>PDWI01011881.1_pt1 | contig 11636 bp, 9 predicted proteins | sample 1430891 | NCBI WGS metagenome assembly PDWI01 (sample SAMN01162508, study PRJNA174530) | Oral metagenome, whole genome shotgun sequencing project. | biome: Marine environment; feature: Marine mammal; material: Swab sample of the gingival sulcus; isolation source: swab sample of gingival sulcus...
CCAGGCAAAGAGAAAATACAGCCATCCCATGATGAGATGATGTTTTTTACTCATGGTATCAAAGGTATAGGCGTAAATGAACAGGGCAACAATTTCTCCAAGAAAACATACCCATTCCGTGGCCCAGCCAAAGACAAAGTTGTGGATGAGTACAGAGGTAGCCGCAGGCTGGAGCAGGGCAATGATAAACCAGATGCCCACTCCGCTGATCCCTCCTGCCACCATTGTCAGGAGCATGAAAAATTTGGCATGTTTTTTGGTATAGTTCAGCAGCCCGGAAGAATTTTCTTTATGGGCCTTGATTTCGCTTAATACCAGGAACAGACCGCCGCCAACGGCAAAATGGGACAGGAACACATGGAATACTGCAATCAGGGCCACCAGAAGACCGCCGCCCATATAATATAATTCCCAGACTGGATAATTCATCTTGCGCCTCCTTTCTGGTTCCGGGGAATACTGAGCATGTAAGCAACCAGCCCCAGGCCAATGATGAGTGAGATGATGAACAGGATCATGGGAGAGTACTGGGGATGAACCGGGATGTCGCTGATACAAAAATAAGGATCAAGCAAAATGATCCGCAGCTGATCCCGTACCAGCACCATTGTGATAATCAGAAAAAGCACGGTAATGGTCAAGCCCCCAAGTTTTCCCTTGAAACCCTGATACAGGGAAAGCCCGGTTAACAGGATTCCCAGAACCAGCAATAGGGTTGCAATGGGACTTTTGCCCATGAATGCCTGTATTGCGTGGGAAGGAAGGGCCATCAGAAACCAGAAACCCACGGGAATCTGGGCCAGGGTGGAGTGGGTAAACCATTTGGTTCCCAGACGAATTTTTATTTCTTTTGTTTGCGGGTCCTGTTCTTTCCGGTTCCAGTACCATGCCTGGAACAGTCCGGCAACCGCGGTGGAAGAAAAAACAAAGTGCAGATACCGGGGAATGAGCATGGGTTCGGAAAGGGCCAGAATGGTTCCTTTGGGGTTTTCAAAGTATTGGGGCCAGGCATGGGGGCTGACCATGAGGGTCATATTATTGGAGATGAAAAATCCAATGATGAGCATACACAAGGTGGCGGCAATGATCAGCAGGTTTCGCAGGGAAGGCAAGGTATCAAAATAAAAATCATACACATAGGCCAGATAATAGGCGCAAATGAGAATAAAGACAATGGACAGCCAGAAAACAGCCATCAACAGGGAGCTTGCATAAATGAAATTTCCGTATAACACCTGTAAAAACAGAAGGGGAGCAACGCCGAAATTTACGGTAAAGGCAATGGCAAAGGGAAGTTTTTTGGAGGTCTGTTTTACCATGACATGGGAATATTTTTTGCTTGAAAGCCCATGAAAACAGCAAAAAATTCCTGAACCCAGCATCAGGTTCATGAGAATCAGATGAAGGGTAAAGGTAAGGATGAGAAAAAATTCCAGCCAGCCCCAATGGACTGGTATGGTGTCTGCCAATGGAATCAGATGGTTGATATTCATTCCAGCTCCTTTTGATTCTGTCAAATCTCTGATCAGCACCAGTATGCCTGCTGTATGCACGGCGACGGCAAGGAACGGCAACGCTTAAGGCTGTATCTGTGATCTGAATAATTCCACAGATACAGCCAGGATATGCACAATTGCAGACAGCGCGCAGGTGCATTTTGATACAACCCAGAACATCAGATTTGCCTGGCATTTCTACTTATCCTGGAGTCTCTGGATGGTTCTGGTAAATTTTGTCAGCATTTTTCAGGGTATTTGATAAAAAGAGTAAGATATAAATGGGCTGTTTGTCAAGACAGGGCGAGAACCCAGACAAAGTATTGACAAAAGTTTTTGTTAGAATCATACTCGTTGAAAATTTATTTGTTAATAGTGGGGCTTGTCCTTTGGCACAGAGAAGCGCAGTCGCTTCAACCCTTGGAATCTGATACGGTTAGTACCGTTGTAGAGAAAATGATAAAAATCTGAATTTAATGTGTTTTGGTAAGCCTTTCTTTGGTTTCTGTTCGCTTTCACGAATGTCTCTTTTTTTCTCTGTAAAAGCTGAACGTTTTGTGCCCTGTACGAAAGTTTTTGTGCAGTAAAACAGTCTGGGTGTCTTTTGCGTGAATAAAAATAACGAAAGTTTTGTGATTACAAGATGTTTTATTGGGATCGAAAATAGAAAATGAGTGAACTTATAAGCATCATTATTCCCATATACAAGGTCGAGAACTATCTGAAAAGATGCATTGATTCTGTGGTTCATCAGACCTATCAGAATTTGGAAATTATTCTGGTTAATGACGGCTCTCCTGATGGATGTGGTAAGATTTGTGATGAATATGCAGAAGCTGATCAGCGAATCAAGGTAATTCATAAGGAAAATGGCGGTCTTTCCGATGCAAGGAATGCCGGGATCGAAATTGCAACGGGTAACGATCTGTGTTTTATTGATAGCGATGACTGGGTTGATTGTCATTATGTCGAAATTTTATATATGGTTATGGTCAGAAGAAATGCAGATATCTCATTTTGCCATTTTCTGGAAACAGATACAGAAACAATTTGTAAGCAGAAAAAACCAATAAAAATTTTTGAATATTCCAATATGGAAGCCCTGGGAATCATTGATGCTGTCCCTTTAATGGCAGCTTCGGTACCTTTGGTTACGGCCTGGGGAAAAATGTATAAGGCTTTTCTGTTCAAAGAGATAAGGTATCCTGTGGGAAAGAAACATGAAGATGAGTATCTTGCCCATAGGGTATTATTTCAGGCCAAAAAAATTGTACGCATCACAGAGCCTCTTTATTATTATTGGCAAAGGCCAGACAGTATTACGGGAAGTTTTCATATAGAAAACAGGCTTGATGCCATTCAGGCGTTACAGGACAGGGTTTCCTTTTATCAATCAATTTCCCTGTCAGAAAATGAAGATGAGTTCCGGGGTTTGATCAATCAGGTGTATCGGCATATCATCCAGATGTATTCTGGAATTTTCAGGAATCGTCATCTTATAAAAGACACCGACATGGAAAAATATTACGTAAATAATTATAAATATTATATAATTTTATTAAATAGGGGGGGGTGCCTGGAAAAAATTGTTGATAGAATTTATTTTTTATCTCCATCTATTTTGACGCGGATACTCAACAGAATCATCATAATGAGCAGAAAAATAAGAAAAAAAGAATAAGATGAGCAGAAGCAAGAACTCATATAGAAATATTCAGTTTGAATTCATTGGGCAAGTTTTTACCATCGGGATCAGTTTTGTAACAAGAACCGTTTTTATTCAGGTGTTAAGCGCTGAATATCTTGGATTGAACGGGTTGTTCTCCAATATCCTTTCTGCATTAAGTTTTGCAGAACTGGGAATTGGAACCGCAATAACCTATAGCCTATACAAGCCCATTGCCGAAAATGATTATGATAAAATCAAAGCCTTTATGGCTATTTATAAAAAGGCCTATATGATAATAGGTCTTTTTATATTGATTACCGGAATGGCCTTGACTCCATTTCTGGATTTCCTGATTAAAGGAAAGCATGGAATCGAACATCTGGAGTTGTTCTACATCATGTATGTAATTGATTCTGGAGCATCATATTTCTTTTCCTATAAAAGAAGTTTTCTCATCGCCAATCAAAAAAAACATATGGAATCCAAGTATTATTATTCCTTTAAGTTTATTGCCAGCGTATTTCAAATTATTTTTCTTTTAACCACCAAAAAATTTATTGTTTTTTTGTTTATTCAGATTGTAAATACATTCATTACAAATTTGGTACTGAATATGAAAATCAATAAAATGTATCCTTTTTTAACCGATAATGATGGTAATAAAATTACTGAGGATGAAAAAAGGGTCATTATAAGAAATACAAAGGCCGGGATTATTCATAAAGTTGGTTCTATTATCGTACTGGGTACAGACAATATTTTAATTTCGAAATTTTCGGGCCTTATAACCGTAGGGCTTTACTCCAATTATCTCTTAATTATTTCCGCATTAGACAGAGTTTTTTCCCTGATCTCTACTTCTTTGACTGCCAGTGTGGGTAATCTTGGAGCAACGGATGATAAAGAACGATCTATTTTTATTTTTCATTGTATTGATCTTCTCATCCATTGGATGGTTTCATTTTCCTCCATCTCACTTTTTGTGCTGATCAATCCGTTTATCAGTCTCTGGTTAGGCAGTAAGTATGTATTATCTGACTATACGGTGTTTTTCATTATCGTAAATTTTTATTTAAAGGGCAGAAGAAAAAACAATTTGATACACAGAGATTCTTTGGGGTTGATGTGGTATGACAAATATAAAGCTGTTTTCGAATCTATTATAAATTTGGCCGTTTCAATTATCCTTGCCAGCCAATTCGGGATCAATGGCGTTCTTTTGGGAACCATTATCAGCACCGTATCAACCTGTACCTGGGTTGAGCCATATATTGTGTATAAATATGGATTCCATAAAAATGTGTTTCCATACTTTGTTTCATTTATTTATGGGGTTTTTCTGACAGTCTTTGCAGGTTTTATTACCCTAAAGGCGACTGCAATGGCAAGTGCTGCCTGTGGGGTTAATAATTATTTTGAATTTATTATAAAAATGATCGTTGTTGCCATCGTGCCGAATCTGATTTTTTATTTATGTTATAGGCGAAACAAAGAATTCAAATATCTTGTTACAACTTTCAAGACAGTTGTCCTGAAAAAGACCTGATAGTATTGGAAGATGGATTGGATAACAGGGAGGGGGATAGCTGATGAATTATGATGTAAGTGTGATTATTCCGGTATATAATACGGAAAAATTTCTTGGGCAATGTATAGACAGTATCATCCATCAGAAGGGCGTATCCATTGAAATTGTTATTGTTGATGATGGCTCTACGGACAATAGTATGACATTGTGCCGGGAATATGCCTCCTCATTCGAGAATATTCGTATCTTTTCCCAGGAAAATCAGGGTCCGTCAAAGGCAAGGGCGCTTGGGTTGTTAAAATCTCGTGCCCCCTACGTTTTATTCATGGATTCAGATGATTATATTGCTGAAAATTCAATTTGCCGGATAATGGACAGGGTAAAACAGCAGAACACAGATATTTACCAATTTAATTTTGCATTTGTTGATGAAAAGGGTGTCTTTATAAAGCAGACCAACTTGCAGCCGGAAGTGGTTGTCGGGGAACTTGCCTGCACTCAGCACTTCATAAAAGATGAAAATGTGTCTCAGTGTTTATTTAATAAAATATTTAAAAAGGAAATATTTCAGGGAATCATATTTCCTGATTTTCGGTATAGTGAGGATTTTTATCTGATGTCCATGCTGGCTGCAAACACCAGAAAAATTGTTACAGAATCTGATTTGCTCTATTTTTACCGTCAGCATTCATCTTCTGCGGTGCATCATCCTTTTTCATTGCTCCGCCTGGATGCTATCAGGGCAGGAAAAGCGCTTTTCTTACATTATGAAAAAGAAAATCCTGCTCTTTCAAAATATGCAGCTCGCTATATTGCACAGGTCTCAATGGATTTGGCAATTAAGGCGTATCTATCAGAAATGGATAGAGATATAAAAGCTGAATCTTGCAGGCTACTGATAGAGTATTACAATTATTTTTATCCCAGCCCGGAAAACAAACTGGGCAAACTGGGGCTCAAGATGAGGCTGTTTCGGGCATGGCCAGGTTTTATTCTTTTTATTTACTCTGTCAGGAAAATTTTGCATAATCCCCGTGGAGTCGTATAGAAGAGTTCCCCATTAAGGAGAAGGATGGACAATCTCTTTATTTGTGTGTCAGGACATTGCTGGTTATATATCGTATGAAGTCAAATTATATCTATACAATATTGGTGCTTGCCGTATGTTCGGCATTCTTTTTGAACGGCGATATGCTGTATGGTGCTTTTGGAATACCCTATACTGCGCCAGGAGGAAGCCGTTTTATAAAGTTTCATCTTTATGCCTATCTGGTGTCTGGGGGATTCCTGCTGTTGATGTTCAGAAATGGAATGGCTCATATTCCTGCCTCGTTGGGTTCTATTTTTCCATATTGGGTTACCTCTGTACTCAGTATCCTGTTTACTATGGCATATTCCTTGTTTTTTGTCGGATATACGTCCATCGCTTATTTTATAGATACTCTGCTCATTCCAATAATTGCCATTCCCCTGATTATTGAGCTAGATGACCAGCAAAAGGAAAATCTTATAAAGATCGTTGCTTATCTTATTCTGCTTAATTCCCTGGTTGCCCTGGGCGAATTCGTAGTGAAACGCTGGATATATCCTGCTCCATTTGGTTTAGGCGGATATTTTCGATCTCGTGCTTTTCTTGGTCATGCATTGAATAATGCTTTGATTGCAGCATCGTTGTCTCCATTATTGATGAAAAAAATAAAATTGAATTTTGAGGTGTATCTTGGCATAGTATTTTGCTCATTATTGGCATTTGGGGGAAGGGCTGCTCTTTTTATTTTTTCGTTTTTTGCTCTTCTTATCTTTTCTTTGGAATTAAGACAATTTTTAAAAAAGAAACATGGGAGATCCCGTGGGATCGTTACTGTATCCCTGCTGCTTTTTTTCCCAATATCGGCAGCATTGTTTGTTATTTTGTTTCAAACAAATCTGCCCACCCGGATCGTAAGTTTACTTTTTTTAGATGATAGTGCCCAGGCGCGGTTTGATTTATTTGATATGCTACGGTATTTTTCTGTGAGGGATTGGATTTTTGGTCTTCCTTCTTCATCCCAGATTTTCTATCTCCAGCAAAAAATTGGGATTTTGATCATTGAAAATTATGTCGTTGACTGGATATGTCATTTTGGTCTGCTTGGAACCATCCCTTTGATATTGTCCATGACAATGGTCTTTATTTACAGTATCAGACATATAAAAGCCTTTACCATTTTTCCAATTGGCATATTTTTAAGTGTTTCTGTTTTTAACAATTCATTGTGTACGAAAACCCCAGCCCTTTTTTTTCTGACAATTATCCTGTTTTGCTTATCAGGAAATAAAGAATCCAAAAAACGATCTGGAGAATATGATGATACCGCAAACAAAGTATTCAATAACGGTGTTTACCCCTATATATAACAGGGCTCATTTAATAGACCGTTTATATGAATCTCTATTGGCTCAGGAATATCGTGATTTTGAATGGGTCATCATAAACGATGGCTCCACAGATAATACAGATGAGAAAATAAAAGAGATTATAAGAAAAAATAATAAGTTCAGTATTGTCTATAAAGAAAAGAACAATCAAGGGAAACATGCGGCAATCAATGATGCTGTAAAAATTGCCCAGGGCAGGCTGTTTTTTATTGTTGACAGCGATGATTATCTTACAAAAGATGCCTTGTTCTGTCTGGAAAGATGGGAGAAAACAATAGCAGAGAAGTTGCATTATGCAGGGGTCTCCGGTCTGAAAAAACATGAAAATGATAAGGTCGTTGGCCGATTCCCATTTGGTGAAAAAAAGTCCGGGCATGTTGATGCATCGCATCTGGATCGCAAAAAAAGACAATTGGATGGAGATAAGGCAGAAGCCTATTATACCCATATCCTGAAAAAATATCCGTTTCCTGTTTTTGAAGGGGAAACTTTTATGTCAGAAAGCGTTGTCTGGAACAAAATTGCTTGCGATGGCTATATTATCAGATGGTTTCCCCATGCAATTTATATATGTGAATACCTTGAAGACGGGCTAAGTGCAAATGCCAGGGCGAATGCAAAAAAGAATCCACAAGGCGTCCGTTTGTTAAGTAATATGAATTCCCGGATTCAGAGAAGCTGGGCTGATCGTATGAAATACTGTGTCAAATATTTTGGATACAGCAAATTTTTATCCATACCCTTTATACAGATTTTCAGGGAGTCAGAAAATCCTCGTGGGCTTTTATTTACCTTGCCAGCAGGCCTTTTTTACTACATTATTAAATTGGGTAAAGGATCATTGACGAACCGTATGTTCGATGAACCATGATTTTTCATAACATATAACGGCCACGGGCCGATCTGGTCTATCCATGACCAGACTTGGCCCACAACCAAGAATGAAAGTATGTAAGTAGTTTATAGATACTTTCATAATAAAACAATAAGAATAATATGAAAGTTCTTCATGTAATATTTGCATTTAATATCGGCGGCGCTGAAAATATGCTCGCAGATATTCTTTTTCATCAATCCCAAAGGTGTAAAACTTTTTTGATGGTTGTAAATGCTTGTTATCATCAATCCCTGCTTGAAAAAATAGATAAAAAAAAGATAGGGCTGATTATGCTGAATCGTCCTCCCGGCTCCAGGAATCCTTATTATTTCCTGAAATTTTATTGGACGTTATTGAAAATCAGACCAGATATTATTCACTTCCACAACCATGTCGGTGCCAGGCTCTTATTTCCCTTGTATTTTACTGCAATAAGATCTGTTTTGACGGTTCATGATGTCAACAAGCCGATACATCATCTGAAATATTTTGACAGGATTATCGCCATATCAAAAGCTGTACAGGATGATTTACAAAACAGGGCTGGTATAGATTCCACTCTCATTGAAAATGGAATTCCCTTTAAGGATGTTCAGCGAAAGTCCTCTCCTGTTCCATTTCATCCTGAATGTCGATTTGTTCAGGTCAGTAGATTGATGCATGAGAAAAAAGGGCAACATTTATTGATTCAGGCATTAGCATATCTGCATGAGAAGTTTCATAAAAGAGCAAGCGTTACCTTTATTGGTACGGGAGAATCAGAAGAATTTTTAAAGCAATTCGCTGTTGGGCATGGTGTGGAAAAATATTGTTTTTTTGAAGGTGCCTGGGAGCGGGAAAAAATTTACAGAGATCTCATAAATTATGATGTCCTTGTCCAGCCATCTTTGTTTGAAGGCTTTGGGTTAACCGTTGTTGAGGGAATTGCAGCAGGGCTGCCTGTAATTGTTTCTGACGGGGATGGTCCCATGGAGATCATAGGAAACGGACAATGTGGATATTTTTTTACAAGGGGCAATTATGAGGGGCTGGCCTTGACAATGAATGGACTCATTGAAGAAAATGAAAGAAGCATTACTCAAAAAGCAGAAAAAGCTTTTCAGTTCGCACATGCCAGATACGATGTTGAAATTACTTCCCATAATTATATAGAAGAGTATAGGATGCTGTTGGGACATGATGAATATCCCCATTGAATCAGGAAATTGTGTATGTATTGCTCATTAATATATGGCCGCAGCCCTATTCCAGATGCTTCAAAGATTCTTTTAACCACTCCAGATTTGACAGATCAGGGCGGAGTGGCAAATTATTTCCGTACAATTCTTGCCCAATTCCCAAAGGATTTTTTTCATGTCCTTCAAACTGGCAGTTCAAGCCATTCCCGTCAAATTCTGCATCCTGTTCTGGATCAGATAAGATTCAGGCGTGCCATTACCCATAACAAATTTTCCTTGTGTCATTTGAATCCTTCATTAAATGCAAGAAGTTTTTTCAGGGATGGGCTTTTTTCCTGGCAGTTAAAAGGACAAGAATTTTGAAAAACAGTTGGAATCACGATACAAAAAGTTTTTTGACCATACTTTTTTGTCCGCAGCGGCGTTTATCGTTCTTGCTTCGGAGGTAGAAGAAAAATTGCGTCAATGGGGCGTGAAAGTCCCCATTTACAGGGAAACCACCATTGTGGGAGAAAAACTTGTAAAAGATGTTGATCTTGCATACCGATGGCAGGAAGCTGGTTTGCAGAATCAGATAAAAATATTATTTTTATCCAGACTGGAAAAGGCAAAGGGAATATTTGAAACCATAGAAGCCCTTAACATTCTCATTGACCGTGGATTGCCGGTGTCATTGACCATCGCAGGAGATGGGAAGGCCATGACAGAGGCAAAGACCCTTGTTTCAAAATTTGATTTAACGGATTCGCAAGTTTGTTTTACCGGAGACATCAGGGGCACAGATAAAAAGAACGCTTTTTTGGAGCATCATATTTATTGTTTGCCCTCATACAGCGAAGGAATGCCAAATTCTGTGCTTGAAGCAATGGCCTTTGGAATGCCAGTCATCACAACGGCCGTTGGTGGATTAAAGGATATGTTTGTCCATGATCAGATGGGAAAATTGGTACCACAAAAAAGTCCTGGGGAAATTGCCAATGCCATTGCCGCTTTTGTCCAATTTCCTGAAAAGATGATCCAGATGGGAGCTTTTAATGCAAAATTTGCCAGACAGCATTTTATGGCCTCGGTGGTAAGCCAGAGGCTTGCCAATATTTATCAGACTATTATAAGCTAGGTTCTCTCTGGCATCCTGCTGGTGGCCAGGAAATAAACTTATGTATTTATATGAAAGTTTCTATAAGTTACTAATTTACTTTCATTCTTGGTTGTGGGCTGAGTCTGGTCATTGACAGACCAGATCGGCCCGTGGCCGTTATATGAAAGTGTCTATAAGTTACTAATTTACTTTCATTCTTGGTTGTGGGCTGAGTCTGGTCATGGATAGATCAGATCGGCCCGTGGCCGTTATGTAAACACAATAGGATTCTCCTTTTAGAATTATGGAATTTACTTGGCTGATACATCGCCTCAGGAAAATGCCTTTGCCGGAAATCCCCTGGCGGATGATGGAAAGAGTAAAAAAATATAGAGATCAGCATTCTGTTTTTGCAGCAGTAGAAAGCGTTCAGCCGTTTTCTGAAAAAATTTTTTTACTATCTCAGATGGATTTTTCAGGAGATAGGGATTTTTCTGAAGGGGACGCTGGAAAATTATATGAAATGGCCAATGCTGCTATGGAAAACAGGTTCCGTGTTTTCAACCTGGAAGTCGGATTTTCTGAATCTGTCAACTGGCATCTCGATCCTGTCTCCCAAAATAGCTGGCCGCAAATCTTCTGGGGCCATATTGATTATCGGGACAAAGCACGCGGCGGGGTAAAATTTGTCTGGGAATATAACAGATTGTATTGTTTGTTTACGTTGGCTTTTTCATATTGTTTGACTGGAAATGACGAATACGCAAGAAAAATATTTGAGATCATTCGGTCATGGAATGATGGAAATCCGTATCCGACAGGGGTAAACTGGGCTAGTGGAATCGAATCCGCAGTTCGCCTTGCCAATCTGGTATGGGCTCTTTCCTTGCTCAACGACTATCCTTTTTCAGAAGAGGATTTGATCGCAGTAAATCATTTTGTGTATTTTCATGCCATAAGAATTGACAGGTATCCTTCCAGATATTCTTCTGCAAACAATCACTTGCTTGCGGAAGGTTTTGGATTGTTTCTTGCCGGATTGTTTTTCCCCCATTTTAAAGGGGCAGCGCATTGGTTCCGGAAAGGAAAACATATCATGGAAGAAGAAGTTACCCGACAGATTCTTCCCGATGGAGGCAGTTTTGAATATTCTACTACCTACCTTTCCTTTGTGTATGATTTTTTTCTTTTGTTCAAAATCTGCTGTGATCGTTGCGGGCTTTCATATACTCCTGATCTTGAAAAGTGCTTGTATGAGTCCTGTAAATTCATACGGGCAATAATGGATAAGAATGGAAATATCCCCAATATAGGGGATCAGGATAGTGCTGTACTGGTGAATTTTGGATTGAATAATCAGGAAAATTTTTCTTCTATCTTGAATACGGGAAG
>PDWI01008935.1_pt1 | contig 11634 bp, 6 predicted proteins | sample 1430891 | NCBI WGS metagenome assembly PDWI01 (sample SAMN01162508, study PRJNA174530) | Oral metagenome, whole genome shotgun sequencing project. | biome: Marine environment; feature: Marine mammal; material: Swab sample of the gingival sulcus; isolation source: swab sample of gingival sulcus...
GAGGAAACCCGTCAGGAAGAAGATGACCCCGAGCAGCACCAGCACGAGGTTGATGAAGAAGAGGGGTTGGGCTGTGACATCGCGGTATGGCAGGTGGTGCATAATGGCCAGCACCTTCTCCCCTATGAGCCAGAGCGCGCCAATGCCCCCAATGAGGAACATGAGCGTCCCGAGCGTCCCGAAAAAGTGCATGGGCTTCTTGCCGAATCGAGATACAAAGGAGAGGGTGATGAGGTCGAGGAATCCGTTGATGAAGCGATTCCACCCGAACTTACTCACACCGTACTTCCGGGCGCGATGCTCTACGACCTGCTCTCCAATACGGGAATAGCCCGCATTCTTGGCGAGCGCGGGGATGTAGCGGTGCATGTCCCCATAGAGCTCAATGGCTTTGACCACCTCAGATTTATAGGCCTTGATCCCGCAGTTGAAGTCGTGTAGCTTGATGCCCGTGACCAATCTGGCCGTGGCGTTGAAGAGCTTGCTGGGGAGATTCTTACTGAGCTTGGGGTCGTGGCGTACCTTCTTCCAACCGCTAATGAGGTCGTAGTCCTCCTGGGTGATTTTTCGATACATGTCGGGGAGTTCCTCTGGGGAGTCCTGTAGGTCGGCATCCATGGTGCAGACAACCCGTCCCCTCGCAGCAGAGAATCCAACCTGTAGCCCCGCCGCCTTACCGTAATTGCGCTGAAAACGAATGGCGCGAACCTCGGTATGGGCTGGTTGCATTCTGCCGATAACGGCCCATGAGTCGTCCCGACTCCCGTCATCCACGAAGATGACCTCAGCATTCCAAGCCTGCTGCTCGACCACGTGGTCTATCCACGCGATAAGCTCGGGGAGCGATTCCGCCTCGTTGAGCAGCGGGATGACGATGCTGATGTCCTTGGTGCACTCCATAAATCTAGACCTGCTGGATTAGTTTTCCTCTTCGTCCCGTTGGTTATCCTGAATCGACTGGCGGAGACGGTAGCTCTGCTTCCCCCACAAGGCGGCCACAAGGTTGGAGAAAATGGAGTTAATCACCATACCAATCATCATGGAGAAGGCGATGAGGAGGGGTGAGACAACCTCTTTGTACATACTGTAGACGAGCTCGCCCTGCTCCTCTTCGAGGGTACTGACCTTCTTGAGCATCACCTCGTCCATAACGTTGCGCATATCGGTGTAGTACTGCGGATGGACGTACACGATCATAATCCAGAAAACGCAAGCGTAGACCACCGCCCCGAGCGCCGAAATCAGCATACCCAGCCCGAAATTCTTCCAGTAGCCGACTCGAATCCCCCCGGAGGCCTTCTGGTAGGCAATCATACCCCGGTAGGCCATGACGAATAGGGCAAACCACTGGGCAAGACCAACCCATACGCCAGCCCGTAGTGTCCCCACTATCCCCACCTGGATTATTACCACAAGGGCAAGTGCCGCCCCGAGGTATAAGCCCCAGTTCAGGACAGCCTCCCAGTAGCCTCGTTGGCGCGTCCCCGCGCGCAGGTTCTCCGATTGCATGGCGTAGTCTTAGATACTCAGCGGGCGCATCCCCTACTCCCCATCTGGCGTGGGGCCCACGGAGCCCAACGCCCCGTCGTCCTCATCCCGAGAGATGAAGGGCATGGGGTTATTACGCTTAACGACGGCCGCCGAGATGAGGCAGATGATTACTCCCCAGAAGATATTGTTGAAGAAGGCCCCGAAGCTGAGCATCCAAGAGGAAAGCCAGATTTTTGCCATGCCCATAGACATCTCGATTTGCTCCTCAGAGAAGCCCTCCATATTGCCAAGCTGCTCCATGGCCTCGCCCGCGAGTTTATCGAGGTAGCCCGGGTAGACCCACTGAATCATGACGAAGGTCACTAGCCCCACGATCAGACTCCCGATGACAGTCGCGAGAAAGCCCTTGCCGAAAGCTGCCCCGAAGGAGATAAAACCTCCTCGCCTCTCGCGCTCAGCCCGCATGGCCATAACCGCCCCCCCAATGAGGGCAACAAAACCCAACACCTGCCAGAGCCACTTCATCGGGCCGGCGGAGCTGGTATACATCTGCGCTATCGCGATAAAAGCAAGCCCAACGCCCATGTATAGCCCCCAGAGCAAGGCGGGATTCGTCCCCGTAGACTGATTCTCGAGGGGAGATTCGATTTTTTGCGCTTCCTGATTTTCCATAATGGTACTCCAGATGAATGTATCACTCTTGCGCATAAATAGACCCACTCTCGTACGCGAATCTATTTACACCTATCCATAAATGTATTTACTCACACCCGCGAATATACTCACGCTCACGAATCTGGGTGCATCCACTCCTGCATGTGAGTATCTTCACAGAGCGTCTGCGCGAAGGTATACAAATCCCGCAATACGAAAAAAACGGAGTAGGTATTACCATTCCCACCCCAATCGGTACAAACGCCTCCCCTAACCCAAATTGGTTGGACGGGAAAACAGCTATTCGAGAGCGTCCTGCCCTTGCAAATTACTTACGAATCAATCGCTTAATGAGTAAAAGGAAAAGATTCGAGTCGAAATGCGAGAATAATACCCTAACATTCATACTGCATTCAATTATTATACCTACCTTCGCGACGCAGTTGGATAGAGGCGATTATGGGTAACCAACATCAAAAAAACGACATGGGCAAAATACAAGATTTCAAGCCCGGAGCGTGGCAGGACGGTATCAACGTTCGTGACTTCGTACTCCAGAACGTACAGCCCTACGATGGGGATGCATCCTTCCTCCAGCCGGCGACCGATCGCACTAAGCGGATTTGGGCGCTTTGCCTGAAGGCATTGGAGGAGGAGCGTCACAACAACGGCGTTCGCTCAATCGACACGGACATAGTATCGGGTATAAACGCATTCGCGGCGGGCTACATAGATAAGGAGAATGAGACCATTGTGGGTCTACAGACCGACGAGGTGCTACGCCGTGCCATGAAGCCCTACGGGGGGTACAACGTGGTGAAGAAGGCTGTCACAGAGAACGGCCTAGAGGTGAACCCCGAGGTGGAGAAGATTTTTACCCACTACCGCAAGACCCACAATGATGGGGTATTCGATGTGTACACGCAGGAGATTCGAACCCTCCGCTCGCTGGGGTTCCTGACGGGGCTCCCGGACAACTACGCACGTGGGCGCGTGATTGGGGACTACCGCCGCTTGGCGCTCTACGGGATAGATCGTCTAGTGGAGGCGAAGAAGGATGACCTCGCGCGTCTCGGCGGCCCAATGACAGAGGCGCGTATCCGTCTGCGCGAGGAGGTAAGCGAGCAAATCAAGGCGCTCGGGGAAATCAAGGAGATGGCGGCTAGCTATGGTTTCGATGTGTCAGGCCCCGCCACCAATGCGCTAGAGGCAGTGCAGTGGGTGTACTTCGCGTACCTTGCCGCAGTGAAAGAGCAGGATGGGGCAGCGATGAGCCTGGGGAATGTTTCCTCTTTCCTCGATATATACCTCCAGTACGACCTCGACCACAATCTCATCGACGAGAGCTATGCGCAGGAGCTGGTAGACCAATTCGTGATTAAGCTCCGTATGGTTCGCCATCTCCGTATGGGTTCATACAACGAGATATTCGCCGGGGATCCCACATGGGTAACTGAGGCGATTGGGGGTAAGCTGGCAGACGGGCGCCACAAGGTGACTAAGACGAGCTTCCGCTTCCTCCAGACGCTCTACAACCTTGGCCCGAGCCCAGAACCCAACCTCACAGTACTCTGGAGTCAGCAGCTCCCCGAAGGCTTCAAGGACTTCTGCGCGAAGGTGTCTATTGACACCTCGTCTATCCAGTATGAGAATGATGACCTCATGCAGGAGACGCGCCACTCGGATGACTACGGGATTGCCTGCTGCGTGTCCTTCCAGGAAATCGGGAAGCAGATTCAGTTCTTTGGAGCCCGTGCGAACCTCGCCAAGTCTCTTCTACTAGCCATTAACGAGGGACGCTGCGAGAATACGGGGACGGTTGTCGTAAAGGGTATCCCCGCGCTGAAACACCAGGATAAGCTAGACTTCGACGAGGTAATGAGCAACTACAAGCTTGTCCTCAAGGAGATTGCACGCATCTACAACGAGTCGATGAATATCATTCACTACATGCACGACAAGTACTACTACGAGCGTGCGCAGATGGCGTTCATCGACACGAACCCCTACATCAACCTCGCCTACGGGATGGCCGGGCTATCCATTGTTGCGGATTCCCTCTCCGCCATCAAGTACGCAGAGGTAACCCCCAAGCGGAATGCGCAAGGGCTAACCGAGGGCTTTGATGTGAAGGGCGAGTTCCCCTTCTATGGGAATGACGATGACCGGGTGGATACACTCGCGAAGGATGTTACGCACCTCTTCTCGCAAGACCTCAAGGCGCTGCCTGTGTACAAGAACGCCACCCCCACCCTGTCCGTGCTGACGATCACTTCAAACGTGATGTACGGGAAGAAGACGGGCGCAACACCAGATGGACGCGAGAAGGGCATTGCGTTCGCCCCGGGAGCCAACCCCATGCACGGTCGCGATGAGAACGGCGCGATAGCCTCTCTCTCATCGGTAGCCAAACTAGACTACCGCGATGCGGAGGATGGAATATCCAACACCTTCTCCATCGTGCCCAAATCCCTCGGTTCAAACCGTGAGGAGCAAGTGGATAACCTCGTAGGCATGCTCGATGGCTACTTCGCGAAGAATGCCCACCACCTAAACGTGAACGCGCTTAACCGCGACATGCTACTCGATGCGATGGAGCATCCCGAGAACTACCCACAGCTGACAATTCGAGTAAGCGGCTACGCAGTGAACTTCGTACGTCTCTCCCGTGAGCATCAGCTTGAGGTTATCTCCCGGAGCTTTCACGAGAAGTTACGCTAGCACGATAGACGGAAATCATATATAGCAATTCGCTAATCATTAGAGGCTGTACCTTGGCCCCCTTGGTACAGCCTCTTTACTTTACGCCAATGCTTCCCGAACTCCGCATACACTCCTTTGAATCCATGGGGACATTTGACGGTCCCGGACTACGCCTTGTCGTATTCATGCAAGGGTGCAACTTCCGCTGCCTGTACTGCGCGAATCCGGATACCATAGCCCGCGCCGGCGAGCGAACTAAGTATCTCTCAGGAGACGAAGTGCTACGTAGAGCTATATCCGAGAAGGCTTTCTTTCGGCGAAAAGGAGGAATCACCTTCTCGGGGGGCGAACCCAGCCTACAGGCCAAGAACCTCATCCCGCTGTTCCGCCAGCTACACAGAGAGGCGATTCACATCTGCGTGGACACCAATGGGAGCATTGCCAATCAGTACACCCCGACCCTATTCTCCCTTGCCGATATGGTGCTACTGGACTGCAAGCAACCTGCGCTAGAGGGGCATCGTAAACTCACCCTCCGCTCCAATGCGCAGACGCTGGAAACTGCCGCGATGCTGAACCGTATGCGCAAACCGGTCCGCCTACGCTACGTTGTCGTTCCGGGCTACAGTGACCGCATGGAAGACGTAGAGCTGCTAGGTAAGACCTTCGGGCAGTACGACAACATCGAGCGGGTGGAAGTACTCCCCTACCACCAGTACGGCGTGCACAAATATGAGGCGCTCGGCTGGGAGTACAAGCTTCTCAATACGCCAGAACCCGAGGAGGAGGAGATAGACCGTATCTGCGAAAAGCTCAAGGAGTATTTCCCTACGGTCTGGCGGCAGTGAATCCCTGTACTCAAAACGACTCATCGGGAATTGACTCTAGCGCATCAAAATTCTCCAAAGCTCTACGGCTTTGCTGATAGTCTTCGTAGAGTTGCTCTGCCTGCGCGACAACCCTACGCTGCTCCTCCAACGGACAGGCAGGAATGGCTATAGTACACAAATCCTCAAAGCGCAACGTCTGGCGCACCGAGCCAAACGAGCGGTCAGCTATACGGCGATGTATCTCCTTACTCCGTAGGCAAAGGTAGACGTACTCAGGGAGGAAATCAGGGCTATCCACCCGAAAAGTCACGTACATCTTACTTACCGCAAGGCTCTCCCCAGTGAGATTCAGCGCGAGCGAACCCGTATTCGCCCGAGCAGGATTATAGGCAAAGCACCGATTCCGTACAACCTTGTAGTCCTCATTACTCTCTGAGGTCACGGAGACAAACGCCTCCCCCCAGTAGTCCTCGCCCCGCAGTATCCCCCAGAACTCCTGCTTGGAGACCGTCGCGGTTGGGTAAAGCGCATCATTCCGCGCACGTTCCTCCACCAGAATGTCCCGAAGGAGAACCGTACCCTCTACCGCCTCGCTGAAGTACTTAAACCAGATGAGTGAGCAACGCCTCTCCCTAAGAATCTTCTCCACAGGAATCTCACGCGTTGCATAGCTATCATCATACAGATAGGCATCCAGGTCATTCACCTCCCCCAGTATAGGGCGTCGCCGCGGTGTGAGAGTAAAACCATCATTCTGTACTATCGTGTATCGAATTGAATCTACTGGAACACCGTTATACCCCTGCAGCACGAGTACGGATGCCTTAGCCTCAGTATAGGGGAGGAAAACTCCAGAAGGAAGAGAAATGATTTGCCGCAGGAGGTTATTCTCTACGAGATGGCGGCGCAACGGGGCAAGCTCAGGATTATTTAGCACCGCCTCTGGCACAATGGCATAGGCTCGCGCGCTGGGCTTACCGGATAGGGAAAGGAGGATATGCTGTATGGACTGCGAATTCCCATTGGCACTCTGCAAAGAGTAAAGGGGCTGAGCAGTCCCCTCAAGATTAAAGGGAATATTCGTAAGGACCACATCGTACTTCCCCTCGACAGGATGCCTCAGCGTATCCTGCTGAAGGATATTACTATGCCCATCCCCCGCGAGAATCATGTTCATCTTAGCGATACGAGCATTCGAAGAAATCTCACTCCCGTAGACCGTATGCTCCTTAATATCCTGAAGTAGTTGGGCCGTAAGATACCCCTGAGCCGCCAGGCGCTCCTTGACATGGTTAAACGCAGAGATGAGCATGCCCCCAGTGCCGCAGAAGGGGTCGTACACCCGCTCCCCATACTGGGGATCGGCAAGCTGCACAAGGAAATTCACGATATGACGAGGGGTAAAATACTCCCCCAGATCATTGTTAGAGGAGTTATACTGCTGAATGAAGTACTCAAAGGCATCCCCCTTAATATCCGTCTTTACCCCATTGAGGCTCAATCCGTCCAGACGATCAATAATCTGTTTGAGCGCGAGGGTATCCTTGAGAATAAGAGGCGAAAAGAGCGTCTGCAGCCCAGCGCGATTGAAAACCCGCTCTAAAGAAGGAATGACCGTATCGTTAATATAGCGCAGAAGCTCCTCGCCCGTCCGGTTCTTATAGCTTTCCCACCGCGCGAATTGGGGGATTTCGTCCGAGACTATATCATTACTCTCAGAAATGAGCTTTAGGAAGAGAAGATTGGAGAACTCAAAGAATCGCTCCATCCCCTTCGTGATTCCCGCCTTACGCAACTTCTGGTTGGCGAAGGCGAATACCGCGATTAGGTCCTCCTTAGAATGTATAGCCTCCGGAGTATCCACATACTCGCATGCGTTACAGTCCACAAAAGACCTATAGCCTTCAGGTGGAAGCAATTCTCGCACGGCAAGACCATTGCGTAAAAGCTCCTCCAGATTCTCCACCCAGTAGCTGCGTGTCTGAAGCCCGTCGTATAGCACAACAATCTTCGCGCCAAGGCGCTGCGCATAGCTGACAGCTTGCGCTTTCGCCCTCGCTAAGTGCATCCCCGGCTTTTTGAACTCGACTATAATCTCTGGCCCAGGGGAATCCGGCGAGAGGTATAGACAGTAATCCGGCCTTAACCCATCCAGCCTAGCCCGCTCCTCTGGAGTACGGGGATTCTGCCGATAGACATTCCGGCATGGATTACCATGCGAGCATACCCAACCTAGGGCTAAGATTTCTTCTTCAAACCGGCTTTCTACGTCTCGTTCCTGCATCTCCAGCACTCCTTCATCGGGACAAAGGTAGGGAAAATACCCGAATAGCACGGAAACGACTACTGCCAACTAGCCGAGGCGCGCCCATTTGGCACGCCTCGGCTAGTCTTATATTGCTGTATGAAGAAAGTCCTACTTCTTCGCGGGCTTCTTGCTATCCTCCCCCTTCGAGCGAATACCCATATCATAGGCGAGAGGCGCGGAAACGAATACGGAGGAGTACGTACCTACCACAACTCCAATAGTCAGCGCGAAGACGAAACCACGTATGCTCTCGCCGCCAAATAGCAGCATGGGTACTAGCACCACCAAAGTACTGAATGAGGTGGCGAAGGTACGGCTAAGCGTACTATTTATAGCGAGATTCATCGTATCCATCATCTCATGCTTGGGATACAAGCCCATGTACTCACGGATACGGTCGTAAATGACCACGGTATCGTTGATAGAGTACCCGATAATAGTTAGTATCGCCGCGATGAAAGCTTGGTCTATCTCCAAGGGGAACGGCACGACTCCCCAGAGCAGCGTATACACCCCAATAATCATCAGCGTATCATGGGCAAGACCAATCACTGCCCCGGCGCTGAAACGCCAGGTCTTAAAGCGAATCAAGATGTAGAGGAAAATAGCAATCAGTGCTAGTAGTACGGCAACCACGGCCTCACGGCGAATATCCAATGCAATAGTTGGACCCACCTTCGCGCTGCTGAGCTTATACTCATGAAGGAACTCATCCTCTGTAACATACTCCCCTAGTAGGGGCTTCAGACCTACATACATGAGAGAATCCACCTCCGCATCAATACCTGGATCATCCTCCTCAATACGGTAGTTCGTTGTCACCTTCACTTGGTTATGCTGCCCGAAGAACTTAACCTGCGGGGCTTTCTGAAGGGGCTTAGCGAGAAGCTCAGCAACCTCCTCCGTCTTCACAGGCTCATGGAAACGAATCTCATAGGTACGACCTCCCACGAAATCAATACCCTGATCGAAGCCACGGAATCCAAGCGAGGCGAGTATCGCCACAACCAGTACCCCCGAAATGATATACGCCACCCGACGTCCCTGAATGAACTTGTAGTGGGCATTCTTGAAGAAGTTCTTCGTCAGGAAAGTATCAAACTTCAACTTCCAGTCATGCTTTAGGTAGGAGAGGATGAACAGACGGGTGATGAAAATCGCCGTGAACATAGAGGTCAGGATACCAATCACAAGCGTCGTGGCAAAACCACGAATGGGCCCAGAACCGAATACCGCGAGGATAATCCCCGTCAACAGGGTCGTCACGTTACCGTCAATAATCGCGGAGAGGGCATTACGGAAACCATCGTCTACCGAGGTCACTAAGCCCTTACCCTTGGCGCGCTCCTCCTTAATACGCTCGAAAATAAGCACGTTCGCATCCACCGCCATACCAAGCGTCAACACGATACCCGCAATACCCGGGAGGGTAAGCGTAGCCTGGAAGGATGCCAGCACCCCCATGATGAAGAAAAGGTTGCAAAGCAAGGCTATATTCGCAATCAATCCCGTACTCACGCTGTAGTAGAGGAACATAAATAGCAGAATCACTATCAGCGAGGCAACAAAGGACGTTATCCCCGAATCAATCGCTTCCTGGCCCAGGGAAGGCCCTACAATCTCCTCTTGGATAATCCGGGCTGGCGCGGGTAGCTTACCAGACTGTAGGACGTTCACCAGGTCTTTCGCCTCTTTAATCGTAAAGTTCCCCGTAATGGAAGAGCGACCGCCCTTAATCTCAGACTGCACTGTGGGGAAGGAGTAGACGTAGTCGTCCAGCACAATAGCAATGGACTTCTTGAGATTGTCCGCCGTCATACGCGCCCAAACCTTCGCCCCCTCGGCATTCATCCACATGGAGACCTCAGCCTCTCCGCGCTGCTGGCTCATCTCGCTACGCGCTCCCGCAATGGCAGAACCGTCTAGCTTGGGCTGACCGTCACGCCCCGTGACCTTAATCGCCACCAGCTGATAGATACTATTGCTCTTATCCCAAGCCACAGGCTTGATAGTCCACATCAGACGAAGGGAACGCGGAAGCAACTGTGCCGCGCGGGAATCCTGTAGCATACTGTTGATTCGGGCCGTATCCCTATAGTGCGCTAAACCAACCACAGGGCCAGGGTAGAGCTGCCCATCCTGCGTCATAGACGGAGTCAGCAAAGCAAACAGGGGATTCTGCCGCGCAAAAGCCGCACGGTCAAAGCTCGTGGAATCCTGCGTATCCTTCGTGGCCTCCTCGATAAGCTCCTCAGGAGTCGCCTCAGCAACGGTATCGCCCGGCTTAGCCGGAACATCTGCCTTCTGAGTCGCCTCTTTCACCTCGGCCTGATCCGGGGCCTCTACCCCCTCAGGCTTAATATCTTCCGCAATTTCCTCCTTCTGCTCAGGATTCGCGGCGGCCTCAATATCCTTCCAGAGGGAATTAACCTGCATAAGCGCAGCGTAAACCTCCGCATTCTCATAGGTCTCCCAGAACTCCAGACTCGCAGTTCCCTGCAGGAGCTTACGGACACGCTCAGGATCCTTGACCCCAGGAAGCTCTACAAGAATACGCCCCGTGCGCTCTAGACGCTGCACCACCGGCTGCGCCACACCAAAACGGTCGATACGGTTGCGAATGACTATTTCCGAGTTGCTAATAGCCCCCTCAGCCTCCTCCCGGAGCACCTTGATGACCTCCTCATTCGTCGCGTTAAAGGGAATCTTCTCCCTCAGCTCTACGGTAGAGAAAATCGCAGCCAGCTTACCATTGGGCGCTATCTCATTGTAAGCCCTCTCGAAGCGTGTAACGAAATCCTCACTCGGGGCCATCTTCGCGGCCTTCGCCATCGCCGCCACGAAGTGCTCGTCTGCGCTGTGGTTGGAGAGCGCCTCGAGAACATCGTAGACCGAGACCTCGAGCATCACGTTCATCCCCCCCTTCAAATCTAGACCGAGATTTATCTCCCGCTCCTTGCAATCCGCATAGGTGTACTTCCGAATCCAAATGAAGTTGTAGACCACATCGCCGGACACCGAATCCAGGTAGTACTTCTCCGCATTCTTCACCGCCTGCTGATGGGCAATGGGGTCTTCTATCCCCTCCGCCTGCTTAGCCGCATACTTAGCCGCCTCCCCCTCTACGCTCGCGCTGAAGAAAGTGAAGGACAGCTGAAATAGACACACCAATGCCAGCGCAATGGCGAATATCCTAACCGCTCCTTTATTCTGCATCGTTCCCTTATGATGAATAGTTTAGCCTATGTGTATTGCCGTAGGTTCATACCAAAATCAGCGCAAATATAGACTTTTTTTTCCTCTCTACCGCATGCGGGGAGAAATTTACCCTCACGCGCCGCCGCCGCAACCCGAAGCCTGGCGCGGCCGAACGCCCCCGCCCCGACTCCTAGATCCCCACGACAGCGCCGGGGAATCCTACCCGAATGGCTCTCGCCCTGGGAGATGAAGGGGCCCAGAATCGCGTACAAGCGTAGGAAACCGCGCGGGTAGGAGGGCTAGGCGAAACGGGAAATGGGGGCGGGCCAAGCCCCTAGTACGCCTCCCACCACTCCTCCACGGGGTAGTCCCAGAAGCGATCCCCCTCGGGGCGACTCGGCCAGAGGAAGAAGATCCAGGAGAGGAAAATCAGCGGGGTGAGGTAGAGGG
>PDWI01008936.1_pt1 | contig 11633 bp, 8 predicted proteins | sample 1430891 | NCBI WGS metagenome assembly PDWI01 (sample SAMN01162508, study PRJNA174530) | Oral metagenome, whole genome shotgun sequencing project. | biome: Marine environment; feature: Marine mammal; material: Swab sample of the gingival sulcus; isolation source: swab sample of gingival sulcus...
CAAGTCGTGTAATGTACGCAAACATTTTTTAACTGCAACAAAAGTTAAAACTGCATTTGCTAAATTAGCTGACGCTTTTGCGCCTAAATTAGCTTTTGCGCCAATCGCTGCTTAAATAGATTTAGCGATCGTTAATAACAAACAGCAATCGGTTTGCTATTGGCGCCAGAATTTAGATTGCTATAATTTGCAATTTGGCAGACAATTGTGAGTTAGAATTTTAGTCTGCGAGAATGGTTGATTTTTGTTATTTTTTAAACTATCATTCTAAAATTAAAAATAACTAAGCTTGTAGAAAATTATTTTTAAATCGTTTGGACCAGGGGGCGGTACCCTGCATCTCCACCAATAAATTAAGTTAAATACGGACTCTAAAATGAGGTCGTTTTTTATTGTGTTGATTAATTTAGGGTAAAAGAAAACGACCGTCTGCGAGTTCGGTCGTTTTCAACGGAGTTATAGGATTTTCTGTTTGTTTTTGAGCTTTGTATAACTTATTTATACAAGGCTAACTCTATAATAATCGATTATAATGATTATGTCAACAACTTTTATTGAAAAATACAGTGTAAAATTTACTACAAAAAATTATCGAAAAAGCTCGTTAATTAGCTTGTTGTTTGAAGGGCACGAAATTGCTGCTTAAAATGACCTTGTATTGTGATTTAAAGCTTATTAAATAATGAGTTTGTGATTTGGACGAACGAAGCATTTTAATGCAGTTTATTTAAACTTTGTCTAATTTTTGGTTTTTAATTAATAACGAACTCAGTCAGCAAAAACATTATTGTTGAATGTGGTGTGTTGAAGTCGCAAAATTACTTTTTATAAATTTTGATGGCAAGAGCTTTTAAAATGCGAGTTTGGAAAATGAATTGAATTTTTAATTATGGCGATTGCTCAATATTTTCTTGCAAAAATCGAAATCAGAAATTGAAGTGTGCTGAAATGCAAAAATTAGAAAAATGTTTTAAAATTGCTACTTGCAAAAACGATCCGATTTTTATAAGTTTTTGAATATTGGTTTTTGTGCTTGGAGTGAAAAAATTAAAAAAGCTAAAAAGCTTTTGATACTTGCTTACTAAATGAGTTGGCTTAGAATTTTAAGAACAAAGTCGGTGATTTATTTTTTGTTATGCAATTGTCAAGATGTTCGTCTATTTCAATTGATATTTTAGGTATGTCTCTAATTTATTCGATAATAAGAACAAGTTTGTTGTATATTTTACAAGAGCATTTTTATCTCCGAACGATAAATTTTAAACTGTTATTATAGCTGTTGTTATAATTAAAAGCGTTATTAACAACAATTTTTTAGAAAAAACTATTGATTATTTTTGTTGCTTATGCTATAATCTAAACAAGCTTTTAAAGAAACAAAAAAAAGTTTAACAGAAAATAAAATAGCACATTAAAAAATTGGTTTATTAAGTTGAGAATCAATCGCAGCAGGTAGCTGGTGTGATTGTGATCAGCTTGATAAGCTGGTTACCGTGGGCTAGGCTAGTCTCCTTTAAAAAATAAAAAAGTCTAGCGCGGATAGACGAGTTCTGTAAAGCATTAACACTTTGCGGAGCGGTCAAGTTCCCAGAGTGAAAAATGTCAGTTCCTGATCTATAATAATTAAAAGAGTGTCAGATGCAACTGCTAAGTAGCTCTGGGATTATTTATTTAGAAAGTAATTTGTAGTATAATCTACTTATGCTAAAGCAAAAAGTGATTATTCGTATTGGTTTTGTAGTTGCTGCTTTGTCAACTATTTTTTTATTTTTTATTTTTTATTTAGTCGATCCCAACAAAATAATGCCGTTTCATTTACTTTTAGTATTTGGCTTGATTTACATTATTGTTTTTAGTTGGCTAACCTTGATTTGGCTGTTGCTTAGAAATATAACCCGCTTTTTAATAAGTCGGAATCAGCGGCGGAACAGCGGGGTTGGTTATAAGAGCTTGATATATATTGCTTTAGTCAGTTTTGTGCCGATTTATATAGTGGCTATTCAGTCAATTAGAAAAGTGGCTTTTTATGAAATAATATTAGTCGTAATTCTGGTTTCGCTGGCTGTTTTTTACATCAAAAAAAGATAGGTTTGTGGTATAATTATAGTTATGGAACAGAACGGTCGAGAACAAATAAAGGCTAATTTTGAAGCAGCTCCTAATCAAGAGGCTGTTTCTTATGAGACGCTTGGTAGCGTGGAACAAGAACCTCAGCTTAATAATTTTCAGAATCGACCAACTCCTAAAGTACTTAACCAAAAGCAGCCAACTAAGCCGACCAATCCAATTAATGATAATCCAGTCAAGAATGTAATGTCTAACCAGAACTTGGTTGATGATAATCAAGATGAGGCTGACTTTATTGATGCTTCGCGCGATCTTTTGAACGATTTGCGACTCAAGCCGGCTCAGAAATACGATCGTTATCAAGAGATTAGTAGAAAGTATAAAGAAAACAGATACGGATATAAGAATAATTAATGGTGGATAAGATTGTTTTAGCGGTTTATATTGTAATTTGCCTACTAATAATTGGTGGATTGTTGTTTTTGGCTTGGTATTTTTATCGTAAGTTAATGCGAGATGCCAAGAATCATGAACGAGGTCTGAAAATGGTGGCCTTGCATATTAATTTGCCGCCTAGTAGTACCGACATTGAGTCCGATCGTAGCGGCAAAGATCAACGAGATTTGACCGATGAGATATTGTCTCAAGCTGAGGTTATGTACAATATTTTGGCTTCGACTGTCTACAAAGGCTTTAAGTCAAAGATTTATGGTCAACGGCATTTATCTTTTGAAATAGTTTCCAAAGAAGGTCTGATATATTATTATGCGGTTGTGCCATTCCCGCTTTTGGATGTGGTTAAGCAGGCTATCTCGACAGCTTATCCGGCAGCTCGAATTGAGGAAACTGATAGCAAAAATATTTTTGATGAAGGGTCTTTGGTTGATAATGTGGTTGGTGGTGAGTTTAGTTTGCGTGAAGACGCTGCTTATCCAATCTTGACTTATCAAGAATCAAAGAAGGACGCTTCTCGGTCGCTCTTAAACGCACTTAGTAAGGCCAAAGGTAAGGATGGCGTTTCTTTGCAGATTTTAATTAGACCAGCTGGAGATAATTGGGCCAAAAATTCATTGACTGTTGCTAAGGATTATAGAGAAGAAAAAACTACTAAAAAGAAGAAAAACTTTTTTTGGAATCTGAGTGATTTATTGGAGGCTTTGTGGAAGCCGCCTGAGGTAAAAGAAGGCGAGACTAAAGAAACTAAACAGCTAAATTCAGTCGATCAGTCAAAGATTGAAGCGATTGAAAATAAAGCCAAGCATGTTGGGTTTGAAACGCTAATAAGGGTGGTGGTTTCTAGTGATAATAAAATCAAATCAGAAGCTATTTTGCAAAATATTATGGCATCGTTTAGCTTATTCAATTCACCTAGCATGAATGGTTTTAAGTTTAATAAGACTAAAAAATCGGACCATCTAGTAGCAGCTTATATTATGCGCCTGTTTCCGCAGGAGATTGATAAGAATATCTTAAACAGCATTGAGCTGGCAACAATTTTCCATCTACCTAGCCAAAAAGATATTCCAACGGCTCAGCTTAAGCGACTGTCGATTAAACAAGTTGATGGGCCGACTGAACGAATGGATGAGGGCTTGCTGCTTGGGTATAACGAGTTTAGAGGTAATAAGAAACCGATCCGTTTGAGCGTGGTTGATCGTCGTCGTCATACTTATTTCATTGGTCAGACCGGTACTGGTAAGTCTGGTTTGCTAGAAAACTTGGCCTATCAAGACATTATGGATGGTCGAGGCTTCGCTTTTATTGATCCGCACGGTGATTCGGCTGAGAAGATTATGGGTATGATTCCTAAAGAACGCATTAATGATGTTATTTATTTTAATCCGAGTGACTTAGAGAATCCGGTTGGGCTAAATTTGTTTGAATTTGAAACTGACGATCAGCGAGACTTCTTAATCCAAGAGGGCATCCAGATGCTCTATTCTTTGTATGATCCAGGGCACACTGGTATAGTTGGTCCACGATTTGAGCATTGGTTTAGAAATGCCGCTTTAGCTCTAATGGCTGACCCAAATGGCTCGACTTTTATTGACATTCCGCAGATGTTCAATGATCAATCTTTTGCCGATTATAAGCTACAATTTGTCAAAGATAAGACGGTTTTAGATTTTTGGCAGAAGGAGATGGCAATCATGCCTGAGTCTGCTAAGGGCGAAATCTTGGGTTGGTTTGCTTCTAAGTTTGGTGCTTTCTTGTCAAACGAGATGATGCGCAATATTATTGGCCAGACTAAGTCAGGCTTTGGTATGCGGGAAATTATGGATAATAAAAAGATTTTACTAGTTAACTTGTCGAAGGGTAAAACCGGTGAGCTTAACTCTAAGTTGCTAGGAATGATTTTTATAATGAAGTTTCAGGTGGCGGCTATGGGGCGAGCTGACATGCCGGAAGAAGAGCGTCAAGATTTTTGTTTGTATGTTGATGAGTTTCAGAACTTTGCTACTGATAGTTTTGAGTCTATTTTGTCTGAGGCTCGTAAATATCATCTGAATATAATTGTGGCCAATCAGTTTATGACTCAGTTAACTGATAAGATCAAAGAGGCTATCATTGGTAACGTCGGTACCATTATTTCTGGTCGAATTGGTGTGACTGATGCAGAGCTGCTTCAAAAACGATTTATGCCGACTTTTAATGCCGAGGATTTGTCTCGCTTGCCGAATTATCAAACTATTACTACTGTAATGATCAACAACACTCCATCTGACCCATTTAGTATGAATTTGATTCCACCAGTTGGCCAATCAAGACCAGAGATTAGAGATGCAATGAAACAGCTCTCAGCTGCTAAATATGGCCAAACTAGGGCTCAAGTTAGCCAAGAGATATATAAGAGGCTATCAGCTAGTTTAAAGCCAAAAAGGCCATCGTCGATCAGCTCTAGCTCTTCTGGTTCTAAATCGAGCTCATTCTTAGATGAATGGTTAAAGAAAAGAAAAGAGCTCAAAAAACAGCAGTCGTTAAAAGAGAGTGATCAAGATAAAGCTGATTCTATCAAAAAAACTAAGCTAAAAGTAATGTCAAACAAGAATGATGTAAATAGAAACGATGGCGAGCTGGCTAAGAAAACTAAAATCGACAAGCCCGCTAGCGAAGCTTTGCCAAAGAAAAAAGGCGTTTCTAAAAAGGCTCAAAAATACGAGTCGGAGACTAAGATTAGATAGAAGTGTTTGATTTTATTAAATCAAATATCAATCCGAATAATGCCGATAACAATAAAATCAGGATTAATAATGCAGATTCTAACAGTTCAGGGCTGATTATTAGGGTGATTATCTCTAATGTCAGGAAGCTGGCGATAAAACCGCTAATGAAATTTGATCTAAATAAAGAATTGATTGCTTTGTCTAAGGCGTTGACCACTTTAGAATGAAATAATTTGCTCACTAGCACAAACGCTTTTGACTTGTCTTTATAGACTCCTTCCATTACTTTATTAAAACCGTGTTTCAATAAAACAGGACTTGTTGGAGTGGAGTTGGCTTGTTGATTGCCAGACTTTTGCTCAAGTGATTGTAAAATCTTAAAGCCTATTACTCTGTCTATGTCTTGACTAGTTTTGGTCATAGCTCTCCTTTATTAATATTCTTTCTAATCAATATAATTTCTTGGTTTATAAAAAGCAATTTGCTTAAGGAAACTATCTTTATTAATAAAAAAAATATAGTTATTATAATTAACCAGAATATAATTTTTATTTGCTGGGCGCTGCTAAGATAGATTTCATTTAAGCTTAGGTTGGCTTGCTTTTTGAGGCTACAATCAACTGGCACGCTTATTCTTGCATTAGCGATAGCTAGCGCCATATTGCAATCAAAAGACTGTTTTATGTTGGCATTTGTTTTCTTTTCATTAAAAACCGAGTCAGTCTTAAATAGGAGTTTTATTTTATGGGTCTGGTTCAATTCTAGTTCATTTAAGTCAACGGCAATTCTGTTGTGCTGGTCCAGTTTTGGTCCTAAAATAAGCTCTGAGTATTCAAGAAAATCGTCTAAGTTGATATATAAGTTTTTCATGCCTTCAGGCACTTTTTTCGTCATTTTTATTTTGAGCGCTAGTTCTAGCTCTTGGTTGGTTTGTAATTTGGTAGAATCAGAAATAACGGGGTCTGTAGTGATTTTTACTGAGAAGTAATCTGACAACCTCAAACTGTTATTTTTTACATCGTTGTAGTTTTTACTAATAATGTTGCCGTTGCTTAATAAGTAGGAAATCTGATTATTATGACTTATTTGGTAAATTGTACCGTAGTATTCAGTTTTGGCTTTCTGGGCATAAATCCCATTTTCTGCTTCAACGATTAATGATTCTGGTAAGTTGCTATGGCTAATTTCGACCCAATCTTTTTTTGTCTTTAATTCATCTATTTTTGTAACTTTATCGATTTGGTCTAGTTTTAATAATTTTATTAGTTGCTCGCCATCAGGTGATGTTAGTTTTTTATCTTCAATTTGATAATTAAGTGAGCTGGCGGTTTTAGCTAAATTTAAACCATAATGCTGATCGATACTTTGTTGACTCGATATTGAGAAAAATAGCAGCATAAAATTTGTTAATAATATCATTAGCAATATAATTGCCCAACTAGTTTGTTTTATTTGGCGCTTGTTTTCTTTGTCATATTTACTAAGCAAATACAACATATTTGGGCTGTAATTTATTTTGGCAACTATGTTTCTAAATTTCATTTGTAAATCCTTATGTTTATGTTATCATATCACTGGCAATAATTTCAATAGCTAATAATTTTGAAAAAAACAACAAATGTTTTATAATTGAAAAAGATTTAATAAAAGTAAGTGAGGAAGAATGACGAAGAAGACAGATAAATCTTATGACAGCTCTCAGATTCAAGTCTTAGAAGGCTTGGAAGCGGTTCGTAAACGCCCCGGTATGTATATTGGTTCGACTGGTTATGAAGGTGTACATCATTTAATTAAAGAAATTGCTGATAATTCGATTGATGAGGCGATCGCTGGATTTGCTAGTGAAGTTAGAATAATTTTGTTGGCTGATGGCGGAGTGACGGTAGTTGATAATGGTCGCGGTATTCCAGTTGACAAACACCCTAAGACCGGTAAAAGTACTTTAGAAACCGTTTTAACGGTCCTGCACGCTGGTGGTAAGTTTGGCGGTGGCGGCTATAAAGTTTCATCTGGTCTGCATGGAGTTGGCTCGAGTGTAGTCAATGCTCTGTCCACCAATCTTTCGGCGGTAGTTTATAAAGATGGCAAAGAATATCATCAGGATTTTGAGCGAGGTGTGCCAAAGTCAGACATTAAATCAGTTGGTAAGACCAATAAAACTGGTACTCAAATAACTTTTTATCCTGATCCAGAGATTTTTTCTGTAACCGAGCTAGACTATAAGTGGGTAGCAAAGTACATTCGTCATCAAGCTTATTTAACAAAAGGTATTAAGTTGACCGTTGAAGATGAGCGGACTAATGAGAAACTATCTTTCTATTTTGAAGGCGGCATTAAGTCTTATGTAAAGCACCTTAATAAAGGCAAAGAGCCAATTGGTGCTAATATTTTCTATGTTGAGAATCAGGTAGAAGATTCGATGGTGGAAATAGCTTTGCAGTATAACGAAGGTTTTGTTGAAAATGTTCAAGCTTTTGCTAACAATGTCTTAAATCCTGATGGTGGTACTCATATCGCCGGTTTTAGGTCGGCTTTGACTCGAACTGTTAATGACTATGCTCGTAAAAATAACTTGCTTAAAGAAAAGGATGAGAATTTGACTGGTGACGACATTCGTGAGGGACTGACAGCGGTTGTGCTAGTTAAGTTGCCCGATCCGCAATTTGAAGGTCAGACTAAAAACAAGCTTGGTAATCCAGAAGTCAGAAGCTATGTTGATCAAACTTTGAGCGAATACTTATCTTATTATCTGGAAGAAAATCCAACCATCGCTAAGAAAATTATTTCTAAAGCTATGGTTGCTGCTAGAGCTCGCAAAGCTGCTCGTGCTGCTCGAGACAACATCATTCGTAAGGGCGCTTTGGATGGTATGAGCTTGCCTGGTAAGTTATCTGACTGCTCAAGTAAAAATCCGGCCGATTCTGAGCTTTACATCGTTGAGGGTGATTCGGCTGGTGGATCGGCTAAGACTGGTCGCGACTCCAAAACTCAAGCTATTTTGCCACTTCGTGGTAAGGTGCTTAATGTCGAGCGAGCTCGACTTGATAAGATCTTTAACAACAAGGAAATTGTTTCCTTAATTAAGGCGCTTGGTGTTGGAATCGGTGAGCAGTTTGATATTGATAGTTTGCGTTATCATCGAATCATTATTATGACCGATGCCGATGTTGACGGTAGTCACATTGCGACTCTACTTATGACTTTCTTCTTCCGTTATATGCGACCAGTGGTTGAGCATGGTCACATTTACTTGGCCAAACCACCACTATTCTTGATAAAGACTACTGGTAAGGACAAGTATTATGCTTACAGTGATGAAGAGCGAGATCAAATTGTTGCTCGTCTAAAACAAGAGCGGCTCGATAAAGGACTTAAGGTTGATTCAGAAGATAATGAGATGAAGCAAGCTGGCATCAGCGACATTCAGCGCTACAAGGGTCTGGGCGAGATGGATGCTGAGCAGCTTTGGGATACTACTATGAACCCAGAGAATCGAGTTTTGGTTCAGATGAAGGTGGAGGACGCCGAACGAGCTGATGCTATTTTCTCAAAACTAATGGGTAGTGAAGTCTCTTTGCGTAAAAACTTTATTCAAACTAATGCTAAATTTGTTAACCTAGAGGAGCTAGATATTTAATATGGAAGATCAAGAAATTTTGCAAAAACAAACTCATTCAAAAACGGTCGAGCATCGTACAGTTGAAGAGGTGATGGAAGATAGCTTCCTGCGCTATTCTTTGAGTGTGATTATTGATCGCGCCTTGCCTGACGTAAGAGACGGTCTCAAACCAGTTCACCGTCGGATTCTTTATTCAATGAATAAGAATGGCTGGAAATTTGGTTCAAAATATACTAAGTCAGCTCGTATTACCGGTGATGTCATGGGTAAATATCATCCGCACGGTGATACTGCTATTTATGACTCAATGGTTCGTTTGGCTCAGCCTTGGAATATGCGCTATACTCTAGTTGATGGTCAAGGTAACTTCGGCTCAATGGATGGTGATCCAGCGGCTGCTTCTCGTTATACTGAGGCTCGAATGGATAAAATTAGTCATGAGATGTTGTCTGATATTGACAAAGATACGGTTGATTTCCGGCCTAATTATGATGGCTCTGAGCAAGAACCGAGTGTTTTGCCAGCTAAGCTGCCAAACTTGCTTCTAAATGGTCAAGTTGGTATTGCTGTCGGTATGGCAACTTCAATGCCGCCGCATAACTTGGGTGAGATTATTGATGCTACAATTCATCAAATTGACAATCCAGAAGCGACAATTGATGATTTATTAAAGTATGTTAAGGGTCCAGATTTCCCAACCGGAGGAATTATTTATACTGGTGATCCGATGAAACAGGCTTATAAGACTGGACGAGGTAGTGTTAAAATTCGTGGTAAAGCTGAAATTGTTGAGACTAAAAAACGAGGTCGCTATCAGATTATAATTTCAGAAATGCCATATGCTGTTAACAAAGCTTCAATGATTGAGCGGATTGCTGAACTAGTCAAGACCAAACGAATCACTTCAATCTCTGACTTGCGTGATGAATCGGCTCGCGGCGAAGTTAAAGTGGTGATTGATCTGAAGAAAGATGCCTATCCTAAAAAGGTCTTAAATCGTTTGTATAAGATGAGTCCGCTTCAGACTACTTTCCATTATAATATGTTGGCTTTGGTTGATGGTGTTCAGCCAAAAGTTCTGAATTTGAAAGAAATCTTGGCTGAGTATATTACTCATCGTCAGAAGGTGGTTCGTCGTCGAACTGAGTTTGAGTTAGCAAAAGCTAAGGCGCGAGCTCATATCTTGGAAGGCTTGAAGATCGCTCTTGATCATATTGATGAAGTGATTAAGGTGATTCGAGCTAGTAAAAATGACGATGATACTGAGAAAAACTTGATTAAGAAGTTTAAGCTCTCATCAATCCAGGCTCGAGCGATTATGGCAATGCAGCTCAAGCGGCTAAACGGTCTAAATCGCCAAGCAATCGAGGATGAGTTGGCGGAATTGGTTAAAATTATTGCTGAGTTAGAGGCAATCTTGGCTGATGAGAACCGTATTTTGACTATTATTAAAGACGAGTTAGTTGAGCTTAAAGAAAAATTTGCTGATAAGAGACGATCAAAAATAATTAAGCACGAATTAGGTGGTATTACCGAGGAAGAATTGATTCCAGAAGAGGACGTGGTAATCATTTTAACCAACCAAAATTACATTAAGCGAACTTTGGTTAGCGACTATCGTCGTCAAAATCGCGGCGGTAAGGGCAAGCGAGGCATTACTACAAAAGATCAAGACTTTATTGATCAAATTGTTTCTGCCAGCACCCACGATTATCTACTATTCTTTACTAATAGGGGACGAGTCTTTAGATTAAAGGCCTTTGAGGTGCCAGCGGCTAGTCTGATTGCTAAAGGTACTGCTGTGGTTAACTTGTTACAATTGCAACCAGAAGAGAATATCACTTCCGTAATCAAGATCCCAACCAATGTTAAAGAGGGTTATCTATTCATGGCGACCGTCAAGGGTACAGTCAAGAAGACTGCCATTGAGAAGTATGCCAACATTAGGACCAATGGTCTGATTTCGATCAAACTTGATGAAGGTGATGAGCTAAGATATGTTAAACAAACTACTGGTAAAGATGAGGTTATTTTGTCAACTTCAGGTGGTCAGGCGGTTAGATTCTCTGAGAATGATGTCAGATCAATGGGTCGTTCGGCTCGTGGAGTTCGTGGCGCTCGCTTGCGACCAAATGATAAAGTTGTTGGTCTAGATGTTGTTTCGGATGAATGTAAAAACTTACTAGTAATTAGTCAGAATGGCTACGGTAAGATGACAAAGATTAGTTCGTTCTCAACCCATCGTCGGGGAGGTGTCGGCATTAAAGAAGCAGCAGTGACCAAGAAAACTGGTCCAATTATCAGCGCTCGGGCAATTAGTGATGATATTGATGAGTTGATAATCATCTCTCAAAAGGGTCAAACTATCAGGGTTAGCCTCAAAGATGTGCCAACATCTGGCCGCAGTACTCAAGGTGTGAGGATTATGCGACTCAATGATGACGACTCAGTCGCTTCAATCGGAGTGATAATGAAATCTGAACAAGAAGATCCTGTTCAAAAATAATAAATAATCAAAACAGCCGCCAATCTAGCGGCTGTTTTGAATTTTTGTCAAAAAAAGTAGTTGACATATTATCTGAGATAGTGTAGAATGTTAATCAGTCTTGAGTTTCTTGAGGAAATTTGGGAATTAAATTAACAATTTATTTGTGCAATTACATCGTCAGTTTATATGTTTATTGTGTTTTTCAAAAACATTAATTTTATGGAGAGTTTGATCCTGGCTCAGGATGAACGCTGGCGGCGTGCCTAACACATGCAAGTCGAGCGGCAGCGAGTTT
>PDWI01008937.1_pt1 | contig 11632 bp, 1 predicted proteins | sample 1430891 | NCBI WGS metagenome assembly PDWI01 (sample SAMN01162508, study PRJNA174530) | Oral metagenome, whole genome shotgun sequencing project. | biome: Marine environment; feature: Marine mammal; material: Swab sample of the gingival sulcus; isolation source: swab sample of gingival sulcus...
TGTCAGGCACGTAGATTGGTAAAAAATAGCTCATAAAAGTGCCAGGCACTAAGAAGGAGAAGGAAAAGTGTGTGAAATAGTGCCAGGCACGCAGATATGCAGTTGTTATGGAAAATGGTTGGCGCTTTTGTGTTTAATGGTGTCAGGCACAAATAGCAATAATGTTTTCATATGTCGCAGGCATTTTACATTGCACTTTGTGCAATATTTCACGGCGCGTAGCATCGACACTTAATGCAGCTGAAATATCGAAAAACGTTTACGTTTTTCTGGGAGGCATAAATAGCAATATGTTAACTAGGCGTCATACAATTATGTATAATACTTATAGGAACCTTCAAGCATATGTTGCGTTATATCGATATTATGTGGGTATAGATTTATGAGATGGAGACAAATATGTTATTTTTACACTATAAAATGGCTGTATTTGGGAAAAACAGCTTTAATTGTTAAGTTTGTTGAACTATAATGGTAGCGTGTCAAGTTGTGTGTATCATTAAGAGCGTGCTTAATATATAGAAGTTGTTTTAGGTAATGTTTTTTATAATAATATCCAAATGAAAGAAAGGACAACAAAATGAGGAAGAGGACAACGAAAATCCAGTTATCCCAAATTGGTGCAATTTTATTGGCACTATTTTTGGTGCTCGGTAGCGTGCCGCTGAATATGGGTGGTGCGAACAATGTGTTTGCCGATAAGGTTGATGATGATCCCGTTGCGAACACGTATCACGTAGAGGCTGAAATAACAGATGTTGATTATTTTATTGAGGTGAAACATCAAAACGGCGTTACTGAGCTGATAAACATTGACGACGTCGTCGATACAGATGTTGTTCCTGAAAACGCCGAACTAAGAATTGACTACAAATGGGTAATGCCGACTTTAATCGATACAGCTACTGGTGGCGCCATCAGAATTGAGACAACAACCGGCTCAGGTGTAAATATTACTGATGACGGCGTCACGACGCACTATAATAATATTGTAGTTGATGATTTAATAGTTGAATTAACAGACGCGTTTACATTTCCTTCTGAAGCAGCTGCTCAACCGGGTGGTTTTTTAGAAGATGGTAACGGTGGAAATTATGGCAGTTTTGCCGGCGCGAACGGCAAAACGGTAACGCTTACTTTTAACGACAGGTATCTAGATGAATTGAATGTAGGCGGTGGTTTCACGTTGATTTATCAAGTGAATAATGCCGATGACACACATCAAATCATAGAGACAGTTGAATTGCCGTTGGCCGATGGCACAACGCAAACTGTAGAGTTGACATTTGGCGAGCCGAACGGTTCGGCTATAACGAAAAAAGCTGCGAAAGTTAACGACGATAAATTTAATTGGGAAATCGACATCAACACAAATCTAGCTGAAGTCGCGCAAGCCGATGCTGTTTTAGTCGACAACTACGACTCAAAATTAAATTTGGATAAAGATGACGTACACGTTTATAAATTGAATGTTATGACAAATGGTACGCTTGAAGAAGGGGATGAAGTTACCACCGGCTTTACAAAAACTGTCAAGAATGCTACAAAAGAATTAAAAATCGAGTTTGATAGTGCTATTGATTCAGCCTACAGAATAAAGTATCAAACGAAAGTTAACGAAACTGCACTGACAACAGATATTGCGACAATAAATAAGAACAATAATAAGGTTACGTTTGACTTTAAAAACGACGCGACCTTTGTTGGCGTTACAGCCAATGACAGCGTTAGCCTTTACAAGGGCAAGTTAATAGACAAAAAAGCGGCTCGCTCTGCGTATAATGCCGACGCAATCACTTGGACGATTAAATTTAATGAAGCGGGGTTATCGCTGGCTGAACCAACGTTAACAGACACATTACCGGGGGGCTTAATTTTTGATGCAGAGGCTCTTGATGCCTTTACAGTGAATCCAACAAATATTAGTTATGAAACTGAAAATATAGTTGATATTGCTACAAATGAAGTTGTTGGCTTTACAATTAAGATAACTAACCCAAATCCGCTTGAAGAAAAAGTTGAATTTACCTATACAACTCAAATTGATAAGTCCGAAGGTAGTTACTACTATAATGATACGACAGGTAGACTGAAGTTTAAAAACACTGTAAGCTATACAGTTGGCGGCACTGAATACACTGCGTCGAGCAATGCGAAAGTCGATAAGGGAACGCGTTTGACTAAAGTTGGCAAGTCTTTTGTTGATTATGATGACGAGCAAAAATATATCAATTGGGAAGTTGTAATCAACCGCGAAGAAGTCGATTTGGGCAAAGTTGTCTTTGAAGACTTTATTGGCGACTATCAAAACCTTGTTGATGGTAGTGTAGTAGTTAAAAAGATTGATCCGACCAGCGATTCGGCTTATGACGTTATTGGCGATCCTAGTGTAACTATTCGCTATGCACAGTCCGGTGGCGCCGAGTATAATGGTTCAAATATGGGTGTTACGAAACCGCTTGCTACTTTAACAGGCGAAGATCAGCCACCACTAAAATATTTTGACGTTGAATTTAATGAACGCGTCACAGGTGCGTATGTAATAAAATATCGAACAAAAATTGTAAATTTTGCGGGTCAAAGTGGAGACTTGACTTTGGACAATCACGCTGAGCTATGGTACAAAGGTTGGCAGGGTGACGAAAGCGGAAACGGCTGGGGTAATGGCGGTTATCCAGGGCCGAATCCCGACGATTGGAATGTTATAGTGACTGATGAAACTGTAACTGAGGAAATAGAAAACCGTTTTAATAAATACACCTATGATTTGCATGTGAATGAGGAAGCTAGCCTCATTAGTTTTGCTGGATCGGGGATAGAGCCTCACAATATTGACTACACAGATAATTCAATGGATTGGTTAATTAAGATTGAGCCGCTTAATCGCACAATTAACGAGCCAACAGTTGTGGATAATTTTAGCGAGGGCCTTTATATTCCAATTCCAGGCAATTCAAGTGCACTTGCTGAATTGAGAAACCACCTCTATGTTACAAGAGGTGCGAACTCGTCTATTACTGAGACATTTGCAGATAGCGAATTGTTAACAGAAGGTGAAAATGAGGATTATACTTTAGAAGTAGTTGCGAGTGGCAATAAAATTACGGGCTTTAAGGTTAAGTTTAATATTAACTTAGAAGACTATAACTACTACATCGCCTATACAAACTACATCGACCCAGATGTTCAAAGTCCTGATGAGGGCGGGGATTATCTAAAATATGATAATACGGCTACATTAAAGGAAGATAATCAGGACGATAAGACTGCTTATGCCAAACCGGATTTAGAGACAATCGATCAATTAGAGGGCGATAAGGAAGGCGGTCCAGATGCGCTACAGCCCAATCAGCGCGAAATGACTTGGACGGTGCGCGTCAACCACATGGCGAAAAACATTACTGGGCCGGATTACGATGATAGTTATTTGAGCAGTGAGTACGATGGGTTCAACACAATCGTCGACGAGATTCAAGGTTATCAAAAGATTGTTGACGGATCAGTTAAGATTTACACCTATGAATTGGATGCCGATGGTAATGAAATTAATGAGGCGTTAGTTACAAGCTCGGTTGTCGGTGATGATGATAGTACCGCGGCAGCGAGTTATCAGATAATTACGGAAACCAAAGTAGTTGACGGAGTAGACAAAGAAGTTGAAACGCTAATTGTCAAATTGCCAAAGACAATTTCAAAGCGCTATAAAGTCGTTTACAAGACAGAAAGATATGGTATTGCTCAAACGCAATATGATAACACGGCTGTATTTAATGGCGACAAAGCGTATAAGGACAGCATAACTTATACTAAAGGCGAAACACATATTGGCAAAGGCAATGCCGGTTATGGTATCAATGCTGGTATTCACTTTGCGGATTGGAAAATTGACATCAATGAAAGCGAATCCGATATTACAGAACTAACGCTGTACGATATTGTATCTTATGGTGCTGTGATTAAAGTTGATAGCATCAAACTTAAAAAGCAAAATGGCGACGAGTTGGTCTTTTCCGACTGGTTTACACTTATCGGTCCCGAGAATATGACAGATAATGATGGTGTGTGGTCTAAGTACACGTTCATAATGAAGGATTCCGTTGACACTTTGCAAGACCACCTCGTGCTAGAATACAGAACGACAATTAATAAAGATGATTTGCTTAGCAATACAGTTACAAACAAGATTGAGCTTGAAGGCAAATATAATGATTATGTCGTTAAAGATGAAGTTACTGGTGGTAGCGTAACGTTTACTGGCTCTTTTGGAACGGGCGGTGGCGAATCTGGTGGTTTTGTATTGACAAAAGTAGACAAGGCCAATGGAAAAGCTTTGCAGGGCGTTGAATTTAAGCTGGAGAAGAAAGACGCTAATAATAATAATGAGTATGTACAATATATGAGTGTTGGCGATGCACAAGGGATTATGACGACTAATAGCTCTGGTCAAATTACAGAATTAAAGTTGTCGCACGGCGAATACCGCATTACAGAAATAAGTCCTAAAGCGCATTATCAAAACGCTGATTCGCAAGAGTTTAAAGTGGGAACTGATTCTAATTCAGGTTTTAAACGCTTTTGGGAGTTAAAATTTGAAAACGAAAGAATTAGAAAAATTGTCGTTACTAAGCAAGATGAAGACACCGAAAAGTATCTATCTGGTTTTAAGTTTACGCTTTACAAAATAGAGGACGATGGCAGACATATTGTGGCGGTTGGCACGACGGGTGGCGACACAGATGATGATGATGCGATTTCAGAAGATGAAAATAAAATCGTGTTTGACAGATATACTGATGCTGGCGGCACGGCACTTTCTCCAACGCAGTATCTTGAACCGGGCACTTATCAGTTAGTTGAGGAATACGCTAACGCAGATGAACCGTATTTGGTTCACGATATTCCGCCTTTTGAGCTAGCTGATAACGAATTGACTTATGCTTCTGGCTTTACTAAAAAAGTTTTAGTAAAAAATGAAAAAGATAGAAAACTGAAGGTTAAAAAGTATTCTGATGCCGAGGCGTTAGTTGACTCAACCGTTGGGTTAACTGGCACGACATATGTAGTCCAAGAACTGATTAACGTAGAAAGGGATTCTGATGGAAACGTTATAGGCGGAACGCCGGTAGCGGGCACTGAGCAAGAACTTGTGACAGATGAAGACGGTAATAGTACAACATTAGCAAGCGTTGAAAAGGGTAAAGCGTACAAGATTTATGAAACCAAAGCACCTGAAGGGCACGAATTAGACGCGACACCTAGATATGTAGAAATTGACAAAGATAGTCCGTTTGTCACTATTGTTCGCTTTATTAACAAGTCGCAAAGATTGTTGGTATTTAATAAATTAGGTGTCGACAAGATAACTGGTGGCGATCCTGATTCGAGATTAGCGGGCGCTCAGTTTAAACTGGAAAAGAAAGATGAAAATGGCGATTATCAGCCGTATGATACGGTCAATAGTCCGTACGAAACTGTGGCAGATGAGAGTTATGAAGTTGTACTTACAGCCGGTGCTTACCGCCTAACTGAAATAACTGAACCGAATGGTTACAAACTGTCTGGTCAGGTGTTAGATAGGGAAGGCAAAGTCGTATCAAATTCTAATTTTGTAGAGTTTGAGTTTACCACGGATAAAACAAGTGCATCGACGTTTGTGGATCCGACTTATAGTTATGAGTTTAGTTTTATCAACGAACTCAAGCGTAAAATTCAAGTCACCAAAAAAGATATTGATAGCAAAGAAGTCGTTGCGCAAGCGGGCGTTGAGTTTAAAATTTATAACGAAGGCGACGATGTTGGTAGCGTCGAGCCCGCTGACACGGTAGTAACAGATGAAAATGGCATTGCAACATCTAAAGTGTTACCTAAGGGTAAGTATTTTGTGATTGAAAGCAAAGCACCCACTGGTTATTTTGGCAGCGACGTTAAAGTGCCTGTAACAATTGGCGCCAATGATCCGGCGCTTGTAGAAGTTGACTTTAATAACGAAAAGAAACGCAGTATCAAAATTCGCAAAGTCGATAAAGACGAACCCGACAAGGGCATACCGGGTGCGAAGTTTATCGTGGAAGATGCCAAAGGCAATAGAATTCAGCCGATGGATGCGGATGGCAATGCACTACCCGAAAGTTGGTTAGTATCGGGCGACGATGGCTATGTTACGCTGCCGAATTTGACGAAGGGTACTTACTACGTCATAGAAGAAGAAGCACCTGCTGGCTATTATGCAGACGAGGTCGCAAGACATGAAGTTGAGATTACCGATGAAGCTGACGTCTTCGATGTCGTCGTCGCCAACAAACGGATAACGACAGAAGAAACGCCGCGTCCGCGCGCGATCAATGTTTACAAGCGCGACGCTGAAAGCAATCAGCCTTTAATGGGCGCGACGTTTAGCTTAAGATTAAACGGCAGTGAGGTAGCTCGAAGCACAACGGGTAGCGATGGCTATGCCGAGTTTACAGGCCTTGATAAGGCAAAATACACGCTGGTTGAAATCGTTGCACCAGATGGCTACATATTGGATAGTACGCCGATAGCCGTCGACATGACAGATAGATTAAGCTATAGTATCACAGTCGACAATCAGCAAGAAAAGGAAGAGACGCGTACGATTAAGGTTCATAAATTCGACGCTAAGACCGGTAAATCTTTATCGGGCGCGACGTTTAGTTTAACGCTCAACGGCGTCGAGATAGCCAAAAAGGTAACGGACGGCAGTGGCTATGCTGAATTTACAGGCCTTGAAGCGGCGGTCTACGCGCTTACTGAGACGGCTGCACCAAAAGGTTACGTATTAGATAATACGCCGATTCGCGTAGATACAACTGGCGCGGAAAAAGAATTTAAGGTTGAGGTTGCCAACGAGCCCGTTGAGCTATTGCCGGTTAAGACGCACGCAATTAAGGTCTATAAGCGCAGTTCAGAAGATAGCAGTTTATTGTCGGGCGCGCAGTTCCGTTTGACAAAGCCAGATGGAACGTCTGTAGTCAAGACAACAGATGGCAGCGGCGCAGCAGAATTTAGCGGCTTGTCAGAGGGCGATTATTTGCTCGCTGAAATTGTGGCGCCGGCTGGGTACGAGCTAAATAGTACACAGTTGACGATTACAGTAGATGATTCAAAAGAAATCTTTGTGGTTGACGTTTATAACGAGAAAAAAGAGGATAAGCCCGAGAAGGAAACGGAGAAAAAGACCAAAAAGAGAACTACTGAGTCAGAGACGACGACCGAAACGGAGACGACTACGACGACGGTGACAGAAACAACTACTGCTCCGGAGGCGACTGAGGTTGTAACTGAGCCAAAACAACCGGACAAACCGACTTACGATTACGATAGGACACCGGATCCGAAAGATCCGAACAGCCCAGACGAAATCGTTATCATTGGTGCCGATGGCACGCCGCTAGGCGCTTATAAGAAGCACACGACGCCGGATGGCGAAGTCGTTTACATCAGCGAAGATGGCGTACCGCTGGGAACTACCTCGATTGTCAAGACGGGCAATGCGTTCCCCGTACAGTTGTTGACGTGGATGGCGCTGTTGTCGATACTGGGATTATTTGCAGCAAGGCATATCTACAGAGGTAATTTTAAAAATTAATTAACAAAATGAATAGCGTTTTAAAAGTATCGGGCGGGATAATATTCCGCTCGATTTTTTTATAAAAAGTTACACTAAAGTATTTTGAAAATGAACCGATATAGTGACTGCCCCAGGATAGCAGGGGGCTAGGCGTTTTTATAGAAGCGCTGTAATTGTTTTATAAACGAGTTATAAAACAATTACAAAATTTCCGAACGGCAACTTTTGATAATACGAGACGAACCGGACGGCTAAATGTTAATCATTATATATATATTTAAACAAAGTTTAACATAATAGCGTAGAGTAGCAAGAAAGGATTCTAAAATGAAAAAACAAGAAACGAGGAAGAGTATTTTAAAGGTCAGTGCGCTTCTTTTAGCGCTCGTTTTAGTGTTGAGCAGCGTACCACTCGATGTGTATGGTGTCGCCATGTTTATTGAAGAGCCAATTGAACACACGGCTGATGACCCGACGTCGGACGGCGTTTACGCCCAGTTTACAAACATTAAGTATTATCAACCGGGGGCTAAAGTGAAGTGGAACGAGTCCGCGGAACAATTTAACGTCAGCGGCGATGAGTTACCGCGTCCGATGGATAATGGTCAAGAGTTGGACTTGGTATTTACTTACGATGTTGTCAAAGAGGCAGGATCCGCCGAAAACGCTGTGTTGGAGCCGATTGTAACTGAAATACCAGATGTGATAAATCTCGGCGAGACGACCAGCGGCAACTTGCGCGAGGACAAACCCAATAGCGATAGAGTATTTGGAACATATAAGTTCTTCAAAGATCCTATCGACGGCAAGAATAAGCTCGTGCTGACGTTTAATGAAAACGCCAAGCAATGGCCGGATGTACGCGGTTATGTAAAATTAGAGAGCCGCATTGACATTTCTGAAATGACGATTACTACACCCGTAAAATACGAGATTTCTTATTTAGGTAAGGTTGATAAGTACGAATGGTTGATTAGGCCGATTGAGCATACGTCGATTACAAAGCAAGCCGATGTGGCGACGGTTGGCGAAGATGGCGTGGTCAATTATACGGTTATTGTCAATACCGATTTAAACAAATACGATACAGCCGAGCAGGTGTTTACAGATGTGCTTGAAGAGCCGCTGCAATACGTCGCAGGTAGTTTTAAGATATATCCCATGGAGACGATTGACGACGCGGGCAAGCCGCTGGCGACCATTAAAAATGGCAAACCGGTATGGGGTGACAACGCCTTTGTTGCAAAGAAATTTAGCGCGCCAACAGCCGTAGCCGATACTGATCCAAAACAAAATAAAATAAAGTATACGATAGACGACCTCGACGAGAAGGCCTATAAAATAGAGTATCAGGCAAAATTAAAAGACAATTTGGCACAGGGCCAAGAATTTGATATTAAAAATGTGGCTGCAATTGCCGGTCAGAGTTCAACGGCTAGTGTAGCGTACAGCACAGCGTGGTCAGATGACGTGATAAGCAAAAAGGGCGATACGGATTTAGATTACAACCCCACTGCGATCAACTGGCAAATTACAGTAAATCCGGAGAGAGGTAAGTTGACAAAAGTTGAGATCGTCGACGACATACCCAGCGCTGGCGAATTACTGCGCCCAAAACCAGGTAGTTATGGTGCGAAAAAAGTGGCGGAGCTCGATGCCAAAAATCCAAATCCGGAATTGGGCTTGCCAGTATTGGCAGATGTACAAGTGCTAGTTGAAGATGAAGCGGGCGAGACGACTCCGTATCAACCGGCTTCGAATTATACTGTTTTTTACGACTCAGAAAATGAGAGAAAGTTAAAGATCGTCTTTGCGGACGATGTGGTCATAAACGATAAAATAATCATTGAGTACAGTACGCCCATCGAGTATATGAATGACAGCAATTATTCGATTACCAAGGCGTACGCCAATCGCGCGGCGTTGACTTCTGATGAAAGAAATGGCAGCGCTAGCGCGGTCGTCAACGTCAAGTATCACTGTTATATATATAAACACGTAGTATCGAGAACACCCGATGTAAACGGCGACTATACTATCAAGTATAGAGTGTTTATCAACAAGGGGCAGCGCAATTTGCATCTCACCGTATTAAAAGATGCATTATATCCCGAAACGGGTCACTACTTTAAAGAGGGCACGGTTAAAGTATGGCCGGCTAAAATAAATAAGAGTAATGGCAGATTAATAAAATCCGGAAAGTCGTTAGATATATCCAAGGCCATAAGCGTTGGTGGCATAGCGCATAACCCGCAATTTGGCACAGAGGACGACATATCAAAGAACCCGCAGGAATCGCAACCCAGCGGTGCTGAAAGCGGCAAAAACAATTGCCTTATGTTGGTATTACCGGAAGACGTCACCACCGACAAAATGTATATTGTCGAATACGAGACAATATACAAGCCCAGTGAATTGACCGAGTCGAGCAAATCGCGCGCAAAGGCTAAAAACAGCGCGCGGCTATGGTATAGAAGCCCCTATGGTACTGCGGGCGGAAATGGCGGCACGCCTCCGCAGTGGCATTCTACAGTCATTCAACAAACCTACTCTAAGTTTAATGACAACCATACAATTACAAAATATGCGGCCGTTCGAAGGAATAAACACAATAAGTACGCGTGGGATCAAAAGGGTAGTTTTAAAACGTTTCGCGATGCGGAAGGGTATAGTTATGTCACTTGGTTGTTAAAGGGCATAATGAAAGAGAAAACTGTAAACAATTTGGTCTTTGAAGATAGGTTTACAGATGAGTTTACACTTACCGATGAACAATTTAATAATATTACCGTCAAGAGCGGGTCGAGCTACAATGGCGGGAAAACGTTTAAAAACGTCAACGGTGAAGACTATAGCGCCGAAAAGATCACAGATGAAAGTGGAAAAGTCGTTGGCATTAGAGTCAAAATATTAAAACAGACCATAAAGTCAAATTACTACGTCTGTTATTCGACGCGCATCAATCCCGCTAATCGGGGCAATGCAACAGACGTCAAAGGGGATTTTAAAAACGCGGTCACTCTAAAAGACGATGAAGAGGTTTTAAGTTATGACGAATTGCAATTGAGCTTAAACGCGTATCAACAAAGACAAGCGAAAAAAGAAGGGGAATACGGCTACAACAAAGTCTTTAAAAAGAACGTTATCAAGTGGGCGATTGACGTCAACCCGTTTAATTACGATTTGCCTGTGGGGCCGGAACCTTACCTCGTAGATAGTATTCCAAGCGATCAAGAATACTTTGATTGTAGGGTATATGGACTAAGCGAGGACAACTATGAAATTAAACGAGATGGCAACAGCTTTAAGCTAATACTTACTAAGCCGACCAATAAAACCTTTCAAGTTCGCATCTTTACGCGACCGGTTATCTTGAAATCGGAGTATGAGAATACAGCTGATGTCAATGGCGTACCGGTAAGTGCGCGAGTTAAATTCGAAATACCGGATGGCGATTTTATCGACAAGGTATCAGCTAAAGGCATTCAGGAGTTCGATGCGGGCAATCAGGTTGAATACTATGTCGACTATAAAATCGATATTTTAAAAAATCAATATGGCGATTGGCGTTTTAATAAAATGACGATAATCGACGAATTTGATCCGGGTATGACGGTTGATGAAGACACGATTAGCTTAGTAGATGACGGTAGTGTCGATTGGAAAGAGAAGTTTACGATTAGCACGAATGGAATTTCTAGTAATTCGGGCAAGGCCATTAGTTTAAAACTAAATGACGGAGCGGTAGTCGATCGCCATTTAACGCTGACTTATAGGGTTAAGGTCGATCCGCGAAAGGTGAATTCAGCCGGCTCGGGCGGCATGCGTTTGGCCAATACCGCCAATATTGTTGCCAGCTATAATGATAGTGGCGAGGTTGATAAAAAGGCGATTGTAATAGCGGCAAAGAATATGGCGATTACCGGTAGCGTAGCCGGTGCGGGCGCATTTAAAATCGTTAAGCGAGAGGGAAAAGACCCGTCTGCCAAGGGCATTGGACAGACTGAATTTGAATTGTTTAAAGTCCTTGTCGGGTTGACCATC
>PDWI01008938.1_pt1 | contig 11632 bp, 9 predicted proteins | sample 1430891 | NCBI WGS metagenome assembly PDWI01 (sample SAMN01162508, study PRJNA174530) | Oral metagenome, whole genome shotgun sequencing project. | biome: Marine environment; feature: Marine mammal; material: Swab sample of the gingival sulcus; isolation source: swab sample of gingival sulcus...
CTCTTGTGGACGAGTAGGCGTATTCAACCAAATATCAACACCTGAAATCAAACGTTTTGCCAAACGCATATCATAATCTTCCAAGAAAATGATTTTACCTATAAACTGTGGCATTCTTGAAATTTCTACAATACGTTTGATAAGTCCTTGACCTCCTCCATCAGCAGGGTGTGCTTTTCCTGTATAAATAAATTGAATAGGACGCTCTTTGTTGTTTACCAATTTTTCTAATCTTTCTAAATCGGTAAATAGCAGATGAGCACGTTTGTACGTTGCAAAACGTCTTCCAAATCCGATAATCAAAGCATCAGGGTTGATAGACTCCAAAATAGAAACAATTCTTGAAGGGTCGCCGTGATTTTCCAACCATTTATCACGGAATTTCATACGAATATAATCAATCAATTGATGTTTTAATGTTTTGCGTAAATTCCAAATTTCATCATTGGGGACTTCTTGGATTTTCGTCCAAATATCTTCGTTAGATTGGTCGTTGTAGAAATTTTTATCAAAATGTTTTTCGTAAAATGCTTTCCAACTTGACGATGTCCAAGTAGGCATATGCACACCATTGGTAACATAACTAACGTGAGATTCTTCCGCAAAATACCCTTTCCAAATATTATTAAACATCTCTTTGGAAACATCACCATGCAATTTACTTACCCCATTCACTTCTTGCGAGGTGTTACAAGCAAAAACACTCATATTGAATTTCTCATCACTACCAGGATTGGTACGTCCCATATCAATTAATTCATTCCAAGTAATTTGCAATTTATCTGCATATTCGTGCATATATTTTCCAAAAAGTTGCTCATCAAAACTGTCGTGTCCAGCAGGAACAGGAGTGTGAACAGTATAAAGAGAGCTTGCACGAACCACTTCCAAGGCTTGATTGAAAGTTAGATGTTCTTCTGAAATGTATTCAACAAGTCGTTGAACATTAATAAGTGCAGCATGTCCTTCATTACAGTGATATACCTCTTTGGTAATTCCCAATTTACGAAGTGCCAAAATACCACCAATTCCCAACATTATCTCTTGTTTCAAACGGTGTTCCCAATCTCCTCCATAAAGTTGATGTGTAATAGAACGGTCAAATTCGCTATTGGAATCAATATCTGTATCTAACAAAATCAATGAAATACGTCCCACAGCAACTTTCCACAGGTTAGCATAAACCGTTCTTCCGGGATAAGGCACTTCTAAAACAACAGGATTGTTATTTTCGTCCATTATCTGTTGCAATGGCAGTTGGTTAAAGTTTTGTGGCTCATAAACAGACACTTGTTGTCCGTCCATTGCTAAACTTTGTTTAAAATATCCATAACGATACAAAAATCCAACAGCCGTCATATCCACATTACTATCACTTGCTTCTTTCAAATAATCACCAGCAAGAACTCCTAAACCTCCCGAATATATTTTCAAAACGTGGTTTAATCCATATTCCATACTAAAATAAGCAATTGACGGTCTTTGTTTATTGGCAGGTTCGCTCATATAAACTGTAAAATCGTCATACACTTCATTTAGTTTGTTTATAAATTCTTTGTCTTTTCCAAGAGCCACCAGTTTGTCGTAACTCAATATATTTAACAAAGCAACAGGATTTGATTTTGCTTCTATCCACGCCTCTTTGTCTATTTCTCTAAACAGTTTTTTACATTTACTGTTCCAAGACCACCAAATATTATTAGCCAATTCGTCTAATTTTTTTAGACTTTCAGGCAAATTGGATTTTACGGTTATTTCACGCCAATTCGCGTCATTTACTTTACTTACTTTTAATTTCATTTTAATATTTTATGTTTTATATTCTATTTTCTCAAAATTGTGCAAAGGTAATACTATATTTTGATTTTTATGATTTGCCTAAACACTTTTCTTTTTGGACTTAGGCATATAAATTCCACAACTTTATTTGTTTCCCCTTTACTTTTTTCACAAAAAACATTTATAATAGTATTTTATCTTAACTTTTTTGTTCTATTGTTCCTATTTTTGAGAGCAATATCGTATGCTTCGTAATAGTATTTAATAAAATTGCTCCAAAGTGCTTTTTTTGAAATTTCCAATGCATTTTTTCTACACACTGTCATCTCTTTTCTAGGTATTTTTATATAGTGAAAAATTCTGTTGGCTATTTCTGTGGTAACTTCTGAATAGTTATAATCGGAACGAGGAACAACTTGAACACCACACTGTTTATTCTTCAATTCTTCTGTCCATTGTCCAAAGCCTGAAAGGTTAGTTGTGATTGTAGGAACGGAAAAAGCAACGCTTTCAAGTGGAGTATATCCCCACGGCTCGTAATAAGAAGGAAAAACGGTTAAATCCATTCCTATCAATAAATCCCAATACGAAAGATTGAAAATACCGTCACTCCCATTGAGATAAGTTGGAACAAAAATAACTTTCACTTTTTGCTCTTTAGCATTTTTTAATTGAAACCAACGCAAAGCAGATATTATATTGTCGCCTTCATAGTCGTATAATTCGTGGGTTGTATAACAATTCCAAGAATTAACATTTGCTTCTTTGTGAGTCATTTTTTCAATTACATCTTTTCTTGCCTCTTTGCTATGTGCTGGTGTCATTATAAAAGCCACTACTTCTCGTGAATTTTCAGCATTATTTGACAATTTACTTAATGCCTCAATCAACACATCTAATCCTTTGTTTTTGTATTCATATCTGCCAGCTGTTCCCACAAAAAAAGCGTTTTTATCAAGTTCATATCCCAATACAGATTGAGCTACTTCTTTTAATTTTTCTTTTGCCTTTTTCTGTTTTTCAGTAAAAGCAGTTCCTTTGGGTACAAAATCATCTTCAAACCCGTTAGGAGTAATTATATGAGGTTTTTTATCCAAAAGCTCTTCACATTCTATGCCTGTAATATTGCTAACAGTAGTAAAACAGTCTACCACGTTTGCACCTGTTTTTTCGGTAGAATGTTTGGCTTGCATATTAAGTTCTTCTGCCATTTGGTCGCCATTATAAGCAGACATATAATTGTACAGTGGCTTGTTATTTCCAGCAATGGAACGTCCAATGGAAGTAGCGTGGGTTGTAAACAAAGTGGCTATATTGGGTACTTTATTTTGAATGTAAAATGCCCCAAAAGTAGTCATCCATTCGTTAAAATGAGCCACAACGTTATCACTCTTTTTAAGTTGATAAAATTGATAAAAACTTTCAATTACCATTCCAGAAGCATATCCAAACATAGAAGCCTCGTCATAATCGCCATAAGCGTGAAGAGAATCTACTCTATAAAGTTCCCACATTCGTCCATAAATTTCATTTTTCTGAGCAAAAAGTAAATCAAACTGAACCAATATAGCTATGGGATTATTTGGAATTTTCCAACGCCCCACCCTCACGTTTATATCTGTTGTGGAGTTGATATTCTCTTTCCATTCTACAAGAAGTTTTTTATCTTCTTCAAAATAAGGAGACTCTTGCTCTTTCCACACATCAGGTCCTATAAAAATAAGATTGTCTTCTACTTTGTCATACAATTCTTTCGCTCTAGTAGATAGCACAGTATATATTCCTCCTACCATATTACACACTTCCCAACTTGTTTCAAAAATGAAGTGAGGAGTTATTTTTCTCGCCATTTAATTTTTCTTTTTTTGTTATTCTTGAACTCATCTATTTTTTAGCTAAACACCAAAAGGGTAAGTGAGTTTTTTATTCAGAATTGTTTTACTCAAAATCAGAAATAAAACAATTCAAAAATTCTGACAAAAGTACAACATTTTTTTTGAGTTCAAAGGCAGATTTAAGCAAAACAATTACATTTTTCTTTTTTTGGATTAAAAGCTCATTTTGTTATTTATTAAAAAGCGTATCAACTTTTCACATATTTTAAGGACATAGTCTTTTTAGATTACTTTCTAATTGTCAGATTTTACAATATTTTTCATCTTCTTTTGTCTATATGTTATTTTTTTTCGTTGTTTTTAGGAAAAATGTATAAAAAGTTATATTTTTGTAGCCTTTTTTAGAAAAACATATTTTGTAATAAACAATGGATAAAAATATAGATAATCTTGATAGAAAAATCTTAAAAATCATCTCTCAAAATGCTCGTAAACCCTTTAAAGAAGTGGCAGAAGAGTGTGGTGTTTCAAGAGCAGCCATTCATCAACGAGTACAACGACTTGTTGAAATGGGAGTGATAACAGGCTCAGGTTATAGCGTCAATCCCAAATCGTTGGGATTTCAACTGTGCGTTTACATCGGCATAACGCTTGAACGAGCAAAAATGTATGAAAGTGTTGTTGCAGAATTAGAACAAATACCAGAAGTGGTAGAAACTCATTATACGCTGGGTGGATATACTATTTTGGCTAAAATGTATTCCAAAGACGACAAACATTTAATGGATTTGTTGAACAAAAAGATACAAGAAATAGACGGAGTGGCTACCACCGAAACAATCACCTCTCTTGAACAAAGGATAAAACGCACTATTCCTATTGAGATTAATATATAGAAACAGAAAACAAATATAGATATAAATTATAGATGAAAACAGTATTAAGTGGAATAAGACCAACGGGAAATTTACACTTGGGAAATTATTTTGGAGCGTTAAAAAATTTTGTTAAAATGCAAAATGAGTACAATTGTTACTTTTTTATTGCTGATTTACATTCGCTAACCACACACCCAACTCCCGAAAACATTCAGGATAACGTAAAAAACGTATTAGCACAATACCTTGCCGCAGGTTTAGACCCAGAAAAAGCGACTATCTATGTACAAAGTGATGTTCCAGAAGTTTCGGAATTGTATCTTTACCTAAATATGAATGCTTATTTGGGCGAGTTAGAGCGTTGTACTTCATTTAAAGACAAAATACGGTCTAATCCGCAAAATGTAAATGCTGGACTACTTACTTATCCTACTTTGATGGCAGCCGACATTTTAATACATAATGCTGATTTTGTGCCTGTTGGTAAAGACCAACAACAACACTTAGAGATGACAAGAACTTTTGCTAATCGATTCAATAGAATGTACAAAACAGACTATTTCAAAGAACCAAAAGCCTTTAATTTTGGAGAAGATTTAGTAAAAATACCGGGATTGAATGGCACAGGTAAAATGGGGAAATCGGAAGGTGAAGGAAATGCCATCTATCTAAATGATGATGAAAAATCAATCCGTAAAAAAGTAATGAGAGCAGTAACCGATTCGGGACCAACAGAACCTAACCAGCCAATGGCAGAACCCATAAAAAATCTATTTCAACTGATGAATGTGGTTTCTACTGCTGAAACCGTTGTTTTTTTTGAAGAAAAATACAACGATTGCTCTATTCGTTATGGAGATATGAAAAAGCAGTTAGCAGAAGATATGATTACTTTTGTTAATCCGTTTAGAGAAAAGATAGAAACGATTTTGTCTAATGAAAAATATCTCAACGATATTGCTATGCAAGGAAGAGAAAAAGCACGAAAAAGTGCTTTAAAAACGGTAAAAGATGTAAGAGAAATTATCGGATTTAAACGAAGTTGAAAAATGCTGAATGTCTATCAATTGTATTATTCTCTGTTTTAACACTTTTTATTGTTTTAACAAAATGAATTATCAACCTTTTTAGTATCTTTGCAGTTGCTTTTCAAAATAATAGAGATAAATATATGGCAAAAAAAAAAATTAAAAGTGCTTTAATATCTGTATATCAAAAGGATAATTTAGATGAGATTATAAAATTTCTGAATGAAAATGGTGTAAAATTAATTTCAACAGGAGGAACAAAATCTTACATCGATTCGTTGAATATACCTTGCCAATCGGTTGAAAGTCTAACAAATTATCCATCTATATTGGGAGGCAGAGTAAAAACATTACATCCAAAAGTTTTTGGTGGAATTCTTGCCAGAAGAGAAAACAAAGAAGACATTGAGCAATTAAATGAGTATGATATTCCAGAGGTTGATTTGGTAATTGTTGATTTATATCCATTTGAAAAAACTGTTGCCTCAAATGCTGACGAACAAGACATAATAGAAAAGATAGATATTGGTGGAATTTCTTTGATACGTGCTGCTGCTAAAAATTACAAAGATGTGGTAATTGTAGCTTCCAAAGAACAGTATGAACCGCTTTTGAACACCATAAAAGAGAATAATTGTACAACAACATTGGAAGAACGACATTGGTTTGCCAAAGAGGCTTTTGCTGTGTCTTCTCATTATGATACGCACATTTTTCATTTCTTTGATAGAAAACAAGATAGTGCTTTTAGATTATCAGCCAACAATGTAAAATCTTTAAGATATGGTGAGAATCCACATCAACAAGGCTCTTTTTATGGAAATGTAGATGATATTTTTGAACAAGTACACGGAAAAGAAATTTCATACAATAACCTGTTGGATATTGATGCAGGAATTAATCTAATCAACGATTTTGACGATAAAATTACTTTTGCCATTTTGAAACACAATAATGCGTGTGGATTGGCATCTCGTCCAACCTTAGTAGAAACTTGGAAAGATGCTTTGGCAGGCGACCCACTTTCTGCATTTGGTGGCGTTTTGGTAACCAATACTGCGGTAGATAAAGAAACAGCTATTGAAATTAACAAACTCTTTTTTGAAGTGATTATCGCTCCCGATTATGATGTTAATGCGTTAGAGATATTAACTCAAAAGAAAAATCGTATAATTCTTGTCTTAAAAGAGGTTAAATTACAAAAGAAACAGTATCGTTCTTTGTTAAATGGTGTTTTGGTACAAGAAAGAGATGTAAAAATTGAAACCGAAGATGATTTAACAGTAGCAACAGACAAGAAACCAACAGAACAAGAAATATGTGATTTGCTTTTTGCCAATAAAATAGTAAAACATTCAAAATCCAATGCGATTGTTTTAGCAAAAGATAATCAATTGATTGCAAGTGGAGTAGGAGAAACATCAAGAGTAGATGCACTGAAACACGCTATTGAAAAAGCACAAACTTTTGGATTTGACTTAAAAGGAGCTGTAATGGCATCTGATGCATTTTTTCCATTCCCTGATTGTGTTGAAATAGCATCGGAAGTAGGAGTAAAGGCTGTTATTCAACCTGGTGGCTCAATCAAAGACCAGCAAAGTATTGATTTTTGCAACAAAAAGGAAATTAGTATGGTAATGACAGGAATAAGACATTTTAAACATTAAAAAATATAGAAATTAATAAAAAAATAAGATAAGACAATGGGACTTTTTTCATTTACACGAGAAATTGCGATAGATTTAGGTACGGCTAATACAATTATTATTCAAGATGATGAAATAGTAGTTGACCAACCTTCGGTGGTAGCACTTGATAGAAGAACAGACAAATTAATAGCAATAGGAGATAAGGCACGTCAAATGCAAGGAAAAGAGAACGAAGGTATTCGTACTGTTCGTCCTTTGAGAGACGGAGTGATTGCTGATTTTCACGCCGCAGAATTAATGATTCGTGGTATGATTGATATGATGCCGACAGGAAATCGTTTTCTCGTTCCTACAACCTTAAAAATGGTGGTTTGTATTCCTTCGGGTAGTACTGAGGTTGAGATACGTGCCGTAAGAGACTCAGCTGAAAAAGCAAATGGACGTGAATTGTATATGATATATGAACCAATGGCAGCGGCTATTGGAATAGGCTTAGATGTAGAAGCCCCCAATGGTTGTATGATTGTTGATATTGGTGGTGGAACAACTGAAATTGCAGTAATTTCTCTTGGAGGAATTGTATCGAATAAATCAATCAGAATAGCAGGAGATGACTTAACGGCTGATATTGTAGAATATATGGGACGTATGCACAATATCAAAGTAGGTGAAAGAACAGCAGAAAGAATTAAATTGGAAGTAGGTGCGGCTTTAACTGAATTGGAAAATCCTCCCGAAGATTTTATTGTTCACGGTCCTAATAGAATGACTGCTCTACCAATGGAAGTGCCTGTTTCTTATCAAGAAATAGCACATTGTATTGAAAAGTCGGTATCTAAAATAGAGACAGCTATTTTAAGTGCCTTGGAACAAACTCCCCCAGAACTTTATGCAGATATTGTACAAGGAGGTATCTATCTTGCTGGTGGCGGTGCTTTGTTAAAAGGACTTGATAAGAGATTATCAGATAAATTAAATATCAAATTTCACGTTGCTGATGACCCATTGCACGTGGTGGCAAAAGGAACAGGTATTGCTTTGGAAAATGTAGATGAATATTCGTTCTTAATACGATAAATAACAATACATTGTGAGAAATCTGATTAACTTTTTTATACGCAATAGTTCGGTATTTTTATTTCTAATTTTAGAAGTCTTTTCTGTGCTATTGATGTCAAATAATAAAGGTTATCAGCGAAGCGTATTGCTCTCATCAACCAACTCTTTTGCTGGTTGGTTGTATGAAAAAAGTAGTCTGGTAAATGATTTTTTGAAACTTGAAGAGACGAACAAAGTTTTAGTTGATGAAAATTTATTCTTAAAAAACAGGCTTGTTTTGTTGGAAGGAGCTTTATCTGCTTATACAGATTCTATTGAAAATGAAAAATTAATTTCTCTAAAAAAACATTTTCCACCAGAAAAAAATTGTCGCTATATTTCTGCAAAAGTAATTCGTAATACCATTCAATTTGCTGAAAATTATTTAACACTGAATAAAGGTTCAAATGATAGTATTCGTCCCAATATGGGAGTAGTGAGCAATAATATGGTTGTTGGAATTGTTGAGACAGTCTCACCTCATTTCTCAAAAGTTATTTCTGTTTTGAACCCTATTCTTTTGATTAATACCAAGTTTAAAAAAAATAACACCTTTGGTTCTTTGAAATGGGACGGTAAAAATTACCAATATGCAAAATTAAATGATATTCCACGCCACATAAAAGTAGAAAAAGGCGATGTTTTGGTAACAAGTGGATTTGCAAAAACATTCCCAGAAGGAGTTACGGTAGGGACAGTATATGATTTTGAATTGTTAGAAAGTGCTTCTTCCTATGATATTACTGTAAAATTGGCTTTAGACTATCGCTCACTAACCAATGTTCAAGTGATTGATTTTTTTAATTACGAAGAACAATTGGAATTGGAAAAAAGTCAATATGGCGATAAAATAAACGTGAATCAATGAAACTCTTGGTTGAAAATATAATCCGATTTATTGTGCTTGTCATGCTACAAGTATTTGTTTTTGATAATATTCAATTTGTTGGATATATCAATCCTATGATTTATGTTCTTTTTATTTTAGCACTTCCTATCTACCTTAACCGCAATTGGGCGTTATTATTGGCTCTTTTTATGGGATTAACCATTGATATGTTTAACAATACATTGGGTATTCACGCTTTTTCTTCCGTATTTGTAGCTTTTTTAAGAATACCTATTTTGAAGCGTTTGGTTGAATTTCAAGATTTAATCAATGTGACTCCCAATCCCAAAACAATTGGTATTGGAGCTAACTTAAAGTATATTTCTATTCTTATTTTAATTCATCAAATATCTCTCTTTTCGCTTGAAGCATTTGGTTTTTATTCTATTCTTATGTTGGCAGGAAAAATATTATTAAGTTCTTTTATTACTATTTTAATTGTTTTAGGAATGCAGTTTTTTGTCTATAAGAAAGATAAAAGATTTTAGGGATTTAACACTAAAAAGTTAAATGAGTTTTATAAATTCAATCGATACAATATAGATATTTTTACAACGTTTTATTGTTTTTAAGTGGAAAATAATGTTTTTAGAAAAAAGAAATTATATTTAACACTCTTTTTTCCGTTGCTTATTTCTTTGTTTGTGGTTTTAATTTATCTTTTTGAACAAGGAATGGGTTATGATTTTAGCAGAAAAGGAATTTATCCAAGAGATGTAAAAACATTAACGAATGTATTTACAATGCCACTAATACACAAAGGAATAAAACATTTGATAAACAATATTGGCTCTTTTTTTATATTGAGTGTTGCTTTATATTATTTTTATAATGAAATAGCCAATAAAATTTTATTGCTATCTACGATGTTAAGTGGAATTTTATTGTGGCTTATCGGACGTGAAACGTGGCATATTGGTTTAAGTGGCGTTATATATGCTTTGATTTATTTTCTTTTTTTTAGTGGAATAATTCGTAACTTTGTACCTTTAATAGCTCTTTCACTGATTGTAGTTTTATTATATGGAAGCAATGTTTGGTATCTTTTTCCATCAAAATATACAGCAACAATATCTTGGGAAGGGCATACAGCAGGAGCTATTGTGGGTATTTTTTTAGCGTTCTATTTTAGAAAAAAAGGACCTCAAAAGCCACAAAAAGTCTGGGAAGAAGAAGAGTATGAAGAAGAATTTTGGAATATAAAAGAATAAAATGAAAGAAATAATGAAAGAAAGAGATTTTAATAGTAAGGAATTAAATTTATTAGATTTACTTAAAATTATATCAGACAAAATTGTTTTATTACTAAAAGAGACAAAACAATGTATAGGGAAAACTTTACAATTGGCTTATAGACATAAAGTTTTGTTTGGTATTATGATTATTTTGGCCATTGGTATTGGTCTTTTTAGGACAAGAGCATCACAAAATATTTATACAACAGATGCAATGATTAAATTGTATGGTGTAAAAGCTCATACAGTAATAAAAATGAGTGAACAGTTATCACTTGAAGCCCGACTGTTAAATAAAAAAAGACTTGCACAAAGATTAAACCTACACGATTCAGTAGTAAACAAAATAATCTCAATTCATTTTTATTCAATGATTGACTATAATAAAAACAGTATTCCTAATACAGTTGATTTTAATCGTTCTCATTCCTTAGAAGATACAGTCAATGTGTTGATGAGTGATTATGTTTATTTGCAGTTTAAATTAATACAAAGCACTGCTAATGCGGAAGAAATAGGAAAAGCTATTGTTGATTTTATCAATCAAAAGCCATTCATTCAATCTTCTTTTACCTCTTATAAGAATAATTTGACAGAACGACTCAATTTATGTAATAGAGAGTTGCAACGTTTGGATAGTTTATCCAATAAAAAATATTTTGAAAAGACGCAAAAACAGATAGAATTAAAAAACAATCAACTGTTAGTTGGAAGCAACAAAGTACAACTTTTTTATGATGATATTCTTGAATTATATGGGGTTAAATCTAAAACAAAAGCAAAACTACTTGCCACAACAGCTCCATTAAAAGTTACTACAGGCTTTATTATTGACTCTAATTCTATGACTTGGCAACGAAGATTAAAAATAGTAGCTAAGATAATCATTCTCAGTTTATTTTTATCACTTATTATGGCTTTTATTTTAGAAAATAGAAAAAAATGGATTGATTTTTTAAATCAAAAATAATATATTAGGGTATCCAAAAAGTCAAAAACAACGTTATTACGAAAAATATTTAATTTTCAAGTAACCTTATAATTAACGCTTTATTGTTTTAAGATTGCTTCTCTGCGGTTACAATGACAAGTTTGGAGACCCTTTTTCTTTTTTTATTCATTTAATTCCTTACACTTTTATTTTATCAAAGCCTTCTCCATATACTCCAATAACAGATGTTTGAGTAATAAAGGCATTGTCGTCTATCTCTTTAACCAAGCGGAAGATAGCCACAGATTCT
>PDWI01041158.1_pt1 | contig 11632 bp, 6 predicted proteins | sample 1430891 | NCBI WGS metagenome assembly PDWI01 (sample SAMN01162508, study PRJNA174530) | Oral metagenome, whole genome shotgun sequencing project. | biome: Marine environment; feature: Marine mammal; material: Swab sample of the gingival sulcus; isolation source: swab sample of gingival sulcus...
CAACTCTTTTACCACCGAAGACGGCCGTTGAATAACCTCTCCGGCCGCTATCTGGTTGGCAATGGCATCCGGCAATAATTTAATAGTATCACTCATAAAGGTAGGTGTTAGGTGTTAGGTTTTGGGTGTTAGGTTGTAATCAATTAGTAATTAGTAATGAACAATTAGCAATTTGTAATTCACTTCGGTCTTCCAACTCATTCCCACATTGTCGCATTAACACATTACCGAATTAGCACATTCTCGCATTACCACATTTACCATTGTTAATTAACCCGTTATTTCCAGTAAAAAAAGTACAAAATCATTAACAGCACCAATATGTAAAAGATAAACATGATACGACGCGATTTGGTTTTGGTAGTATCTCTACGTTTCCATCGTCGTTCCATTTCGGAGCGCATATTGATACGTTCCGGGTTTTTAATATTCATTTCTATCTCCCGTTTGCGCTTCTCCTCCGCCTCCTTTTTGGCATCATAGTGCATAGGTCTGTACTGAAAACCACGTGGTTTAGCTGTTTTAAAAAAGGATAATTTCATACTATTGTTCTTAGTGCAAGTGAATGGCAAAGGTACTATTTTTTTTCGATAGATTCGTCTTCATTTTTTGTCTTGACACAAAAAACGCGATGTGCCGAGCGAAGTCGAGGTAAAGCAAAAAAAGTCAAGACTAATTTTTATTTTAATGTAAAAAGGAGTTGGAGGTAAAATATAAAAGTACACATTTGCCCTGAGACACAGAAAAGGCTACCTAAAATTAAGGCAGCCTTTTCTAATTAATCTTTTGTTCAATATTAGTCTAACTCATAAGAAAGCGTGAAACGCAAGGTGTTTTTCAATGGGTTTTGAGGGTTATTAGCTATCAAATAAGAGAAATCTAATCCAAACACATTGTATCTTAAACCTGCACCCAAGGTAAAGAACTCTCTATTACCTTTGTGTGGATCTTCGTGGAAATAGCCACCACGCAATGCAAATTGCTTGTCGTACCAATATTCTATACCAACAGAATAGTTAATCTCTTGCATTTCTTCTTTGAAAGGCGCATCGTAAAACGATTGTATCATACCCTGCATTACAGATACTTTATTATCTAAATAAGGAGATTTAATAGTTTTACCATCTTCTTCGTATACAGGTGGAGTAGGCACCAAAAGCTTGTTTACATCGGCACTAATAGACAATGAATTATAATCATCCAAATCCATATTAAAACTACCACCTATTCTTAAATTGGTAGGGATAAAATCTCTATTAGTAGAGCTTGTATAGGCCATCTTATTACCTATATTGTTTATACTGGCACCTACAGCCCAAGAACCTCTTCTTCCCATTGAGAAGCGCAAATCGTCCTTATAATACACAGAGATATCAGCAGCTACAGATTTACCGGGTATGGTTTCTTGTCCGCCCGATCCGGTTTGTCCTTGTGTTAGGTTAGAATATATAAACTTACCCACTACCGCTGCAGAGAAATTTTTACCCAACTTACGTGAATAGGCCAAATCTACCACAAATTCATTGGGACGATACGTAGCAGGATTTTCTCCTTGATCATTTACAAATGTAATGTCTCCCAAAGAGAAATAGCGCAAAGAACCTCCTACGGTTTGCAAGTCACCTATCTTACCGTAACCAGACACATAAGCCAAACCTATATCGTCTGCAATACCTTGCAACCATGGCACATAAGACACATTGAAACCTATCGACTTATCTAAAAAAGCCATTTTAGAAGCATTCCAAAAGAGACTGTTACCATCAGGAGTGGTGGCTACACCTACATCTCCCATACCGCCCGAACGTGCATCAGGGCCTATTAACAAAAAAGGTACCGCAGTAGTAATTGTACCCCATACTCTTTCATCATCTTGCGCCATTGTTTTGTAAGTATTTACACCTACCAACATCAACAATAACGATACAATTGTTAGTTTTCTCATATTATTTTATTCTATTCTTTATTGTTATTCTATTCTTTATCTATGCCGAAAAAAAACAAACCTGTTCAAACAAGTTCATTAGCTTCAGACTATTTTACAACGACTATTTTTTGTTTTTGTTGTGCATGTTGCCCTTTATTATTTTTTATTTCTATAAAATAAGCATACACCCCCGATGACAACTGCCCCAAAGGACTATTGTTGACATTCATTTCTATGGGCGACAAAGCATTACCCACCACAGCATGCTCTTTTTCATACTGCCATACCCTATTGCCATACATATCAAAGAGCTGTATATTTACTTGCAAACAATTTTGGTCAAAGGCATTGTGCTTTACCAAAAAAGTACTCCCAGTACTGCAAGGATTAGGACTATTCACAACACTAATAAGGCAACAAGGGCAAAGGAAAATCAATATACCCCTCTTTTGAAGAACCATTTACGTGCTTAAAAAAGTCGTTCAAATAAAAAGTTTGTTCCCGGTCTAAAATCGCCTGTATTTCTCTTCCAAAGTCCCAATTTATGTTATTAATACCGCTATTATCAGACAAATTCACCAGCAAAGTAGCGGGATTGTCTACCTTTTGATAAGATGTGAATGTTTTGTCATTGATGTAAGCCACAATATCGGGCGGGGTAGTATCGGGCGCCAAAGTTGTAAGGGGCACTATCTGTACGCACATAATAACTTATACGTGCCTGAAACTCATCTGCACCTACTGCTTCGGGCACCACAAAATCGAACTCAAACAGCCCGTCTTTCACTTCCACCTCGGTTTTAAAAAGCAACTTGTCTATTACCTCAAATGGCTTGGCAATACTAGAGCCCTGATTGGCCAAAGTATGATAAGTAGAAGGATGACCATACACACTTACATAGGCCGTACCGTTAAGCGGCGACAGCACATGAGAAACACTATCTGTTTGCACCTGAGCTTCTATATGCACCGTTTGACGCCCTTGTACTATATTGGCATCGGATACCGGCCCATAATTGTTACTTACCTTGGTGGTAGCTACATGCTGCTGAGCATAACTGATACACAAAGCAGGATCGCCCAACAAAGTAAAATTGTACAGACCCGAAGGATTGTTATGGTGATTTTTGGCATACTTTACCATGTCTCCCAAAGTATAAGGTTTACCATTAGGTTGCTTGTCTAATGCCACCGACATAATAGCACTATTGATGGCACCATTGTTAGAAGCAGAAGCCAAACGGGTAGTGGTCATAATGGCTGCACCTCCACCATTGGGGCTTAGCAACACATATTCTCCGGTAGAAATATGCCCGGGATTATCATAAGGTCCAAACTCACAACTGGCTAATTAAAGAACAGCACCCCTCTATTCAAAGTTTCATTGATAGCTCTGTTGGCATCGGGATAATACAAACCATCGGCCACATGCTCCAACACGTAGCTATCTAAATATATTTTTTCTACATTGTAAGCAGGATAATGCGCTTTAAGCGCTTTGGAATATTTCTCGGCTTTTTTAAAATGTCTATTACTATCGTCATCGTCTGCCACAAAAAGTATTTGATTGCGCCAAGGCCCAAATCCGGCTTGTACCGATGTAATATCTTCTACATTGGCATGCATCTGCTGCAAAAGCTCCTCATCAAAATAATGCGCATAACGCAATGTTTTGTTTACACAGGTAACCGCCTGTTGCAAAGTATGTGCCGGAAAACGTCCCACAGCTACGTCTACACTAGCTGCACGCGTGGTATCTCTCAAGCCATAGCCTCCCATAGTTCCAAAATAATCGTCTGTACAATAACTTTTGGTACCATTAAAACTTTCCTGAGATTCGTAGGTGGGCACTATATTGGTATTATCGGGTGTGTAATTTTTATAATCGTAAGAAGCATCTCCAAACAACAGTATATACTTAGGCTTCTCACTATCTTGGGTGGCCTTGTCGTAATAATATTTCACAAGGTTTCTGATAGCCGTGGGATCTTGTTTACCAGACGAAAACTCATTGTAAATAACAGGCAAAGACACCACTTCTACCGCCATACCATCTTGCCGACGGTGCATCTCTGCCACACGATTAGCTTGCTCCAAAAACATCTCCGGGGCTACTATCAACATTTGAAAAGGCACTAAAGACAACAAATCCTGATTATCTACACTACCCACCTGAATAGGTGTTTTATACCGTTGACCATCAAAGGCTACGAAACGATTATCTCCCTTGGTTTTGACCCCAAACACCAATGTGTCGGCCGTATAATTATAGCCACTTATCTCTTTTACATTATAAGGGTCTGAAGTGTTCCATACACGTGTTTGCATATTGGTATTACCGGCTATTCTAAATTGCAGCTTGGTATTTGCCTGTTCGGCATAATAACAAAAGGGCAACTGATGCATGGACAACATGGTAAGGTGTGTTGATGCATTGATAGCAAAATAATCTAAATACACATTGTCTTTTAATTGGTCTTTCTCGTAGGTTAAACACAAGTTGAGACTGTCTTTTTGAGAGGTAAAAAGCAGAGTCTTATGTGCCGCATGTGCTACAGAATAATGCTCACTCAATGCCATGGGCACGGCTTTGAACCTATAATTTTGACCATTATTTATCTTTAGATTCAAGTACGTATCCCTGTTTTTTACCACAGTAGCATACGATATATCTAGATGTATATTATTATTTTTGACCAAATGAGGCACATAAAAACTATGACGTATGGCTGTATCTGTACTAAAAGAGTCGCCCAACCACTGCTTGCCCGATTTGAGCAGGTTTACCTTATCCTTATCAAACACTTGTGTATGCAAAGTGGTGGTTACCTTCTTGGCAGATGGCAAAAACAAAGATGCTTGCTGCTCTATTCTTTTGCCACCCTGAGCTTGTACACCTATAAAATAATAATTGGTATCGGCATATATATTGGGCACCCACTCGTACAGCTCCTTCACAGGTTCATATTGCCATGAGCGCGTACCTAAACCATAAAATAAGATTTTATCATTGGCATCGAAACTACCATCGGCCTCACCCTCTACTATGATAGCCTGCTCTTGCAAACCAAAAGTAGTAGTAGAGGCAGGAGACTCGTCGAGAGGCGCTCCGGAAAGACCATATATACACAATTGCTTAGGGTTAATATTGTGCACATCAAAACCCATAGCTTGCAGTGCCTGAGCATCTATGGCATACACACCATCTTCTACCACTCCCACTTTGTACCAATGCCCTTGCGATAAAACAGAAGACTGTGCTATGGCCTGCACATACATCACAAAAAGCACAAAAAAGATAATAGAAGATTGAATTTTGCTCATGTCTATATTTTTTTAAATGGGCCTTCGGTGGTTAGCTATAAGCTGTAGGCTATAGACTATATTTTAGTAATAGCCAACAGCTAAAGACCTAAGGCTAAAAGCTATTTTACCACTACCAATTTAGCGGTCTTTTCTGCCGTTTTGCCAGCAGCTGTTTTCAACAACAAGCGGTATAGGTACATACCCTTAGACAAAGCATTACCTTGTGCATCTGTCACATCCCAGCGTATATTATTACTATGGTACCCTCCGGCCAACACTTTGTCTTCCAATACATTTACCAACCTGCCTTGCATGTCGTAAATTTCTAATTGCACCTGCATATCTTCTTCAGACTGGTTGTGCTGAAAAGAGAAAGTGGTTTGATCGCCTACAGGATTAGGATAATTAAACAACTCTTCTATACTAATACTTGAAGAAGACACTACCTGGAAATGGATAGTAGCTTTAGCAGAATTGTTATACACATCCCATACTCTTACCATAATACTATGTGCACCTTCAGACAATTTATGGAAAGGGTATTTTATATAACCACTTTTGTAACTATTTCCGTTTGCATCAGTTACTTCGGCCAACAACACAGGGTTTTCATTGGTAATACCGCCATTGGTAAAGGTAGTATCGTTGATAAACAAACGTATACTAGGACCGGTATCGTCTTGTACATAATTGGGGGCATAACCTCCTACCACAATATTAGTATCTGCACCCGCGGCATCTATGTTTCCATCAGCAGCATAATAACTTATTCTACCTCTACCCTCTGTAAATACTATATCTTTGGGCACTACAAAATCAAAACTAAACCTACCATCAGTAACAGCTATATTACCTTTGTAGATAATACTATTCTGCAAAAGATATTCTGTTTCGGGAGCAGTTGAGTGGGTTTCGAGTAACAGTTTAACACTAGGCTTGTCGAAAATAGTAGGGTATACATTACCATCAAAATCGCTTATCAATTGGTCGTTATCATCTACCACTTTACCTGTTACAGTAACATTGGCAAAGGCTTGCAAACTATCTTGCACACCAGAAGTGTTATTTACCACAGATTCTGTGATTACTTTAAAGTCGGGCATTTTGAGACGCACTGCCGGGTCACCCAACAATACGAACTTTTGATTACCTGAGTGGCTACCACCCGCTTTTATCTTCAAACTGATATCGCCAAAAGTAGGATTTTTACCATCATATTTTTTCAAGGCATTGAGATAAAACAACTTGCTAAGCAGTCTGTTACTACCCGGAAAAGTAGGACGTGTGGTGGTAAAGAGGGCTATGGCGCCTCCTTTGTCATTTAAGAGAGCATATTCTCCGGCAGACGTACGTGTATGGTCATCAAAACGTGAAAATTCGCAAGTGGCAGTTAGCATCACAAACAGCTTGTCCCAATTTTTCCAGTTCTTGATATCGGGCAAATCCATAATGCGCTCATCGGTCAAACCGGTTTCTCCTCCATGACCACTGTAACCAAAAATCAAAGTCCCTTTCTCTATTCTATTGTTGATTGCCTCATTTACCATAGGAGCCCTTTGTCCTGCCGAAGTAGTTACTTGCGGATAACTACCCAAATATATCTTATCAATATTCAAATACGGATTGGTAGCACGAATAGTTCTGGCATGCGCTTCTGCTCTATCAAAATGATCATTATATTGTTCATCGTCGCAAGCCAATGTTACCATATTGCGCCAATCAGACATCACAGCATCCGATGGCATGTCGTACTGTTTTACTTTATCTACCATGGTCTGCGCTTGCGCCACTGTGGTTACAGGAAATCTACCTATCCCTAGGTCTATAGTTTCTGTAAAATTGTCTCCGGGCCCTTCGTCTTCATCCATAAAGGCAAAGAAATCGTCGGTAACCACGCTAGAACCAATATCTAAAGCTGAAGTATAGGAGCTTTCAAAAGTAAAAGACGGGATAAAATTACCACCTTTTTTTTCTATATCTCTATAATCATAAGAGGCATCTCCAAACAGCAGTACATACTTCAACATTTTATCAGGATCTGAATTGATATACTGAGAACGCAAAAAATCTCTGATACCACTCGCATCTAATCTACCACTACTATACTCATGATAAACCTCATCTATATCTACTACAAACACATCCAAACCACTATATTGTCTGTGGTAATCTGCCAACTCATTGGCTTGCGCCAAGAAATTTTTATGACTAATAATAATGTAATCGTGATTATATTCGGCATGCAAATTTTGATTGGGCACCTGTCTTACAAACTTAGGGCTATAAGCCGCTGACGGCTCAAAAGCCACAAACTCTTTCAAATGGTCTGTAGGCACAGTAAAATACTTTTGAGCACCTCCGACAGTTTGCAATGTAACAGCAGTAGCCTCTATAGGGTTTGTAACATCCCATACCTGCAAAGCACCTGCAGTATTATCGGTAATATTAAACCTTGTAACCTTATTGGCGCCCACAGTACTTGGCATTCTAAAATGCTGTTGTACTGCTGCCGCAAATTTTAAATACCGTTCTACATTAATTTCTACATAATCTAACCAAGCTGCACTACTAGTTACAGGATGATTGTATTCAATAGAAAAAGGAATAGTAGGATTGGTATTAGCCAATGCAAGTCGCCATTTTAATAAGTCTCCAAAAACAGCCGGCTTGCCGATACCCGGTATTTGAAAGCCAATATCTCTGTGAAGTCCATTATATGAGAAAGTAAACTTACTTAGCACGTCAGCTTTGGCAGCCATCATCACACTAAAAAACACATTGCTACCGGGCACTAAATTATCAAAGGTGAAACTATAGTCGCGATAAGATGTAAAATCAAATTCATCGCCAAACCATACCTTTCCAAATTTACCCAAATTTACCACTTCGTCTTCTATCAATCCATAATCTATAAAACTATTGACTTCGTCGGTATAATTATTGGCATTGGCTGCTGTTTCTATTGTTTTAGAAGCCTCAGGACTTACCCTAACATAATAATAACTATAATCAGAATAATGATTGTTGGTGTGATAGAAATATCGCAAAGACGTGTAGTAATGCCACATATCTGCTCCCTGAGCATAAAACAAAATATAGTCTCCTGCATTCATCTTGCCATCGCCCCCATCGTGCACTTGTATAGCCACCTCAGGGATATCGGGATAATGCAAGCCACTATTTTCTTCATCTACCATACCTCCAAAACCATACACTTTTATCTGATTGGCATTGATATTGGCCACATCTATACCCATAGCAGACAACTGCTCTGTGGTGAGTTTATAAACACCGTTTTTATCTATGCGCATCTGGTACCAATCGCCGGTAGCAAACACAGAACTCGTAGCAAATATACTATCTCTAAGGCTATGCAAAGGGGCTGCATCTTTGGGATCTAAAGACGGGGTTTTTACATAGCTTATATCGCCACTCATCAAACGGTTGTATACGCCGGGCAACACAGACTTTTCCAACACAGGAAAATATACAATAGCATATCTTCTATTGGGTTTGTTTTTTATTACAAATGCTATATCATTTGCCTTATTCTGCGCCCAAAATTCATCTATTGCCTGCGCATCCTGAGCGGCTAATTTTACACCGTCCCACATGGCAGCATTCAATTGCAAGCTATCCAAAGTTTCTCCCGCTTGCAACTCTACTTCCATAGCATAATACAGCATTTTATCGTGTGAAGACAAACGGCCTACACGCTCTGCTTCCATATCTGCAAGTTGTAAGACATCTTTGGCCTTCTCGTACTCCCAAACAATATTAAAATTTTGCTTATGCGCTGTTTGCGCACTCACTACAGTAGAAAAACCTATACTGCATAGCCACAATAAAGACAACACAAACCAGTTGCCTTTTCCCCTAATGTTCTGAATATATTTAAGCATAAAAAACAATCTAAATAGATGATTATATCTGTTTTTGAAATACATACACCCGGCAATACATACCTGTGCATCACACAAGTGTAAGTCTAAATTACTGTATAACTAACGTGTTTTTACAATCTTTATTTTACAGCCTAAAAAAAGAATTATAAAGTCTCTCTCAATCGCAAAAGAAACAATTTCACCTCTTTTAGTGTCTGCACCAATTCTACATCTTGTTCCAATCCCGGTGGCCTCTGTTCCATATCTATATAGTCTTTGGCTCCTTTGAGTGTATACCCTTTTTCTTTTACCAAATGATATATCAAATGTAAGAGCTCTACATCTTTAGGCTCAAAATAACGCCTACCGGTAATAGTTCTTTTTACCTTAATACTAGGAAAACTTTCTTGCCAAAAACGTATAAGAGAAGTTTTTACACCCAACATTTTGGCCACTTCTCCTATATGTGTATTTTAGAATGATTAAATTCATGTTCGTTTCATTTGTTGTATGTTTTTTCAAAAGTAAGAAAATGAAAATCAAGCGTTATAGTCCTTTGACCTCGCCCGAAGACGCCTGGCCTGTTTCCATCAAAAAAGCCTTGATAAAAGGCATTAAATCGCCATCTAACACTGCTTGCACATTAGAACTTTCATAGCCTGTGCGCACATCTTTTACCAGTTTGTAAGGGTGCATCACATAATTCCTTATCTGAGAGCCCCATTCTATTTTCAATTTGCTATCTTCTATGGCATCTATGGCGGCTTGCTTTTTGCGCAATTCCAGTTCGTAAAGCTGCGATTTGAGCATTTGCATAGCCTTTTCTCTGTTTTGCCCTTGCGAACGTGTTTCCTGACACTCTACCACTATACCACTAGGAGCATGTTTCAGGCGCACCGCCGTTTCCACCTTATTCACGTTTTGCCCTCCCGGACCACCGGAACGAAAAGTATCCCAACTGATATCGGCCGGGTTAATTTCCACATTAATATCTTCATCTACAATAGGATACGCATATACCGACGCAAAAGAAGTATGCCGCCTATTGGCCGAATCGAAAGGAGATAGCCGTACCAAACGGTGCACCCCATTCTCGCCTTTGAGATAACCATAGGCATAAGCCCCCTCAAACTCCAAACTCACTGTTTTGATACCGGCAGGCTCCGCAGTTTGCAGGTCTACAGTCTTCACTTTAAATCCATTAGCTTCACCCCAACGGATATACATCCTCATCAACATTTCTGCCCAATCCTGGCTCTCTGTGCCCCCTGCTCCCGGATTTATCTTTACAATAGCACTCAAACTATCCTCTTTGGCACTTAGCATATTCAAAAATTCCAAATCTTCTACCTTTTGCAATGCCAAAGTATAGGTGCTTTCCAAATCTTCTTCACTCGCCTCTCCCAACCCACTTTTTGAGTGCGCTTATTTCTTTAAGTTGCTGTTTAGCCGCATCGGGCTGTTCCCAAAACTCAGGTGCTTGTGTTTTTTCCTCTGCTTCTTGCAACTCTATGGTTTTACGGTCTATGTCAAAGATACCCCCTCAAGGCAGCCAAACGCTTTCTCAATGCCTTTATATCGTCTAATATTATCATGCCTGTTTATCTTTCTTTTTTTAAGGATGCAAAAATACGGAAATAATGTGACAATTTGGGAATGTAAATGTGGTAATGCAGGGTCAACGCATCTAAAATAAACTATAATTGGTTGTCAGTACTTTAGATTTTTTGTATTTTAAAAAATAACAATTATTAAAAAACTAACTAATTGAATAATAGGTATAAAAAATTTAGATGCGTCTGCCCTGTGTGGTAATGCGACAATGTGGTAATGCGACAATGTGATAATGTGGGAGTGAGTAAGAAGACGGAAGACAGAAGACGGAAGCATTTAAACCATTAAGAAATGAAGAATAGTTAAGAAATAGAGTATCTTGATGACCCTTAATGTCTTAATGGTTCAAAAAATAAAAAAAACAGATTAATATATAAAAGATAACAACCGTTAAGAAATGAAGAATAGTTAAGAAATAGAATATCTTAATGACCCTTAATGTCTTAATGGTTCATCTTAATGGTTCAAAAAAACAAATTAACATGTAAAAAGTAAAAATCATTAAGAAATGAAGAATAGTTAAGATTATTACTCATTACTCATTGCCAACAGCCAAAGGCTAAGAGCTAACAGCCAGTTAAACTCCATCACTTCATCACTTTTCAACTTTATAAACTTTCCACTCCATTACTTTCAACTAAATAGTTCTCTCATCATTATTTTATGTATCTTTGTCGTCCTTTTTTTGAGATAGTAAATGAGTCTGATTATGAGAAAAATCAAATTAATTTTAGTGCTTTTGTTGTTTGCACATACCACTATGGCACAACAAAATGCCGATTCGCTAAAGCGTGATTTAGAGAAACCCAAGTCTGTGGTGCTGATTACTGCCGACGCTTTGGAAAATGAAGAAGAGTCTGCCGATATTTCCGGTATTTTGCAATCTTCTAAAGATATTTTT
>PDWI01008939.1_pt1 | contig 11631 bp, 12 predicted proteins | sample 1430891 | NCBI WGS metagenome assembly PDWI01 (sample SAMN01162508, study PRJNA174530) | Oral metagenome, whole genome shotgun sequencing project. | biome: Marine environment; feature: Marine mammal; material: Swab sample of the gingival sulcus; isolation source: swab sample of gingival sulcus...
CTCCTCGTAATATCTCAATATTACTCGAAAATTTCATAAAATTTCTAATCAAAAATAAAGAAAGCTGTGGTCACAATATTAATCGAATTCAGGTTTTAACATCAGTTTGTTTTATATCTTTGCACATAAAATATCATGCTTAATACATCTGTTAAACACATATTTTTTGATTTAGACCACACCCTCTGGGACTTTGAACATAATTCTGCCCAAACCTTTTCACATATCTTTAAAACAGCAAATGTTACAGTAGATTTATCAAGATTTTTAGACACATATAAACCCATTAATCTAAGGTATTGGAAATTGTACAGAGAAGAAAAGATAACCAAACCTTTGTTGCGTTATAAACGCCTAAAAGATACTTTTAACACTTTAAATTATTCCATTTCGGATGATTTAATCAATCATCTGGCGGAGATTTACATAGACAACCTGGCCAATTACAACCAACTGTTTACAGATGCCGTGAGTATTTTGGATTATTTAAAACCCAAGTATGCACTTCATATCATTACCAATGGTTTTGAAGAAATTCAGGTTAAAAAGATGAAAAATTCAGGGATACTGCACTATTTTACGTGTATAACCACCTCAGAATGTGTAGGTGTTAAAAAACCCAATCCAAAAATTTTTAATCATGCTTTAGCCATGGCTAAAGCAAAACCCGAAAACAGTTTAATGGTAGGCGACAGTTTAGAAGCAGATATATATGGTGCTGAAAAAGTAGGTATGCAAACCATTCACTTTAACTGTCACAACGAAGAAGTATCGAGTGGGCAAATTTCTATAAATCACCTTAAAGAATTAAAGCAATATCTGTAGTTATTCGGCGAGTAATTGATTAAATATTTTCTTAGATTTTTTACTGTCCCAATCAGCCGCCCCCACTTTTTCTATTACTATATTGCCCCTCTTATCTATTACATAGGTTACCGGAATGCTATTAGTGGTATTCAATTCCACAGGTGGGTTACTCATCATGTTATAAGTAGGCAAATTATAATTATTATCCGAAAAAAACTGATTTACTGTTTCTTTCTTATCTGTAGTTATAAACAAAAAAGCAACATCATCTTTATATGTATTGTACAAATTTTGAAGCATGGGCATTTCTGCAATACAAGGCGGGCACCAAGTAGCCCAATAGTTTACCAAAACCACCTTACCTTTTAGTTCTGATAGATTTATATCTTTGGTATTCAAGCCTTTTAAAGCCATATTATAATCAGATAAAACAGCCCTGTTTTCTACCTCCTCTAAAGAAGGGGAAAACGCAATTAACCGAAGTATAAAACTTTTTGTAGGAGTATGAAAAAGCAATAAAGCAATTAAAACTAAAAATATAATATTACTGATAGTACTTCTATTAATTTTCACACGTTTAAATTTTAGTAATTACATTGATTATTAGTTAATTATAAAATTGAGGACGTCTGTAACCACTACGTTCTCACATTAAAAATTTTATTAGCGATAAATAACCTCGAAAGGATTTTAAAACCCTTTCGAGGTTAGAAAAAGCCATAAGCCGGATTCTGTGTTTAAACTTATCATTTATCTGCGATCTACATTACTGCATATCTGTAGCTGCCTACCCCTTGGCATTGTGTGCGTAACACTATTTCAAAAAAATTGAAGCACCAATATACGTGGCATTGCACCTCATAGAGTTTACCTGATTTCACTACAGCCTAACTGTACATACTTTCTGTTGCACTAGTCCTATCCCGTAAAAACGAAATGACGGATGTTATCCGCTATGATTACGCTATGGTGTCCGGACTTTCCTCACTGCTCAAAAAAGAACAGAGCGATAAGTTGGCTTTTTCTTTTTTACTATCTACAAAAATAGTGCATTTTTTAACATTTTGACCTGAATTATTTATATGGGGCGTACGATATTGTTCATTTTTTTCATGGATAAAAAAACGAACCAAAAAAAATCCCACTCTCTTTTTAAAGAAAGCGGGAAAATTGCTATGAAAAAGAAATATCACTGGTAATTGCATACGCAGCAATACAATTTAAAAACGCTATCCGGTTTGTTTTATTGTCAGCGATAATGTTAAATTTTTTTTTAACATTTATTAACCACCACCAAAAATAAGAACATCAATAAATCAATATTTTATGACAAAAAAACCCACTCTAAGTTTAGAGTGGGAAAATTGCTATGAAAAAGAAAAAGTTGTTGAATGGTTTATTCAACCCTACAAATATATAAATTTTTTAATCAAAACAACACGTCATTAACAGAAATTTACCAGAATCTGTAAAATTTTACGAAAACATGTCTTTTACTTTCTCAAAAAATGATTTTTCATTTGATGCCGGATCTGGGGTAAAATGGCCATCGTCCATCATCTGTTCAAAGAATAACCTTTGCTCTTTGGACAAACTCTGTGGTGTCCACACGTTTACATGAATAAGCAAATCGCCTTTACCATAACCTTCTAAACTAGACAAGCCTTTGCCTCGTAACCTTAATATTTTTCCTGACTGGGTACCGGCATCTATTTTTATTTTTACCTTTCCGGTAAGTGTATCTATTTGCTTACTTGTACCAAGAACTGCTTCCGGATAGCTGATATACATATCATAGTGGAGATTATTACCTTCTCTTTTCAGCGTTTCGTGCGGTAGTTCTTGAATAACTACCAATAAATCTCCTGAAATACTGTTACCGGGTGCTTCATTTCCTTTTCCGGCTACCTTTAGCTGGACACCTTCTACCACACCAGCCGGAATTTTTATAGATACATTTTCTTCTTTTTGAATCAACCCTTGGGCATTAGTACCGGCCGGTCTATGGTCAATTATTTCACCGGCACCATGGCAACTGGGGCATTTAGTTGCCGTTTGCATCCTACCCAAAATAGTATTGGTTATTTTAGTAATCTGGCCTTGTCCGTTACAGGTACTACAAGTCTTATAGGTAACACCTTTGGCCTGTACCATCCTTTTAACCTTTACTTTTTTCTCAACACCATTTACTATCTCCTCCAAGGTAAGTTTTACCCTAATTCTAAGGTTACTGCCTTTGACCCTAACAACACCGTGGCCACCGCCAAATCCTGAAAAACCACCACCAAAAGCTCCTCCAAAAATATCTCCAAACTGACTAAAAATATCTTCCATATTCATACCCCCTCCACCATATCCGCCGGCACCTTCAAAGGCAGCATGCCCAAATCGGTCATACTTTGCTTTTTTATCAGGGTTTCTTAATACATCATAGGCTTCTGCAGCTTGCTTAAACTTTTCTTCGGCATGTTTATCTCCTGGGTTTTTATCCGGATGATATTTAAAAGCAATTTTTCTATAGGCTTTTTTTATCTCCACCGCAGTGGCATTGCGGTCTATATCTAATATTTTATAATAATCTTCTTTAGCCATAAATTGGTTTATATGATGGTTGATTTTATTGTCCTATGACTACCTTTGGGTATCGGATTATCTTATCGCCTAATTTGTAGCCTCTTTCGGTAATGTCTATGATTTTTCCTTTTAATTTTTTGCTGGGAGCAGGAATTTGGGTAATGGCCTCATGAATTTCTGCATCAAAAGTATCTCCTTCTTTTACTTCCATTTGCGACAGTCCCTTTTGTTGCAATATGTTTTTTAATTTACTGTTAATAAGTTCCATTCCTTTGAGCAAATTTATATCCTTTGCCTTGCCAATTTCTGCCAATCCTCTGTCAAAATCGTCCAAAACAGGCAGTAAAACTGTCATCAATTCTTCATTGGCAGTTTTAAACATTTCTATTCGTTCTCTTGAAGTACGTTTTTTGTAGTTTTCAAATTCTGCGAACAATCGCAAATACCGGTCTTTCTCTTTTTGTATTAATTCCTCTGTAGTGGGTTCTTCGGGCTGCTCAGGCTCCTTTGAATCAGGTGTTTCCTCAACCTGCTCATCAGTTGTTTTCTCTGATGATTCTTTGGAGTTGTTTTCCATTTTATCTGTAAACTCTTCTTTATCACTCATAATTAAAATGTTTTAGATCAACCAATGCTTATACAAAAGTATTGCCAATTTCTAAACGATGTCAAAATGACAGTAAAATAAATGTTGCCAATTATATTTAAACCTAAAAAAAGCAGACAACGTAGTTATCAGCAAAAAGAATAGCGTCAAATTTTGAAATATTAATGTTTGATAGCACACCGGTTTTTACGCTCAATCACAAAATTGATAAAGAAGTAAAGACGAGAAATTCTTAATTAAACCTTGAAATTCTGGCTCCTATTTTTCTCAATCTTTCATCAATTCTTTCGTAACCTCTGTCAATCTGTTCTATGTTGTGAATGGTAGAAGTACCTTTGGCCGATAAAGCCGCAATAAGTAGCGAAACTCCCGCTCTAATATCGGGTGAAGTCATAGTTGTTGCTTTTAAAGTATATTCAAAATTATGGCCTATGACTGTTGCCCTGTGCGGGTCGCATAGAATTATTTTTGCTCCCATGTCAATAAGTTTATCAACAAAAAACAGCCTGCTTTCAAACATTTTTTGATGAATAAGCACACTCCCTTTTGCCTGAGTGGCCACTACCAAAATAATACTGAGTAAATCCGGCGTAAATCCCGGCCATGGAGCATCGGCAATGGTAAGGATAGATCCGTCTATAAAATTTTGAATTTTGTAACCGTCTTTATGCTCCGGAATAAAAATATCATCTCCTTTACGCTCTATTGATATACCTAATTTTCTGAATACATCAGGTATTTTTCCCAAATTATCCCAACTCACATTTTTAATGGTAATTTCGCTTCTGGTCATAGCGGCCAAACCTATCCAGCTACCTATTTCTATCATATCCGGCAACATGGTATGACTGGTTCCTTTTAGGCTATCTACACCTTCTATGTGAATCATATTGGAGCCAATTCCGGTAATTTTTGCTCCCATTCTGTTCAGCATCTTACAAAGTTGCTGCAGGTAAGGTTCACAGGCGGCATTGTAAATGGTGGTTTTACCCTCTGCTAACACGGCTGCCATAACTATGTTTGCGGTTCCGGTTACGGAGGCTTCGTCTAAGAGTATATAATTACCTTTTAGCTTTTCTGCTTCTACTCCATAAAAGTATTCTTCTTCATTGTATCTAAATTTTGCCCCTAATTTTATAAAACCTTCAAAATGGGTATCTAACCTTCGTCTGCCTATTTTATCTCCACCGGGTTTTGGTATAAAACCTTTGCCAAATCTTGCCAATAACGGGCCTACTATCATAATAGAGCCTCTCAGGCTACTTCCCTCCTCTTTAAATTGCTTAGACTCAAGATATTTTATATTGATATCATCGGCTTTAAAAGAGTATGATCCGGGACTTTTTTTCTGAATTTTGACTCCTAAATTTTCTAGTAAGTCAATCAATTTGTTGATATCTCTAATATCCGGAATGTTGTGCAGCGTAACCTCTTCCGGGGTAAGCAACACGGCACAAAGTATTTGAAGTGCCTCATTTTTTGCACCTTGTGGCGTAATTTCACCTTTTAACTGATAACCGCCTTCTATTTTAAATGTTCCCATAGATAAGTATAAAACAACAAATTAATATTTATTTTCTACCCCTTCTGCCTCTTTTGGATTTATGCGAGCGAGATTTATCGGAATGCTTCTTTCTAATGAGATTTTTGCTTTCCGTAAGTGTTTCATCATCCGGTTTTAGATTTATTTTTCCATCGGACATTTCATTGAGATGATGAAAAATTACACTGTCTTCTACCGTATCTTTATTCCAATTGAGATAGCATTTCTTCATGTGATTGGCAATAGCAATAACAAGAGCATTTTTTAATTCACCTTCTTCCCACGTTATGGCCGTATCTATCATTTTTTGAATATTCCTGCCATAAAACCTGTATTTAGACTGAGCCTCAGGATATTCCAGTGCTTCGGGTTTTTCAGAAAAATCTTCCTTGGAAGGTATAGGGTAAGGTGAGTCCACGTCCAAATCAAAATCGGCCATGATAAACAATTGATCCCATAATTTATGCTTAAAATCAGGAACATCTCTTAAATGCGGCTGCAAATTCCCCATTACATCTATAATGGCATTAGCCATCTCATTTCGTTCTTCTTTGCTTTCCAGTTTTTTGCAATGATTAACTAGCTTTTGCATATGACGGCCGTATTCCGGAATAATCAATTTTTCACGACTTGAATTATATTCTAAATAAATCTCGTTACTATTCATTTTCTATATTTTTTACAAATAAACAATTATATTGGAAAAAAATTGTGGAATTACCCTAAAACTTTGAGCTTTGCAAACTGTAGCAATAGTTTTTTCTTCCCAACTGCATTAAATTCTATTTCAGCTTTAATATTAGAACCTGTTCCTTCTAAAGACAGCACTTTTCCTTTGCCAAATTTTTTGTGTTCTACAATATTGCCAATGGTTATCTTACAGTCAAATAAATTAGTAATGGTTCCATCATTTAATTTTTTAAAATTTTTTGGCGGTTTTACCAGTGTTTTTTTTACCGGTTCAAAACTTTTTCTATTGGCCGGTTTTTTAAACCTTATACCATTAGCAGGCCTATCGCCAAATATATCTGCATCTATAAATTTATTCACCGCCGGACTACGCTTTGCACTAAGGTATTCGAGATATTTTTCGTCTATTTCCTCTAAAAACCTACTAGGGTCACAATCAACTAATTTTCCCCATCGGTATCGCGATTCTGCATAGCTGAGATAGGCTTGTTTTTCTGCCCGGGTAAGGGCTACGTAGAATAAACGACGTTCTTCTTCCAATTCGCTACGCGTATTCATACTCATGGCAGAAGGAAATAAATTCTCCTCTAAACCCACAATGTAAACGTATTCAAACTCCAGACCTTTGGCCAAATGAATAGTCATAAGCGACACGCTGTCTTCGTTTTTTTGATTTTTATCAAAATCAGTTGCCAGTGCTACATCTTCCAGAAAAAATGCTAATGAAGCATCCTCATCTTTTTCTTTTTGCTCATCAATAAAGTCCTTTAAACCATTGAGTAATTCCTGCACATTTTCTACTCTACTAATGGCTTCCGGTGTATCATCCCTTTCTAAATCTCGAATTATTCTGGTCTGTTTTACTACGTGATCTGCTATCTCAAAAGCATTTTTAGTTTTCATTTCTACCTGAAAACTTTTAATCATAGTTACAAAATTCTGCAACTTTAATGCAGTTCCTGCATTTACATTAAGTTCATATTTTCTGGGGTTCTCAGCAATTTCAAAGATAGATTTTTCTAATTGGTTTGCCGCCACGCTCAACTTCTCTACCGTAGTCTGACCAATGCCTCTGGCCGGATAGTTTATAATTCTTTTTAGAGCTTCTTCATCGCTAGTATTTACCAATAATCTCAGATAAGACAAGACATCTTTTATTTCCTTTCTTTGATAAAAAGATAAGCCGCCAAAGATATTATAAGGTATATCTTTCTTTCGCAAAGCGTCTTCTATGGCTCTGGATTGGGCATTAGTTCTGTATAAAACGGCAAATTTATTATTGGCCAATTGCTTATTCATTTTATTTTCAAAAATACTATTGGCCACAAACCTACCCTCTTCACCATCCGAGACTGTACGCATTATTTTCACCTTTTCGCCGCTGGCATTCTCGGTCCAAATTTCTTTCTCTAATTTAGTTTTATTTTTTTCGATAACGCTATTGGCAGCTTCTACTATATTAGACGTAGAGCGGTAATTTTGTTCCAGTTTAAAAATTTCCACGTCATCATAGTCTCTCTTAAAATTCAATATATTCTGAATATTAGCTCCTCTAAAAGCATAGATACTTTGCGAGTCATCACCTACTACGCAGATATTCTGAAAACGATCTGCCAATGCCCGAACAATCAAGTATTGTGAGTGGTTGGTATCCTGATACTCATCCACTAAAATGTACCTAAACCGGTCTTGATATTTAGCCAGAACCTCCGGAAAACGCGTCAATAACTCATTAGTTCTTAGCAATAAATCATCAAAATCCATAGCTCCGGCACGGAAACAACGTTCTACATAGTGATGATAAATTTCACCCATTTTGGGGCGGTTTGCACTGCGGTCTGCTTCTTGCAAATCTGAATTGTTAAAATAGGCTCTTACGGTAATAAGGCTGTTTTTAAAAGAAGAGATTCGGCTAAGGACTTGCTTGGGTTTGTATTTATCTTTATCTAAATGTAATTCTTTAATAATAGCGGTAAGCAATCTTACGGAATCTTGTGTGTCGTAAATAGTAAAATTTGACGGATAACCCAGTTTATCTGCTTCCGAGCGTAAAATCCGGGCAAAAATGGAGTGAAAAGTCCCCATCCATAAATTTTTTGCCTCATTACCCCCTACTATTTTTGCAATTCTGTCTTTCATTTCTCTGGCTGCTTTGTTAGTAAAAGTAAGAGCCAGAATATTAAACGGGTCAACTCCGCCATTCATCAAATGTGCAATTCTATACGTAAGCACACGGGTCTTCCCCGAACCGGCACCGGCAATAATAAGCATAGGGCCGTCTTTGTGCAAAACCGCCTTTTTTTGTTCTGTGTTTAATTGATTAAGATAACTCGACACTAAAAATATTTGTGAATTTAACGCAATGCTGCATTAAGAATAGCATCATCCGGAGTAAAAAACCAATCAAATTCCGGATAATACATTTTTAAGCATTCAAAAATACAATTGTAAGTTTACAATTACAATTTAAATTTGTTAATTGGCTGCTATTTTATTGCCAAAATACAAAACCTGTTAAAAACATAAAAAACTTATTCTATTTTTAATTACTTTTGAATTCAAATTAAACTTAAATGGACGGAGAGAAAATTATTGAACTTTTAAGTTATACACTTCCGGCAATTGTTACGGGCTTAGTGGCAATTTATTTTTTTAAACAGTTAAGTGCCAACGAAAACAATCGCAGAACCCATAACTTACTAAAAGAAAAACAAAAGGTTGCCCTACCCCTTAGACTACAGGCTTATGAACGTATGGTGCTTTTTCTGGAACGGATTTCCCCCAATAATCTATTGGTAAGGATAAAACCGACAGACGACAACAAACCGGCTTATTTTAAGAAATTATTAGCCAATGTGGAGCAGGAATTTGAACATAACCTCGCCCAGCAAATCTATGTGAGTAGTGACTGTTGGAATGCCATTGTTACTGCAAAGAACAGTACCTTAAACCTGTTAAAAGATGCCATGTTGGATGGCGAAGTAAAAACAGCCAAAGATATGCGAACGGCGGTTATAGAAAGATTAATGAATGAAGAAACCCCTACGCTGGTAGCCATTGAATACCTAAAACAAGAGGTGAAAAAAATTTTCTAAATCCTTATAAAATAAAAGATTATAAAACTAAATAAGCTGATACTTATAAAACGAGCATTAAACTCATCTTTTACTTTTTGTTTTTAATGCGAGAACGTAGTGATTACATATGTTCTCTATTTTATAATTTATTATTAATTAACTATTAAAATTTAAACATATGAAAACCAAGTATTTACTCTTCTGTTTCTGTTGTTTTTTACTTGCTACAAGCCATGCACAGATTCCTAAACCTGATAAAATTAAAACTCCTGAAGGCACCTTAACCATACAGCCGATAACCCATGGAAGTTTAGTACTGTCTTTTAACAACAAGACCATTTATGTAGATCCTCATGGTGGAAAGGAAAGATATAAAGGGCTTGCGGCTCCTGATATTATTTTAATAACCGATATTCACGAAGACCATACTGATAAGGAAACACTAAAAAACATTGACACTAAAAATGCTACTTTTGTAGTTCCACAAGCTGTAGCGGACATTTTGCAAGAAGATTACAGCAGTCAATTAACCGTAATAAAAAATGGTGAAATGGGTGCCGTAAAAGATGTTTTTATCAATGCCATTCCTATGTACAACCTCCCGGAAAGCGATGATGCCATGCATCCAAAAGGCAGAGGTAATGGCTATTTTTTAAACTTTGGCGGAAAAGGTATCTACATAAGCGGAGATACGGAAGACACCCCGGAAATGAGAGCCCTTCAAAATATCGATATTGCCTTTGTATGTATGAATCTGCCCTACACTATGGACATTAACCAAGCTGCTGATGCCGTGTTGGCATTTAAGCCAAAAATTGTTTATCCCTATCACTATCGCGGCAAATCAGACATGAGTGATACCAAGGCGTTTAAAAAACTAGTGAATGATAAGGATAAATCCATAGAGGTACGTTTAAAAAATTGGTACAAAGAATAACACTTTGTTTTTTTTAAACAAAACTTTTTTAAAGGTTATTTTGCTCAACCCTTGCTTTGTAAAATACCTGCTGCAAGGCCTCTCTTATGTAATATTCGTAGAGGTTTCTGTTTTTCCTTGTTGGATAAACCCTATTGGATAAGAAAATAAAAGTAATTTTATTTTTGGGGTCAGCCCAGACAAAAGTTCCTGTAAAACCGGAATGCCCAAAACTGGCTGCACTTACTTCCGGAGCCGGATAAGCGTCTTTTAACGGCAAGGTATCATTGCCCATTAATGGCTTATCAAAGCCCAATCCACGGCGGTTTTCATTTTCCGGATACTGAATTCTTGTAAATTCTTTTACAACATTTTCAGACAAAATTCTTTTGCTGTTAAACGCCCCATAATTTTGATACATAAGCATCATTTTTGCCAAATCTGTAGCAGAACCAAACAAACCGGCATTTCCCGAAACACCTCCCAAAAGTGAGGCGTTTTCATCGTGTACCCATCCGGTGACCAAACCGTGCCTAAACAAGGTATCTACTTCTGTTGGAACTATTCTATTGGTATATTTTTTGGTTTTAGGATTAAAACCCAAGGTGGCCGCCCCAATAGGTTGGTAAAAATTCTTTTGCAAATATTCAGAATATGGCAATCCGGTAAGATTCTCAATTAATTTTGGAAAGATTAAAAAGGTAAGGCCGCTATATTTATATTTTTTCTCATCAGCAACTTTACTTCGGTTAATCATCCGGTACATTTTTCGGTTAAACCAGTTTTTTACGTACAAACTGTCGTTGACTTTATAAGTAAACCTTTTTGATGGCTTTGTCCTTATAAAACGATGTTTAATTTTACCATTTTTCTTTATTACTTTGTTTAGAAAAACGATGTAAGGTTTCAGTCCGGCCTGATGGGCTAAAATTTCTCTCAGCGTAAGTTCCTTTTTATCTTTTTTACGCTTCCATTTTGGCCAGTATTCACTTAACGCTTTGTCCAAATCTAGCTTTCCTTCATCAACCAGTTTCATTAAAGCCGGCAAAGGTCCGATAATTTTGGTTACGGAAGCCAAATCGTAAATATCATTTTTAGCTACCGGCAACACACTATCGTAAGTATGATAACCATATGTTTGATGAAAAATTACTTTGTTGTCTTTTGCAACTAATACCTGAGCACCGGGAAAGGCGTGATTTTTGACACCCACTGTCATGATAGAATCTACACTCTTGTAAATAAAGGTAGAATCCAAACCAACCTCTGAAGGATTGGAATAAGTGAGATTTTCTTGTGAGAAGAGCAGATTAACCAAAAAAAATAATCCTAATCTGAATAGTATCAATACTAATTTGAACTTCATAATCAGGATTTTAAAAATTTGACCCGCATTCTTCACCAATACAATCTATTC
>PDWI01008940.1_pt1 | contig 11631 bp, 11 predicted proteins | sample 1430891 | NCBI WGS metagenome assembly PDWI01 (sample SAMN01162508, study PRJNA174530) | Oral metagenome, whole genome shotgun sequencing project. | biome: Marine environment; feature: Marine mammal; material: Swab sample of the gingival sulcus; isolation source: swab sample of gingival sulcus...
GACCTAATACCCTTGCTGCGATCAAACCCTGGGGGAGTCAAAGGGAGCTGGTCGTATGGGACTTACCCGAATGCAAAAGTAGTACTTTTTCTTGAATTAACAAGGGTTTATGGGAAAACTTTTTGAAATTAATTTTCTTGAAATAAGCTAAACCCTTGTTTTTTAGATAAATAAAGAAAATATATTTTCTTGCGAAATTTCGAACTTTTATAGAGCGACTTCTTGATTTCTAGCTGTAAGCTCGCTAATAGAGACCTTAAGGCTAGCGTTTTCATGCTCAGAGATAGCTTCAAGATTATTTGCCATTATTGGCGCTGTAGGCTTTCCTTCCTGTTCAATATGCTTAATCTCTATGCGATATTCATTAGCGCGCACGATACCATAGCGACCGTAAGCATCTTTGGCTTTAGCCTCGGTAAAGTGACGGATATAGACTGTATAGTAATTGTATGCCTGATGATAGAAGGCAATATCGCCTTTCTGAAAGCCTTTGTTGAAGTCTTCCTCTGTGATGTTGGCTTGCTGAAGAGCAGTCTTTAGCTGGCTAGTCTCAGGAGCGTTTGAAGCAAGTAGGGCTTTCGCTTGCGACTCTGTATAGTAAGTGCCTTGGTAGCTGAGCCAACCCTCATTGCTTTGAAGGCTAAGTCCCTTGGGGGCATAAGGATATTTGATGATGACGCAGGGCGTTAGTCCTTGTAAATAAGCTGTCGGAGGTAGCGTTGTTTCTTTGGCATAAGGTATAACGCTCGTGTCTAAGACTTCGTCGTAAGCCTCTCTTGTTGCTTGGATAGTTTGCCAGTTTCCCGCCATTTGATAAGCCTCTTCTGAATAAGTGCCAATCAAATCCGTGTTTGTTGGCATATTCTCTGCCCATTTCGTCCAAAGGCTTGAGAGAGCATAGCGCTTCTCTCTGAGGCTTTTGTCGCCTTGTGTTTCTTGCTCTCCAGAGCTGAGTTTTGCCAGTGGACGGAGCGGAGCACAAGAGCGTGCTAAGTTGTTGATGAGGTAAGAAGCTTCTAAGCCTTCAGGTTTCGTGCCATTTATTTGGGGTGTTCCGAAAACGAGGACGCGTGCAAGCATAGGTTCTAGCTGAACTTCTATTGGAGCTGAGCCAGTACTGAGGCTTTTCTCTGCGTGGAAGAGACTGCGCGCAATGCTTATAGCGCCTTGCTCATTTGCCATTGCGATGCTAATCTTCCCACTCTGATTATCGTGGTTGTAGATATTACTGGTTTGAAGATTTTGGGCTTCGCTAAGTTTCTTTAGTGGAGAGCCAAGCGTTGTAAGATCATTGAGGGCTTGGCTTGAATTGGCTAGGACAACGAGCTTGTAGTCATTCGGCACAAGCTTGACGTTGAAGCCTTCTTTTATTTCGTCGCTGAACGTTTTGTTGATAACTTTAGCAACAACTTCAGAGCCTTCTGTTCCACGGTAGAAGACAAGGCGAAGGCGCTCTATCTTGAGCATTGGATCTTCGTGGGCTGTGCCTGCTCTGAGGGTAACCTCGTTGGGTTTATTAAATTTGATGGAAAGGAATTGTTCTTGCTCTTGTGTCTGTTCTTCTTGAGCTTTGTAAGTAATGTCTTTCTTATTGCAAGAGCTAAGAGTTAGTAATGTTAGGAGTAAAATACTGAAAGTACTTCGTGAGATTACTGCTTTCATTGTGATAAAGATGTTTGATTTAATTGTTATACTTTGATTATACGCAAGAATAAGAGCATAGGCTGATTGCACTACGCTCTTATCTTATATGTTTTGTAAGCTCTAAACGAGTTCGTGAATAACCAAGCCCGAACGGAGCTTTGGTTCAAACCAAGTCGTCTTAGGAGGCATAATGTTGTCCGTGTCCGAGATGTTGATAATCTGTTGCATCGTAACAGGGTGAAGGGCTAGAGCAACTTTCATCTCGCCACTATCAACACGACGCTTCAGTTCGCCAAGCCCACGAATACCGCCAACGAAGTCGATACGCTTGTCTGTACGCAAGTCTTTTATGCCTAGAATTTCATCAAGGATATAGTGAGACGAAACGGTAACGTCAAGCACGCCGATTGGGTCATTGTCGTCGTAAGTGCCTTCCTTTGCTGTGAGCGAATACCACTTACCACTTAGGTAAAGCGAGAAGTTGTGCAGAGCGTTTGGCTTATAAATCTCTGTGCCTTTTTCTTCCACGACGAAAGCCTTCTCTAGCTTTGAGAGAAACTCTTCATCAGTCAAGCCATTCAAATCCTTCACTACTCGGTTGTAGTCAATGACTGTTAGCTGTTCGGCTGGGAAGCAAACAGCCATAAAGTAGTTATACTCTTCGTCTCCTCTATGATTAGGATTCTGCTTGGCTTTCTCTGCGCCAACAAGGGCAGCTGCTGCCGAGCGATGGTGTCCGTCTGCGATATATAGGGCTGGTATTTCTGCGAATAGCTCTGTAATGCGCTTGATGTCTTCCTCTCCGTCAATCACCCAGAAGGTATGTCCGAACCCATCTAGCTCAGCCACGAAGTCGTAAACAGGTTTTTGGTCTGTGTACTTCTTAACAATAGCATTGATTTCGTCCTTAGAAGGATAAGCAAAGAAGACTGGCTCAATGTTAGCATTATTAACGCGCACGTGCTTCATTCGGTCTTCTTCTTTGTCCTTACGTGTCAGCTCGTGCTTCTTAATCACGCCATTCATATAATCCTCTACGTAAGCGCCGACAACAAGTCCATATTGCGTCTTGCCGTTCATCGTCTGAGCATAAACGTAGTAGTTCTCTTTCTCGTCTTGAACGAGCCAACCTTTGTCACGGAACATACGGAAGTTTTCAGAAGCTTTATTGTATACCTCTGGAAGATGCTCGTCTGTACCGACAGGGAAGTCAATCTCTGGACGAATGATGTGATAGAGAGACTTTTCGTTGCCTTGAGCCTCTTGGCGCGCCTCTTCTGAGTTCAGCACGTCGTAAGGGCGAGAAGCAACCTTTGTAACTAAGTCTTGTGGAGGGCGAATGCCTTTGAATGGTTTAATTACAGCCATAATCGTTGTTTGTATTGTATTTCAAATAAGCGTAGCAAGGTAGCTTTCATTGTTTTGTTGATAAGTCTTCAAAAGGTAAGAAGATGAGAGCTTGAGTTGCTACTCTGCTACGCTTATTCTTTATATTGTAATGATAAATCTTACTTGTTTAGGCGGAAACGCTCGTTGCCATCCTTGATGAAGCCAACAATCTGACGCGCAGCAGCGAGACCAGCGTTGATGTTTGCTTCAGCAGTCTGAGCACCCATCTTCTTCGGCGTTGCGAAGTAGCGTTCGCCAAGCGTTGCGAGCATCTCTTCGTGGTTCGCTGGTTGAATATCCGTGAAGTAGCGCAAGTCTTCGCGCTCTTGCAAGATATCTAAGAGCTCTGCTTCGTTGATAATCTCCTTACGAGCAGTGTTCACGAGGATAGCGCCCTTAGGCATTGCACCAACGTAAGCGCGTCCGATAGAACCCTTTGTCTCTGATGTTGCTGGAATGTGCATTGAGACGATGTCTGCCTGAGCGAAAAGCTTTTTCTGCTCTTCAATGAAAGTTACGCCAGCTTCAGCCATTGCTTCTTTCGAGCAGAAGGGGTCGAAGGCCAAGACTTCCATTCCCAAGCCTTGAGCGATACGTGCTACGTTGCGACCTGTTGCGCCGAAAGCAAGCAAGCCAAGCTTCTTGCCCTTTAGCTCTGTCCCTGCTTTACCGTTAAAGCGATTGCGCACGCCGAAGAGTAGCATCGCAATAACAAGCTCAGCTACAGCATTGGCATTCTGTCCAGGAGTGTTCATCACGCAGACATTATGCTCTGTAGCGCTAGCAAGGTCAATGTTATCATAACCAGCTCCTGCACGCACGACAATCTTCAGCTCTTTCGCCGCGTCAAGCACTTCCTTGTCAATAATATCACTACGTACGATAAGCGCATTCACGTCAGCTACGGCTTTAAGTAACTCGTCCTTAGATTGGTATTTCTCCAAAGTCTGCACTTGAAAGCCAGCTCCTTCACAAATGTCTTTAATGCCCTCTACAGCTGCTGCTGCGAAAGGCTTCTCTGTTGCAATAAGTACCTTTGTCATATCTTAATTGTGTTTAAGCTAATTCCTAGTGCTTACGTTCAAATTCCTTCATTAGGTCAACCAAGTACTGAACGCTTTCTTTTGGCATAGCGTTGTAAAGCGAAGCACGGAAGCCTCCTACTGTACGGTGTCCCTTGAAGCTTGTGATACCTCTTTCGCTAGCGAAGTTGAAGAACTCATCGTTAAGCTCCTTGTACTCATCGTTCATTACGAAGCAAACGTTCATCATTGAGCGGTCTTCTTCGTTTACTGTTCCGCGGAATAGCTTATTGCGGTCGATTTCGTTGTAAAGAAGTTGGGACTTTTCAATGTTCATTTGTTCAAGAACCTTCACTCCGCCAAGTTCCTTGTACCATTTCATTGTTTGAAGCGCTACGTATACTGGGAAGACAGGAGGCGTATTGTACATAGAATCCTTGTCCACGTGTGTGCGGTAGTCTAGCATTGTTGGTAGTGGACGGTCAACGTGTCCAAGTGCATCACGGCGTACGATAACGAAAGTAGCTCCAGCTGGCGCGATATTCTTTTGTGCACCGCCATAGATAAGGTCATACTTAGAGAAGTCAATCTCACGAGTGAAGATATCCGAAGACATATCTCCTACGAGGCGACACTTAACGTCTGGGTCATAGCGTAGTTGAGTACCATAAACCGTATTGTTTGAAGTAAAGTGAAGATAATCAACATCTTCTGGAACTTCATTCCAAGGTTTTGGATACCAAACATAATTGTCTGCCTTAGATGAAAATTCAATAACCTCACCGAAAAGCTTAGCTTCCTTGATGGCTTTATTTGCCCAAGTACCAGACTCGATATAGGCAGCTTTAGTCTTAAGAAGGTTCATTGCTAGCTGAGCGAACTGCAAGCTTGCACCTCCTCCGAGGAATAGCACTTCATAACCTTCTGGGATATGAAGTAAATCACGCATTGCTTGACGCGCTTGTTCCATTGTTGCAACAAACTCCTTACCGCGGTGTGAAACTTCTAAGATTGAAAGACCTGTTTCTTCATAGTTCAATACAGCAGATGCCGCATTTTTGATTACGCTCTCGTCCAAAATAGATGGACCAGCAGAAAAGTTATATTTCTTCATACCTTTACTATAATGATGTTAATTATTAAAATTATTGCCTTATGTTAGTCGCCGATATGCTCATTATTAAAATAACACAGCCAAAGGAACTTATAAGGCTATACTCATATATACAAAGGTATCAAATAAGTGGACATAAACAAATCTTTTTCCATTTATTTTTTGCCTTTTAATGAAAGACTTTTTCAGCGCTACTTTTTTTACAGATTTATCCCCCTTAAATTGGCTTTAATGAAAGGCTTAATAACTCTTTTATTTGCTTTCTATCAGAGTATTTACTATCTTTGGTAAGATTTATTCAGAAAAATAATAAAAATGGTAAAAGGAAAAGCTAGTATCCGTTTAATTTTGATGCTCTTTGTAATGTCATTGCTTTTAATGCCAATGACATCGTGTTTGGGAGATGACCCCATTGAGCCAAAGGATAATGTATTTGTGGAGAAAGATAAAGACGTTACAGAGCCTGAAGAGGAAGAAGGGGAGAAGCCTGCAGAAGAGGATAATAACACCGATGATGAAAAGCCTTCTGATGATAATGATGATAAGCCGAATGGGAACTCAGATGAAGACAAGCCCAATGAGGAAAACACAGACGACAATACTGAAGAGCCTGATAACGGTTCAGAAACAGATGAGCCTAGTGACGAACCCGAGGAAGACGATAAGCCGAATAAAGATGATGACGAGGCAATAGAGGCTGGTTTTACCTTGGCTGAAATCAAACAGCCTGCAGAGGGGAAAGACTTAGCTATTGCGATGAAGTTCACTGGGCAACTTTGTGGACCTTGTGGTAGCGTTGCTCAACGATGGGATAGGGCTGCTCACGAGAATAAGGATTTGATTGTGGTTAATCTCCACGGCTTTTCAAATTATTCGCCTAAGTTCAATAACAGTCTTGCTGGAAGTTACGCATCAGCCTTTCGTGTTAATGGACTTCCTACTGTATTAGCAAATGGTAAAGGGCAAGAAATCGACTACCGTTATCCTATTCAAATGCAACGGTTTATTGATAAGCCTCCCCTCTTTACAAGCCGTATCTATTATAAAATCGAGGGAGATAATCTAAAAGTCCGCTTTAAGAGTAGCGACAAAAAAGAGCATCAATATCAGTCGCTTAAGCTTCTTTATTGGCTTATAGAAGATGGTATTGAGGCTTATCAATCACAACAGGGATACAACTACGTACATAACCACGTCTTTAGAGATGCGCCTCTTGGCTTGTGGGGTGAAAATTATAAGCTTGGTACAAGTCTGGAGTCTAGCTTTAATTTCACAACTAATGTGGATAATAAGGAGAATGTTCAGCTTGTATGTATGCTGATAAATTCATCTGCACGTGTGCTTTACGTCACGCAATTCCCAATCAAGTAATATGTTTTAGTTTACAATACTATATATAAATGTAAGGGCTTTGTGGCATTGCCACGAAGCCCTTTTTTTATCCTTATCTAAGCACGAGCATTTTTTTTCTTTGAACCATTGAACTTGTCTTCACTTAAATAGCTGTAAGTTAATTACCCCCTTTGAGCATAGTTTTGCTTGGGGACTGTTTTCGTTTGTTGCCTTGGGGGCGAGCTTTGCTTGAGCTTGTCGAAACGAAGTGCTTTATGCTTATATGCGGCTTTTTAACGCTTCGACAAGCTCAGCGACCGAAGGGCTCAATGGCAGAAATTTTATTTTTCAAGGCAAATTATGCAAGCTTCTATTCCAAGGGAGAGTATTTCGTTTGAAACAACAGAAAGACTTATATCAAGGAGAGGGAATTTCTTGCGTGTTTTTTAGTGTTTTAAGTCCCTGATTAAGAATTGTATAGGAGATTTCTTTGAAAAGCGTCAAAAGTTTAGCGGAAAACTTTTGGAAACTTAGCGCTAAAGTCAAAAAAGTTTATGGGAAAACTCTCAGGAGTTTTCCCATAAACTTTTTCGGCTTATTTCTTAGGATGTTTATCTTTCTTGAAATCAGCAGTTTAAGTTTGAGGGATTAAAGTGTTTTTTTTGAAAGAATTTTAGAGTAAGAAAGACGGAAGAGTAGGAGGATTTTATAGCTGTGTTTATCGAAAAGTTGCCTGCTCTTAGACAAACAAAAAGGCTGTAGCATTTACGCTACAGCCTTTTGTTCTTCGCACCGATAGGGTGCTGAAAAGATTATTTTTGCTTTAGTTTTGAGCTTCAGCAGGTTGTGCTGGTGCTTCAGATGAAGGAGCTTGGTTTAAGCTAGCCTCACCACCGAACTGAGGTGCAGCAGGAACTTCTTGCTTTTGAATCTTAACCTTGCTCACAACGTCGTCCTTGACCTCTGGATTAAGAGGTGGTAGGAAGATTGTTGAAACAACAGAAAGCACCATAATTGTGCCTGCAAGCCACCAAGTTGCTTTCTCTAGGAAGTCCGTAGTCTTACGAACACCCATAATTTGATTGCTAGAAGAGAAGCCTGATGCCAAGCCTCCACCTTTTGATTTCTGTACTAAAACAATAAATACTAGTGCTAGTGCAGCAAGTACTATTAGAATCGTAATGAATGTAAACATATCTATATATTATCGTTATTATTTCTAACTAACAGCTCTAAAAAACGTATCTGATTTGCAAAGTAACGATTTTTTTTTGGATAATTCAAACTTATTGAGCGAATTATGCGCAAAGCTTTATCGTATTTTCCCTGTTTGATGTAGATTTTTGCAAGCGTTTCGGTGAAAAGTTCTTCCTCAAGGTCATCGCCTTCTTCGTTTGCTTTTGTGGCTTCGTTGCTTGTGCTTGCTGAAGTCTTTGGCGTTTCTTTAGCAGGTTCAGCCTCTTGCTTACTCACGCGCTCAAGAGAAGCTTGCCCCACTTCCGAAGCAAAGTAATCATCTCTATCCGAAGCGCTAACGCCATAATTCAGTTCGTTTGGCAGGTCTTGCCCTGAAGCTTTCTGCTGTCCGAGGAAGCTTTCAATTAAAGAGAAGGCATCATCGCTGTGAACTTCAGAAGTGTTTGCTTTCTTTAGTGGGACGCCTCCCTCCACGAGTTGGAAAAGCACGCGTCTGTCGTGCAGATAAGGGCTGAGCCTTTTTAGCTCCGAGGTATATTGTAGGTCGCGACAGCGCGCAAGGTTGTAGAGGTAGAGGAAGACCAATGTCCCGCAATAGGGATAGGTCGCTACTAAACCTTTCAGAGCTGGTAAGGTCTCGGCGTTGAGTCGCTCGGGTTGCTCTATGTATAGATATAACTCGTCTAGCGTCATCGTTACCAGTTTTCTACGGTTGCGTTGTAAATCTGTTTGACTAGTTCCTCAACCATTTCCTCTAGGAGTTGGTCTTGTACTGTTTCAAACGGTTGGTCACGTCCGAAGTCTCTATGCACAGAGAAGCTTCTGTCGAAGCTCTCCTTTTCGTTGTCGTTATTGACATATTTGACTTGAACTGTGAGCTTAAACATCGTTCTGTCAGCGAAATTATCCTGCTTAACAGCCATTGGGCTAAGGTCGTAGCCCGTAATAACGCATTCAAGTTCAAGGTCGCCTGCACGAGGAACGAGGTCAAGACGAGTTCGTTGTGTGTAGAAGTCCTTCAAGTCTTCCGTCAGCTTAACCGCTAGCGGAGGATAGATCTGTGGCGCTCTATTGTTCACGTCTGCAATAGATATGGTGTGCAGGCGCGTATAATCTAGCGAACCGCCGTTGAACTTATAGCTGATGCTACAGCCTGTAAGGCTCACAAGTAAGACGAGGAAGCTAATTGTCAGTAATAAGCCCTCTTTGATTTTATATATCCAAGCCATATTCTTTTATTTTTCTGTAGAGCGTTCGCTCCGATATTTTCAGTTCTTCTGCCGTTGGACGGCGCTTGCCATTGTGCTTTTTGAGCGTTGAGATAATCATATTACGCTCCATATCTTCAAGCGAAGCTCCTTCTTCTGTGCCAAAGTTGCTCTCTATAATCTGTGCTTCGATGTCTTCCGTTTGGCTATCTAGGACAGAACTTTCTTTGCTTTGCCAGTGAGAGCTTTCGTTATTGTTTGTAAATTCTGTATTTGGAGCTAGGACTTTCGGCGGAGCTTGAAGCTCTTTCGTCTGCTGTCCTGTGGGATAGTTCGGCATAGAGCCTTGCACAAGTGAGGCAACGACAGACTTCAGTTCGTTCAGTTCTTGGCGCATATCTAGGTAAAGCTTCCAAAGCATTGGGTCGGAAGCGGTGCTTTCCTCACTTGCTCTCTCGGTTCGCAGAGCAGGACGATAGTCTAAGTCCATCGCCTTTGGGAGGTAGACTTGCAGCAGCTCTGGCGTAATCATTCGCTCTTCTTCAAGCACACTAATTCTATCGGCGAGGTTACGCAGTTCGCGGATATTCCCCAGCCAATTATAAGACTTAAGCAAGTCCTCTGCCTCTTCTGTCAGACGAAGCGGAGGCATATGATACTTATCTCCAGCCTGAGCAGCGAAGTAACGGAACAAAAGACTGATGTCTTCTCTGCGTTTTCTCAGGGGCGGTATCTCAATCGGTACGGTATTCAGACGGAAGAGTAGGTCTTCGCGGAATCGTCCCTGCCGAACAGCCTCTTCAAGGTTTACGTTCGTCGCCGCCACGATGCGCACATCGGTTTTCATCGGAGTGCTAGCTCCCACAGGAATGAACTCTCCTGTCTCTAAGACACGAAGGAGACGTGCTTGCGTTGAGAGGGGCAATTCGCCGACCTCGTCCAAGAAAATCGTACCGCCATTTGCCTCTTGGAAGTAACCTTTTCGGTCATTCATCGCCCCTGTAAACGAGCCTTTTAGATGTCCGAATAGCTCCGAGTCAATCGTCCCTTCGGGGATTGCTCCGCAGTTTACAGCAATATAACTATTATGTTTGCGGAGACTTGTCTGATGAATAATCTTTGGGAAGCTTTCCTTCCCTACACCACTTTCTCCAATAATCAATACAGACATATCCGTTGGTGCGACTTGCATTGCCACACCTATTGCTCTATCTAATAATGGACTGCGTCCTATTATGCCAAATCGTTGTTTGATGTCTTGTATCTTATTGCTCATTTATGCTTTAAGTCTATGCTTCGTTTTTTACTAAGTATCAAAGATATACAAAAAGGTCAATATATCCCAAATTTCACCTGTGCCTATAGCTTTTGATAAGTCGAAGTCGTCTCAAGAATATCGTCGATGAAGGTCTTGATTTGTATACGCTTAGCTTCCAGCTCTTCTCTCTCAAATCGCACTTGACGAGGCGTAAAGGGCTCGCAGTGATGAAGCTTAATCGTGATGTATTCTTCCTCTAAGTCAAAGCTAAAACGAATGGGGCTATCCAATGTGTTGCAGATGATTAAGTCCTTATAACCATAGGCAACTGTAGCGTCCGAACCCAAAGGGGCAAAGCGTGTCTCCTCTGTATAGATGTCCAGTGAGTGGCAATGTCGCTCAAGGACTGCCAGAGGCGTAAAGAGACTGAGGTGATAAATCAAGCCTCCGAGCTGGCAAAGTCCGCCTCCGACAGAGCTTGTTATTTTGCCTGCGACGAGAGAACGGCTGGCGACATAGCCTCGCCTTTCGGTCGGAGCTCCCACTGCACGCCAAAAAGAAAACAGTTCGCTACTGCCGATTTCAAGCTTTTCTATGGCTTTAATTGCTTGGATTAGGTTTTGCTTCTTCGCCTCGTTGGGTTTAAGCTCTTGCTTAAGCTCGAAGCAGTAGGGGAATGCCTTTGTCTTACTTTTCGCCTTAGCATAAGCAAAGTAACGCCCTTTCTTGAGGTCGCGGAACGCACGCTTAAGCAGTTGCCAGCGGACTTTTAGGGCATAGGGTAGGTAGCGTTTCATCATCGTTTGCGTAGAATGTAAGTGATGTGAGAGCTGTAAGCCCTTAGCCAAGAGCCTGCAAAGAAATTATCTAGGGGAATGAATGCCCTGCGTATTGCCTTGGGCAGGCGATGGATAGGGAAAAACGCGATGCCGTGGTAGGCAACAAGCTCCCAGTCTTTGCCGAGTAATGCTTGTAACTTTTTGGGCGAAATTTGATAAGCTCCGTGCCAAGATTGAGCCTTGTAATTCAAGAGTTTGCGTCTTTGCTCGGACGGAATATCAAAAATGAAATAAGCCCCTTCTTTGAGCACACGATGAACCTCGGCGAGCGCCTCCCTAAGCATTGATTTATTAAGGTGCATAAATAGATGGAAGCAAGTGGCGTTGTTGAAGCGCTTATCCTCAAAGGGGAGCTGAGTAATGCTTGCTTTAGCTAAAAGTTTACTCGGATATTTTTGGCGAGCAAGCCTAAGCATTTCCTCGCTTATGTCTACTCCATAATCAGCATATTGGAGCAAACGTCCTGTCCCACAGGCAATGTCTAAGTTTTCTCTGCTTCTTTCTGCATCTAAGTATTTGCCTAGGAGATGTATCTCTTGCTGATGTATGTAGCGTCCATAGCTATTGGCGAAGCGGTCTTGGTCGTAATCCTTCGCAAGCTCGTCGTAATAGTCTTTGATATTTTCTT
>PDWI01008942.1_pt1 | contig 11627 bp, 11 predicted proteins | sample 1430891 | NCBI WGS metagenome assembly PDWI01 (sample SAMN01162508, study PRJNA174530) | Oral metagenome, whole genome shotgun sequencing project. | biome: Marine environment; feature: Marine mammal; material: Swab sample of the gingival sulcus; isolation source: swab sample of gingival sulcus...
CTATCTTCTACAACAGTTAATAATACATAATATTCACCAAATTCGTTCTTAATTTTTTTTACCTCATCAAGTTCAAATTCGTCATCATGATACATCTTAATAAATTTTTTCTCTTCCTTTTTTAAATAGAAATAGTTATCATCGTCGTATATAAAAAGACTTTCCACATCAAATAATCTATTAGGTTCATCTTCTATACTAAGTTCATATTCTTGATCCAGTGGAATTTGCATATAGTCTTCAAAATATTCCAATTCGTTTTCTATTGACAAAATTGCCTTATCAAAAATATAGGTTTGTTGGTAATAATTTATAGATAAAAATGTTATCAAAAACAAAATTATGGTTGTAACAACCATAATTAAGGTGAGTTTTAGTTTGGCATTTTTCATAAGCTATTCCCTTTCCTGTAAAATATAGCCATAGCCCCATTTGTTTTTTATGATAGACTGACTATTGAGTTCTTTTAACTTCTTTCTGATTTTTCTGATAGTTTCATCAGTAACTCTGGTTTCGACCACATTATCATAACCCCATACATTTTCAAGTAGACTTTCTCTTGATACTGCTTCTTCAAAGTGTTCCATCATATATTTTAAACATAAAAATTCTGTTTTTGTTAAAGAAAGTTCCTCATCGCCAACATAAATGGCATGCTCTTTTTTATTATACTGTAAATCAGCACAGCAAAAACAATCTTCCTTTTTATCCTTGCTCATATTCACTCGCCTCAAAAGAGCCTTACAGCGCATACCAAGGATGGTTGGGTTAAAGGGTTTTACTAAATAATCATCAGACCCCAGACTAATTCCCGCTACATAATCTGCATCAGAATCTTTCGCGGTTAACAAAATAATGGGTACATCTGAAATTCCCCTGAGTTTTTCACAAATAGTAAGTCCACTACTCCCCGGCATCATAATATCTAAAATAACAAGATTTGCTTTTTCTTTTATAAAGGCATCATATAAATCATCGCCAGTAGCAAAGCTTAGTACCTCATAGCCTTCATTTTTTAAAAAGATTTCTAAGAGTCTTCGAATATCCACATCATCATCTGCTAAATATATTTTTTCCATCATTCTCCTCATTTCTAAATAAAAATATGATACGAGAAACAATCACAAAATATAGCGACTTATTCCCCGTATCTTTTATTTTATCACAAATTAACAACGTATTGATAGCTATTTTAATTTTGATGTCATATGCTTTCTCATATGCTCTCTTAACTTCACAAACTCAGGAATGTCATAAAAGAAATTGACCTTTTGACTTGCTATGCTATTATTTGTTTTTTTATCACTTAGCACAAATTCAGCAAATGATTCAGCAAAATCTTCCACAAAATTGCTAGAAGCGTATTCTGTTACAAAAGAAGTTTCATTATCATAATATAAATTTAGCATATCTTCTGGATTTTGTTTTTCAACTATGGCAATCATATCCTTTGTCCAAAACTTGCTTGCAAACTGGGCTAGATAGGAATTCTTTTTTAAAATACCTTCTTGTATTTTTATTTCACCCTTATCCCTATTAAAGTCCCCTTGCTTCATTTGTGTTTCGTTCAAACTTTCAATATGGGCATATTCGTGAATAAAAGTCCTTAAAACTTCTCTTTGCTCACTTAAACTTGCATTTTTTAAATTAACATCTTCACTATCAAAAGCTAAGTGCCATTTTTTGCTAGTAGAATCTATTGGTTCTACAAAGGCTAACACATTTTCTTTGCCATCTGTAAAAGATGTTATTTCTGTTATTCTATTCATTTTCTCCTTTGGTAGAAGCTTCGTTAATAGCTCTTTAACAGCTGATATTTTTTCTTTATTGCTCTCGCTATTATCGTTATTTTCTGTAAAATCATAATCAGCAGCGTTTTCATTGCTTTCGTACTCATCACTATATCCATAGCCTGAATTATCGTCATATTCGTTGCCTATATATTCAAATTCATCATAAGAAGAATAATCACCAACTAAATAAATTAAATCATACAGCAATTCATCAATCTCTGCCTCAGTTACTAATTCGTCACTTTGTAAAAAAATTACGCTTGTTGATAGAATGTTTTTCTGGTAATCATAATTATCCAAATATTCATAGTTTTCTTTACTTTCCTGTTCAGAAGCATAAACGACTGTTTTACTTTCTGAAATCCCAAAAATACTGATTGTTAATACTAAGATCAATATTAACATACTTTTTCTTTTCATCATCTTCCTCACTTTCTTTGTATCTTGCTTACTACTGTATTAAGGATAACAGAATTCTATATTTCAAAACACCATAAAGGCGTCAAGAAACTGTCATCAAACTGTCAAAAATTTGAAAGTGGTATAATATTTTTGGACAAGTGTTATAATGACAAAAAAAGGAGGGACTTGTGTCAAAAATAAAGCGAAAGAAATATACTAAAGAATTCAAAATAGAAGCGGTAGAAATGATGCTGAGTAAAGTATACAAACCCAAAGAGGTAGTAGAAATGCTAGGAGTAGATAGGCAAACCATCTATCGTTGGGTGAAGGAATATAAAGCGAAAGGAGAAAGTGCTTTTAATGGCACACCTATGGTGACGGGCAGTGAAATCAACCGACTTAGAAAAGAAGTAGAAACTTTAAGAATGGAGAATGAGATATTAAAAAAGGCAAAAGCATACTTTGCAAAGATGGACGAACCAGAATAGAATTTGCAAGAAAAAACTTACAAGAATATCCTGTGAGCATGGTATGCAGAGTGCTTAAGATCGCCCGTTCGTCATACTATTATGCGATAAAGCATACATTGAAAAGTATATACACGGAAGAAGAGAAAGAATCCGTAGAAAAGATGTATTATAAACACCATGGGAGCTTTGGCAGAAGACCAATCAAAAGAGAATTAGACAAAGCAGGCATAAAGATGTCAGAACACAAAGTATCGTTGATATTAAAGGAATTAGGGCTAAGCTCAAAATATGGTAGAAGACGTGTAAAGAATGTATACACGCACAAAGGAACCTCAAAGAAGTATATATCATCAAATCTATATTCAAGGTTAGAAAATAAGAAAAATAAAACCATTTGGAGTATGGATTTTACAGAAACAAAAATCTTAGGAAAAAAGGTATATGCATGTGGAATAGTTTCGGTAAATAGTAAGTTATTGGTAGGATATAAGCAAGGAAAACGCTTAACCGCCAAGTTTGCCAGAGAAACTCTAGAAGAGGCGATAAAGCGCTATGGTAAACCGTATATGATTATGACCGATAGAGGAAGTCAATTCACAAGTAATGAATTTTATGACACTCTTAAAAAGAATGGGATAATAGGAAGCATGTCACGAGCTCATACACCAGTAGATAACGTGTATATAGAGACATTTTGGAAGAGTATGAAGACAGAAATAGGCAAGACAGGGCATTTGACAGAAGAATTATACGAGCTAGTTTGCAACTACTATGTGTACTATTATAACAATATACGTCCACATAGTAGTTTGAATTATTATACACCAGTGGAATATAGTAAAATGCAAAATCAGCTTTTGATATAAACTTTTGTCACTAATATTTGTAGTTATTTGTCCAAATATCTTGACCATTTTATCCAATACTGTCATCTCGAGCGTAGTCGAGAGATCTCATCAATTTATGCAAAGCATAAAGCATCGCTGAGATTTCTCCATTCCGCTACGCTATAGTGGAAATGACAGGAGCCGCAAAAAAGCCAAATAAAAGGAGGTATTTTAAAATGAAACAATTTACCATTGTTATCTTAACACTAAGTCTATTAATTAGCTTCTCCGCTTGTTCATCTAAAAAAGCAGAGAAGCTAAGCAAAGATGTAGGCAATGAAAAGAATGTAAAAATCGAAGAAGTCTATCAAAAAACTCAACTGACAGGTTCAGAAAACGAACGCATCACAGACTTTGGTTTAGAGGTTTTGAGAAATTGCTATAAAGAAAATGAACTAATGGCAAAAAAAGATAAGACAAAAGAAAATGCCAATACACTAGTATCACCACTCTCTATTGTAGAATGCTTATCTATGGTAGAAAATGGAGCGAATGAGAATACTCTAACAGAAATGCAAAAAACAATAGGGCTAGACTTAAATTCAGCAAATAAATACTTTAAAGAGTTCAACAAACAATTATCTTCTGAAAAAACACCTTCGCTTTTTGTTGCCAATTCTATTTGGTTTAGAGATGATGAGTTTTTAAAAGTAGAAGATAGCTTTTTACAAAAAAATGCCTTTTTCTATAAGTCAGACCTTTATAAAAGAAGCTTTGATGGCGGTTTAGCAGATGAAATCAATGCTTGGGCAAGCAAAAAGACAAACAAGATGATAGACAAAGTAATAGATAAAATAACAAATGATTCTGTGATGATACTCGTTAACGCCATTTCTTTTATTGCAGACTGGGAAGATGAGTATATGGCAGATGATGTTTTTGACTCTAGTTTCACCTTAGAAGATGGTACCTTGCAAGATATCCAGCTTATGTATTCCGAAGAATATCAATATATAAAGAATGAAAATGCAAAGGGAATCATCAAAGCATATAAGGGTAATAACTACGCTTTTGTAGCACTTTTACCAAATGAAAATCTTAGCATCAAAGAATATTTAGATACACTAAGTGCTGATGAAATTCACAATATGATTCAGAATTCTCAAAATGAAAAGGTTGAAACTTACATCCCTAAATTTAATAGCGAATATGAAATTACCCTCAATGAAACACTTAAAACAATGGGCATCCAAGATTCCTTTGATGCTGATAATGCTGATTTTACAAAACTTGGCAAATCAGACCGCGGTAATATTTATATCAATAAAGTGCTCCATAAAACGTTTATACAAGTTGATGAAAAGGGCACAAAGGCAGCAGCTGTTACCGTAGTAGATATGGCAGATGGCTGTGCTTTAAAAGAAGAGGAAGCTAAAGTTGTGAGGCTCGATAGACCTTTTGTCTATATGATTTACGATTTAAAAAATGATTTGCCAATTTTTATAGGGTATACACTAAAAATAAAATAAGTAAAAATAAACACTCTCATACTATAAAAAAAGCGAATATGGGTATATAATAAGTACTATGATAAATATTAATCAAAATATAGGGGATACTTTTTTGTGTAACATTTGGAGGTGTTTTATGAAAGCAGTTACTCACATTGGTTTAACAGTAAGCGACATCGATAAATCAGTAGCATTTTACAAAGATATTTTAAAACTCGACTATGTAGGAGAAATGAAGATGCAGGGGGAAGAAACCGACCGCTTATTTAATGATAAAAACCTAGAGGTACGCGTTGCCTACTTAAAAGCAAAAGAAGGAATGACTCAAATAGAATTAATTCAATTTGTAAATAAAGAAATCAGAGAAGATAAGGCAGATTTATTTAAAACTTCTATTTCAGAAATTTGTTTTGAAGTAGATGATATTGATATGTGGTATGATTATTTAACAGAGCATGGAGTAGAATGTTTATCCAAACCACAAGCATTTGATTCTCGTGAATATGGTTTTAGTATCAGCAAGGCAATTTATTTTAAAGACCCTGACGGAATTATACTAGAACTTATGGAGTGTATGTGATACAATGAAGTGGTGAGATAAGAACTAAAACACGAGAAAAGAAATAGGAAGGACTGAGGAGGATTTGTATCATGAACTACGTAGACCAAGCTCGTCAAGATAAGAGACGAACAAAAGCTTTAATGGAAGCTTTACCAAATGAAATGAATGGTTTTAAACAAATGCGTATGCCATCGCTTGAGGATACCGTATTAACAGCAAAAACAAAGGAACTTATTGCCATGGCAATGGGTGTAGGTATCCGATGTGAATCTTGTATTGTAGCACACATGGGAAGACTAATTGCCTTAGATGTTACAAGAGAAGAAGTATTAGAAGCACTAGGTGTTTGCCTATACATGGGCGGTGGCCCTGCTACAGCTTATGCGGGTAAAGCCCTTGATTGCTTTGAGCAACTACAAGCAGAAAAAGAAGCTAGAATCAAGAAAAAACAAGAACAAGCCAATAGATGAGGCTCTGCTCACAATCTTTAGGTAAAGAGGACTAAAAACCGCGAACTTAGAATCGTGGTTTTTTTATTGCAACTTTTTTGCCCTCGTTTGGGTCTTAATATTAAGCACAGGAACATGTAAAAAATGAAAGTAAACATTCACAAGGAGGTATTTAGAGATGAAGAAGTACTCGACAATTATTATAGCCGTCATTCTGATGATTAGTCTATCCGCCTGTTCTACAGGACAAGGGAGTACAAGCGAAAAACTAAGTGATAGCCTTAACATCAAAGCCAAGACACAAGAAGAACTAAAAGCAGAATTAGATAAAATCCAACTAAGTGAAAAAGAACACCTTGCTCTTACAGATTTTAGCATTAACGTACTAAAACACGCTGTAAAACAAAATGGGAATAAAAAGCAAAATACCCTCATTTCTGGGATGTCGATTCTACCTTGCCTAGGCATGGTGCAAAATGGAGCAGCAGAAAATACTCTTAAACAGATGGAAAACACACTAGGTTTTGATAAAAATATCCTGAATAAATATCTATATGAGTATCGAGTAAAACTCGAAGGGGAAGAAGAACAAAAACTCCTAATGGCAAATTCCATTTGGTTTAAAAAAGATGATAAAATAGAAGTAATCCCAGAATTTTTACAGATAAATACGGATTTTTACAACGCAGAGATTTACAAAAAGCCCTTTGATAAGAATACCGCAGATGAGATTAATGCTTGGGTAAAAAATAAGACCAATAATAAAATCGATCAAATCGTTGGCGAATTAGACAACAATGCCATTATGTATCTAATCAATGCCATTTATTTTGCAGATACTTGGGATAAGGAATATCGTACACAAAATGTCCAAAATGCTGAATTCACCTTAGAAGATGCTAGCAAAAAAGAGGTAGAATTGATGTATTCTTCTGAGGATATCTATTTAGAGGATGAAAATACCATCGGCGTCAAAAAAAATTATAAAGATGGAAAGTACTCATTTATTGCTCTGCTACCAAATAAAAAAATCACTATAGAAGAATACTTGAAGGACTTTAATGCCGATAAATTCTATAAGATGCTTGATACTAGGAAAGTGTATGAAGTCCATTCTTATATTCCAAAATTTAAGACACAATATAATATTATCTTAAATGACATATTTATCAATATGGGGATGGAAGACGCTTTTAACGGGGATATGGCTGACTTTTCAAAAATGGCAATATCAAAGAATCCTGATGAAAATATTCTTATAAGTAATGTAATACACAAAACCTATATTGAAGTAGATGAAAAGGGTACCAAAGCAGCTGCCGTTACCGCAGTGGAAATGAATAAGTGCGAACAAGCTGAAGAAGAGAAAGCGATTATCAAAAGCGTTAGGCTCGATAGACCCTTTATCTATATGATTTATGATAACAAGAATAATATTCCAGTATTTATTGGCAGCATGATGAAACCGGAGTGATAAAAAGGAGGAAGGCATGAAAAAAAGCATTATAATTATCTTAACGCTAAGTCTTTTAATTAACCTATCTGCTTGTTCTATAGGAAAGGGGACTAAGACAGAAAAACTAAGTGACAATCTCAATATCAAAGCAAAGACACAAGAAGAAATAAAAGTAGAATTAGATAAAACCGAGCTAACAGAAAAGGAAGGCCTTGCTCTTACGGATTTTAGTATTAGCGTACTAAAACATGCTGTAAAACAAAATGGGGATAAAAATCAAAACACCCTCGTTTCTGGGATGTCTATTCTACCCTGCCTAGGCATGGTGCAAAATGGGGCGGTAGAAAATACTCTTAAACAGATGGAAGATGCCTTAGGTTTTAATAAAAATATTTTAAATAAGTATCTATATGAGTATCGAATAGAACTCGAAGGGGAAGAAGAGCAAAAACTACTAATGGCAAATTCCATTTGGTTAAAACAGGATGAAAATTTAAAGGTAGAAAAAGATTTTTTACAAGAAAATACTGATTTTTACAATGCAGAAATTTATGAAGCGCCCTTTGATGAGACGACCTTAAGTGATATCAATGCTTGGGTAGATAAACATACAAACGGTATGATAAAGAAAATTATCAATAAAATTCCTGAACAAGCGATTATGTACCTCATCAATGCCATCTATTTTACGGATACTTGGGAAGACAAGTATGATGAAGATGATATAGAAAAGACTGTATTTTTTACAGAGGATAATAAAGTGCAGGATGTGGAGCTCATGTTCTCAATAGAAGATATCTATTTAGAAGATGAGAACACTATTGGTGTGATGAAAGCTTACAAGGATTACAATTACTCCTTTATAGCTCTTTTACCAAACATTAACGTCAGCATGGACGACTATATAAAATCTTTAAACGCTAAAGAATTTCATCAAATGGTCAATCTGGCAAGACAAAGTAGTCAAGACTTTGTTGTGGAAACTTATATTCCTAAGTTTAAAACAGAATACGATATCTTATTAAATAAGACACTGGAAGATATGGGGATGACAGATGCTTTTAATATAGATAAATCAGATTTTTCAAAGCTAGGCACCTACCTAGACCAAAACATCTTCATCAGCAAGGTTATCCACAAAACTTATATTGAAGTAGATGAAAAAGGCACCAAGGCGGCGGCAGTTACCGCAACAGAATTCGAGGCTGGCTGCGCGATAGTTGAAGAAGAACCGATTATGAAAACCGTTAGACTTGATAGACCTTTTGTCTATATGATTTATGATAATAAGAATGATATCCCCATTTTTATGGGGACCCTAATGAATGTAGAAGAATAGTCAAGAAAAACAAACAAGCGTAGCAGATTATTTTTGCTACGCTTGTTTTATATTTAGCCAGTTTTCATACCTTTTACGCAGGACTTTTATACTAACATCCTTGCTTTTCAGCGGCCTTATATCCAGCTTTTACTAAAATATCACTTGCTTTTTCTTGGTTTTTCTCTGATACAAGAACAATAGGACCAGTACAACCCATACCACTCTCAGCATAGATTGACTCTTTCCAAAGAACCTTAACAGCATCGTCTAAGTCCATGATGTCAATACCACTTAATTGAGCAGTTACCACTTCTTTTTCAGGAGCTTTCACTTCTTCAGCTACAGCTGCTTTATCCTTTGTTTGCTCAGCTATAATTGTTTCTAATCCAGCCTTATCTGCCTTAGCATATTCCGCCTTTGCAATCTCATTGATACCACCCCTAGCTGCTGCCGCTGCATACGTAATGGCATTTGCTATTAGTGGCGCACCACTTGCTCTTGATATAATAAAGACGTTTCTATCATAGTTTTTGCCGATTCCTGGGCCATATCCATACCCAAAGGCTTCAAAATTGCCACCTGTTGTGTATGATGAGAAAATCTTAATCATCAAGTTTCCAGTTAATGAATCCATTACCATAACATCTGGTGTAGCTAACAACAGGTCATTTCCTCTCATCACGCTTCCACCATCTGCTCTAGCTGACTCAGCAAAATTGATATCGTAACCATTTGCCTTTAATTCTTTCAAAATTTTCTCAGTTCCTCTTGAACCCTCAACGTTTAAAATACCAAGTGTAGGATTTGCAATTCCAATACTCTTAGCCGCAATAATACCGCTAATGGCATTTCTTACCATTGCTTCTATTCTATTTGTAGCTGATGTTCCAGTAGTTGTAGCAATGATCATGTCCTTTGCTTTTGCAGGAGTAACCACTCTACCTACAGTAGAAACGCCAATTGGAAAGTTGTAGTGATTTGTAACACAAGCATTGATTTTACCACTATCTAGAAGTTCTTCCATCGCTTTATGTTCTGCTTCTTGCCCACCATCAACTTCATGTAATTCAAAATCTAAGTCATTTTTTGGCCCAATAAGAACAAGTTCAATTGAACTGTCCTTTTCCTTAACTAATCTTGCTGCCTCCAACATATTTTCTATGCCATGTTCAGAACCAGATAAGGTAAGACCAATTTTGACCTTTTCCCCAAAGCTACCGCTTTTAAGACCCTCAGCTATTTCATCAAATACCTGAGCAATCGTGTTCTTTACAGCTTTACTCATTATCATTCTCCATTAAGTTCTTAGCAAAATCAGCCATAGCATCTGCTATCATATTCTTGATTTCAGTCTTTGAAACGCCAGCATCTTGTGAACCTTTGCCATCGTTCTTTTCAATCACTATTGACACACCGTCAAATAAGTTTGTCATTCTACCTAGGAATAAGCTTCCCTTACCAACGATCATCGCTCTATTTACCTTGCCAGCTTTCATATCTTCGACCATAAATCCAGCATAAGGAATACCTGATGGAATATGTCCTTGAGTTGGTGCCCAACCTGGTAGACCGTGCTCTTTGATGAAGTTTGGTAAATCAGCCTTTGTAATATCGCCTCTCATTGCACCTAGTGCACCTATCATCTTGTAGTTTGCTTCTGGCACATCACCAGCACCTGATGGTTTTGTGATATCTGGGTTCTGCATTTCTACAGAATATACATCAACATCGGTAATTTTTAAGTTTGCTTTTGCTAAAGCATCATTTACTAATGAACCAGTTACCTTTTGAGGTGATGAACCTGTTCCAACAGTATGTCTACCAACAATATCGTTTCTCAATATTGGAGATACGCCATCATCTTCACCAATACTTACTGCAAATGTTCCTAGAACATCCTCAAGAATTGGAAGATCTTTACCTACGTGACTCTTTCCGTTTAAGCCTAATTTAGCAGTTGCACCACCAGCAACCATAACAACGTTCTTATAAGTTCCAGCTTTTACAAGAGATGCAGCTTCAATTAAAGTGTGAGTAGGAGCCGCACAGAATCCTCTAGTATCAGAACCAGTTGCATTAATACAGCCACACATTTCCGCAATACTCTTTGCAAAGTTTCCGCCGCCTCTTTGGTTCATATCACCACAAGCTTCTTCTGAACATTCGATAACGTAATCAACATCTTCTGGATTTAAATCTGTTTTTTCAAGTAAGTTTAGAAGAGCTAATACTCCTGATGCCTTAACTACTAAATTCTCTGCCATTACATGAGAAGTAAGATTCGTATCCACATCGTGTGCTCTTGATACGCAACCAACTAATTTTTTATTATGGTATAATGGCTCAGCATGTCTCTCATTAATTTCTGTTTCAATTTTTTCTAAGCTTGTTCCTTCCGACATTTTAGCGTTTAGATTTTTCATTGATAAGACTTTCTCTTCTACGCTTGCTTGGAATTCTTCTTCCAACATTACTAGGTCGAATACATCCACTGCCTTCATTAAGCCTAGGAATTCATCTTGAGGAAGGATGCAACCGAATTTTCCTTCTCTCTTTGCTTCCCACTTTGTGTTTACCCAAGGAAGTTCCATTCCTCTTAGCTCTTCTGGATGCTTGTTTCCAATATATACTTGGTTTGGTGGGTATGCTAAAACGTCTTCATAAGAACGTAAGCTCGCATCCAAATTTTTTAAATATTCTGAGTCTGGGTTTGTTTGTCTTTCAACGGTTTGAGTTGTCCCGTTGTGAATCACCATATCTGGTGTATGAATCAGGCAGTAAGCACCACCTTTAACTACAGCATTAGCCATTATTTTTCCTCCGTTTTATAAAATAA
>PDWI01008944.1_pt1 | contig 11625 bp, 6 predicted proteins | sample 1430891 | NCBI WGS metagenome assembly PDWI01 (sample SAMN01162508, study PRJNA174530) | Oral metagenome, whole genome shotgun sequencing project. | biome: Marine environment; feature: Marine mammal; material: Swab sample of the gingival sulcus; isolation source: swab sample of gingival sulcus...
ACGTATGCAGGTTAAGCAGACTAAGCGACAGGTTGAGGAACTTGAAGAGCAACTTGAGAGAGAAATTCAAGGCTATTCAAGTATGGTCAGCCTATGGGACGAGTTCAAGCCCGAACTAATCCGAGTAGAGAGCGTTGAACTCTCAACGAAGAAGGTCGCAGGTGTCATACTGCCAGTGCTGGAGGAGATACATTATGAAATTAAGCCTTTTAGTATCTTTAACGCACCATCTTGGTACGCTGAGGGGATAGACCTCTTGAAAACCTTAGCAACGACGGGTATTCAAGCCGAGTTCCTTCGCTTGAAGATGGAGTTCTTGGAGCACGCTCGTAAGAAAACGACCCAAAAGGTTAATCTCTTTGAGAAAGTGCAGATACCCGGTTATCAAGATGCTATCAGGAAGATTAAACGTTTCTTAGAGGACGAAGAGAGCCTCTCTAAGAGTTCGCAGAAGATTATGCGTGCTAACATAGAGAAACGTAAACAAAAAAATGAAGAAGAGCTATGATTGCAGCAATGAATAAATACGCCTTTCTCATCTTCCATCGTGAGTATGATGAGTTCTTGCTCCGCTTGAGAGAGATGGGCGTGGTACATATACAGCAACGTAGTATCCCAGAAGAAGAGGCAGACCTTCGTCAGCTTATTGACGAACGTAAGGCTCTTGCTGAAACGAAGCATAGACTTGCCTCTTGGCTCCCAGAAGAAGAGGAGATTATCGTAGAGCAACGTTTTGATTCTCTTGATGAGGGACGAGCTAAACGTACAGCTCTTGAGCAAGAACTTGCTAAGCACAATGAGATCCTTGTTGCCATTGAGCATAAGAAACAAGAGATTAAGGGGCAAGAGCTTTGGGGAGACTTCGACATTCAGAACCTAAGACAGCTTGAAGAGGCTGGCTATACACTTGCCTTCTACACCTGTCCGACGAGTGCCTTTACGGATGAATATGCGGACGAGTACGAAGCTATTGCCATCGGTCGTCAGCTGACAAGTCAGTATTTTGTACGCTTAGAGCAAGAAGGTGCTGAGGCATGTGTCGAGGCTGAACGCTTAGCTGCTCCAGAAAAGAGCCTTAGCGAGCTGAATGCCGAGCTTGAAGCTCTTGAGGATAGCCTTGTAAAGCAAGAAAGTAGCTTAGAGGCTATGTCAAGCAAAGGCTTAGCTCAGCTTGATGCTTTCGACAAACTGCTGCTCAATGAGTATAGCTATGGAGCTACTCGCTTACAGGCTTTGCCAGAGGCAGAGGATAAGCTTATGTTCCTCGAAGGTTGGGTGCCTCTCGATGCTGCAGAGCATTTCGAAGATACGATGACTAAGGACGGCTATTATTGTCAAGCCTTAGAACTAAGTAAGGAAGATAGAGTACCTATTTTGCTGAAGAATAACTTCTTTACGAAGGCATTTGAGCCGATTACGGAGATGTTCTCTCTGCCAAACTACGGCGAGCTTGACCAAACGGTCTTCTTAGCTCCCTTCTTCATGCTCTTCTTTGGGCTATGTTTGGGAGATGCAGGCTATGGTCTCTTAGTCTTATTCGGAGGTTCATTTCTACGTTTCAAGGCGAAAGAAGGCGATGACACGACGATGTACAAGCTCATGCAATGGCTTGGCGGTGCTGCCTTTGTGGTCGGTATGTTCACTGGTTCGCTCTTTGGCTATACATTCCCTTATGCGGATAAAGAATTAAATCCAGACTACTTTCTTAGGCAGGATAATCTGATGAAGCTCTCTATTGTTTTAGGGCTTGTTCAGATATTCGTAGGTAAGTTCATCGGAGCGTACAAGACTAAGGTTCAGTTAGGGACTAAGTATGCACTTGCTCCATTTGCGTGGATCTTATGCTTACTAACCTTGGGAGCAATGATTGTTCTTCCGAGCTTAAGCCTGACAATTCCTGCTGTAGTGCAGTATGTTCTTTATGGCATTGTGGGACTTTCGCTGGCAGTAATCTTGTTCTATAACAACCCTGATAAGAATCCTGTTGTCAATGTCGGCGGTGCTTTGTGGGAAGCTTACAATACAGCCTCTGGCTTGCTTGGAGATACGCTTTCATACATTCGTCTCTTTGCCATCGGTTTGACAGGTGCTATCTTGGGAGGTGTGTTTAATACACTTGCCATAGAGCAGACGGAAGGGCTGCCTTTCTACGTTCGCTTCCCTATGATGTTGATTGTCCTCCTAGTAGGGCATGGCTTGAACTTCGCAATTGCGATGATCGGAGCATTCGTACACCCTGTACGTTTGACATTCGTTGAGTTTTATAAGAATAGTGGCTTTGAGGGTGGTGGTAAGAACTACACACCTTTCAAGGAAAATAAATAGAATTTTACTAATTACAATTTTAAATATAAAAGTATTATGACAAGTTTTTTGGTAGCTTACTTAGGTATCGCCCTAATGGTTGGTTTAACTGGTATTGGTAGTGCTATTGGTGTAACAATCTGTGGTAACGCAGCTGTTGGTGCATTGAAGAAGAACCCTGACTCGATCGGTCAGTACATCGGTCTTTCAGCTCTTCCATCTTCTCAGGGTCTTTATGGCTTCGTGGGTTGGTTTATGACAAACGCTGCTTTGGGTCGCGTTGCAGAGTCAGGAGCAGAACTATCTCCTATGATCGCTGCTGCTATCTTTGGTGTAGGTCTTGGTCTTGGTGTAGTAGGTCTTTTCTCTGCTATCCGTCAGGCTCAGGTATGTGCTAATGGTATCCAAGCAATCGGTTCTGGTAGCAACGTATTCGGTTCTACTATGGTCCTTGCAGTATTCCCAGAGCTTTATGCTATCTTGGCAGTGTTGGTAACTATCCTTACAGTACTTCCTATCGGTACTACTCCTGCTGCATAATGAGGAGTTAAAGCCTCTTCAAAAAGGCAAATATATGAGACAGTTCGCTTTGGCTTTTACCATTGAGATCTGTCTCTTTTTTTTAGTTAAATGCTAAATCAAAATTTAGAATGAAAAAATCAATAATATCATTAGCTTTATTAGGTATGCTAACAGCTTGTGGAGGTAACAATGGAGCCTCAGAAAATCCATTACTTAAGGAGAGTACGTTGGTCTATCAAGCACCAGATTTCTCTAAGATAAAGGCTGAACACTTCTTGCCAGCGTTCAAGCAAGGTATGGCGGAGCAGCTCACAGAGATTGACAGCATCGTGGCAATCGCTGAAGCCCCAACGTTTGAGAATACTATCCTTGCTTTAGAGAAGTCTGGGCAGCTATTAAGCAGAACCTCTGCCATCTTCTTTGGTCTTTCTGGGGCAAATGGCACAGATGAGATACGTAAGGTGCAGACAGAGGTAACACCTTTGCTGTCTGAACATCAAGATAAAATCAGCTTGAATGACAAGCTCTTCCAGAGAATCAAAGCTGTTTACGAAAACGAGAAGGACAGCCTTCAAGGTGAAGATGCTCGTCTGCTTGAAGTTACTTATAAAAACTTCGTCTCTCAGGGGGCAAACCTATCAAAGGAAGATAAGGACAAGCTAAAGGCAATCAACAGCGAACTTGCCGTCCTAACAAATGAGTTCAGCGATAAGGTACAGGATGCTACGCTTGCTGCTTCGCCTATTATTGAGGATAGCACTCGTTTGAAAGGTTTGTCAGCAGAAGCGATTGCTTCGGCTAAGGCAGATGCTGAAGAGGCTGGACACAAGGGCAAATATATGCTAACGCTCTTGAACTTTACACGTTCGCCTCTGCTTAGTCAGTTGGACGATAGAGAGCTTCGTCGCGAACTCGTTGAGGCTTCGCTCTCTCGTGGTCTAAAAGGCGACAAGAACGATACGCAAGATTTAGTCTTGAAGATTACTAAGCTACGTGCAGAGAAGGCTCATTTGCTTGGTTATCCTAACTATGCCTCTTGGTCAATGAGCGACCAAATGTCTGAGCGACCAGAAGTTGTGGTTGAACTGATGAATAAACTTGTTACAGCTTACTTGCCAAAGGCTAAGGCTGATGCTAAGATGTTGGAAGAGTTTGCCCAAAAGACAGAAGGCAAGGACTTCAAGCTTCAGGCTTGGGACTGGGACTACTATGCAGAGAAACTTCGCAAAGAAAAGTTTGACATTGACGAGGCAGCCTTAAAGCCTTACTTTGTCTTGGATAGCGTTTTGCAGAATGGTGTCTTCTATATGGCTAATCGCCTTTATGGACTGAATTTCAAGGAACGCACGGACTTACCTGTTTACCTTGAAGGCGTTCGTACTTTTGATGTGCTGGATAAGGACGGCAAGCAGTTAGCCCTCTTCTATGGCGACTACCACCGCCGTCCAACGAAGCGTGGCGGTGCGTGGATGAGCAACTGGGTAGATCAGAGCCATCTCTTCGGCACTATCCCAGTGATTTACAACGTTTGTAACTTCTCGCCTGCGACAAAGAACGGCGAAGCTGTCTTGCTTAATATGGACGAAGTGGAAACGATGTTCCACGAGTTTGGACATGCTCTGCACGGATTCTTTGCGAATCAGAAGTATAGAAGCCTCTCTGGAACTGCTGTTTCAAGGGACTTTGTCGAAATGCCTTCTCAGTTCCACGAACACTGGGTGCTAAATCCAGAGGTCTTGAAGAACTATGCTAAGCACTATCAAACAGGCGAAGTTATTCCTGATGCCTTGGTTGAGAAGCTAAAGGCTTCTCGTCAGTTCAATCAAGCTTATGCTCTTGGCGAAAACATTGCTGCCGTAGTCATTGACTTAGACTGGCATATGATTGATAAGGATACTAATGTAACGTCTGTGGCTGACTTCGAGCGTAAGGCTTTGGAGAAGTACAATATGCTTAATGCTCAGATCCCGCCACGCTACAGCTCTAACTACTTCCGTCATAGTATGGAAGGCGGTTATTCTGCTGGTTATTATAGTTATTTGTGGTCTGAGATCTTGGATAATAACATCTATGATTGGTTTGAGGCTAATGGTGGTTTGACAAGGGAGAATGGAGAAGCTTTCCGCTCTAAGATCCTTTCTCAAGGTAACTCTAAGAAGTTGATGCAAATCTTTCAAGACCTAACTGGTCAAGAAAAGCCAAAGGTCGAAAGCCTCATGAAAGCAAGAGGTTTGTAGCACTACTTTATAAGTTGATCTTTTAAGAGAGAGGGTGTGTCAATAGGCATGCCCTCTTTTTTATTTTATCCCCTCTCTACTACAAAGAGCAGAACGTAACAATAGGGGTGTATTAAGATGTTGATTATAAAAGTTTTAGAAGATGTGTAAGTCAGTTGATGAAATAACATATATTAAATTTCAAAATGATATATATTACTTTTTCAAATAACACATATAACTTTTTTGAATGATATACGTTATTTTTTTTACATAAATAGAGTCTCAAAATTCCCCAAATAACAGTGGAAAAAAGTTATTTTGTATATTTGTTAGAGTGATTAAGTATATATCAAAAATAATGAAAGGACTCCTTGGGTACTTACTCTTAGCTTTTGCTTTGATGAGCTTGTTAAAACTTGGATTTTCAAGATACTTGGGCGACTGCCACGCTTTAGCCCTGCTGGGCATAAGGGCAAGATCGTTAGATGTCTCTATCGCTTTCCTCTGTATTTTCAACGTTGATAATAAATTGAAACCCACAATATAAGTATGCAAAAAGTAAAACAAATACTAAACCTCGTGCTAGGTATTGTCTTAGTCTTCTCTCCAAAGCTGTTTGCTCAGGAGGAGAAAGCCTGTCCAGAGTATAAGAATACCTACGTTAAAGACCCTTTGGTAACGGAAAATGAGTACCGCATTGCTAAGCCCGAAATCAGTACAATCAAATCTTTCGAAGAGGCAAAGCAGATTCTCCCTCTGCCGATATGGAAAGGGCATGATAAGGAAATAGAAATGTACTGGCGTGCATGGGAGATTGCTATCAGCAATGTGCATGCACCCTTGGAAGGCTCAGGCTTTGTCTCCAGCTACCTCGACCCAGCCTACAACGGCAATATATTCATGTGGGACACCGCCTTCATGATGATGTTTACCCATTATGGTGAACGCCTCTTCCCTTTCCAAAAGTCCTTGAACAATTTCTACGCTAAGCAGCACCCTGATGGCTTTATCTGTCGTGAGATACGAGCGAATGGAACAGACTGCTTTGAGCGTTACGACCCTGTCAGCACTGGTCCAAATATTATCCCATGGAGTGAAATGACTTATTTCCATCACTATGGCGATACAGAACGCATGTCTAAGGTCTTTCCTGTGCTGTGTGCCTACTATCGTTGGCTTAAGCTTAATCGTACTTGGCGTAATGGCATGTACTGGTCAAGCGGTTGGGGAACAGGTATGGATAATATGCCTCGCGTACCTCGTGAATACAGCATGATCTTTAGTCATGGACATATGATATGGCTCGATACGAACTTACAGCAGCTCTTCATGGCAAAGCTATTGCTTGAGATGGGCTTCTATCTGGAGCGTTGGCAGGAGATTGAAGAGTTTGAAGATGATATGAATCGCTTGACGAAGTATATCCGAGAGCAGATGTGGGACAAGAAGACTAACTTCCTCTACGATCAGTATGCCGACGGCAAGCTCTGTAAGACAAAGAGCATCGGAGCTTACTGGGCTTTGTTTACCGATGTGCTGACGAAGGAGCAGACAAAGAAACTCGTTGCCCATTTAGACAATCCGAAAACATTTAATAGACCTCATCGCCTGCCCTCTATCACGGCGGACAACCCTCGCTACAAAGCTAATGGTCGCTACTGGCAAGGGGGCGTATGGCCAAGCACCAGCTATATGGTGCTTCGTGGCTTGACGAATAAGGGCTTTCACAAGAAGGCAAGAGAGCTTGCCCTGAACCACTATCAGAATATATTTGATGTTTATAAGGAGACGGCAACGCTGTGGGAGTATTATGCCCCAGAAAAGGCAGAGCAAGGCTTCATGGCACGCAAAGACTTTGTCGGCTGGGCAGGGCTTACGCCTATTGCCGAACTTATAGAGTACGTCATCGGCATTCAGTCTGACTACTTAGAGAAGCGTATCACTTGGAATTTGTACCTATTAGAGGAGCATGGTATCGAGCGTTATCCCTTTGGAGCTGATGGCTTAATCTCCTTCAAGGCAGAGAAGCGTTCTAATGATAGGCAGAAGGCAAAGATTACAATAAATACGAATGTTGCCTTTGAGCTTGTGCTTAGGACAAGCCGTGGCGAACGCACGATACAAGTAGAGGTCGGCGAACATACCTATTAAAAGTAAAGAAATGATGAAGACAAAACTAATAATACCTGCTGTAGCTCTGCTTTCGCTATCAGTTATCAACAGCTCTTATGCACAGAGCAAGGTAAGTAGTCAACAAGTCTTAAAGGCAGATGAGGTAGGACGTTATCAGCGTCCACCTTTAGCTGAACGCTCTTTTCGTTCAGAAGCAGTAGAGCGACTTATCAACAAAGTAGCACCAAAGATTAAAGATGCAAAACTTCGTCGTCTCTTCGTGAACTGCTTCCCTAATACCTTAGACACAACGGTTCAGTTTGAAATGAAGAATGGCAAGCCTGAAACTTTTGTTATCACTGGCGATATTAAGGCGATGTGGTTAAGAGACTCTTCGGCTCAGGTATTCCCTTATCTGCCACTTGTCAAGGAAGACAAGGAGCTTGCTCTGATGATTAAGGGTTTGATACGTAAGCAGATTGCCTGCATAATACTTGACCCTTATGCAAATGCCTTTAACAACGAGCCTATCGGTAGTTATTGGGAGACAGACAAGACGCAGAAGATGGATAAGATGCTACACGAACGTAAGTGGGAGATTGATTCGCTTTGCTATCCTATCCGCTTGGCTTATTGGTATTGGATATATACAGGCGATGACTCTATCTTTGATACAGACTGGCAGAAAGCCATGGAGCTTGTGCTGAAGACTTTCAAGGAACAGCAGCGTAAGGAAGGCTTAGGTCCTTATAGCTTTATGCGAGATGGCGACAGAGCCTCTGATACACATTTGAATGATGGCTACGGAGCACCAGTCAAAGCAAATGGCTTGATTTATTCTGCCTTCCGTCCTTCTGATGATGCTACGCAATATGGCTTCCTCATTCCATCAAATATGTTTGCTGCCGTATCGCTCAAACAACTCGCTTTCATCGGTAGAAAGACAGGGGCAGAGCAGAAATATATCCAAGAGTGCGAAGACTTAGCCTTTGAAGTAAACTATGCCATTAGACGTTATGCCGTCGTTAATCACCCTGTGGCTGGGCAGGTTTATGCCTATGAAGTAGATGGTTTTGGCAATAGTTATTGTATGGACGATGCAAATATCCCGTCTTTGCTGGCAGCTCCTTACTTAGGCTACTGTGATATAGATGATCCTATTTATCTAAGTACACGAAAGTTGATTTGGAGCAAAAACAATCCTTACTTCTTCCAAGGTAAATGGGGGGCAGGTGTAGGAGGTCCTCACGTAGGCTTAGGACAGGCTTGGCCGATGAGTATTATTATGCGAGGCTTGACGACGACAAATGTTGACGAAATAAGAGAGTGCTTGACAATGCTCTGCCATACTGATGCCGATACAGGCTTTATGCACGAAAGCTTTGATGTGAACAATCCGAAGAAATTCACACGTAAGTGGTTCGCTTGGGCAAATACGCTCTTTGGCGAGCTGATCGTAAAGGTTTACTACAACTATCCAGAGCTGTTAGACGAACTCTATACTTCGTAGCTATTGAGTAAGAAAAAGGCACAAAGGACAAAGTAAATCGGACAATAATAAGTATATTTGCAATATAAAGAATTGAACAGAGGAGGAGCTTTTAATAGAAAAGCTCCTCCGATATACGCTTATTAAGATAGACATACTATGGTTAAGAAAACAATATTTACTTTAGCAATGAGCCTTGCAGCCATTGGAGGAATGAAGGCTCAGATGGGACAAAGTCCTGTTGATTTAGAGGATATTATTTATGGTCAATACTATGCTCATTCAGCGGGTTATGGTATTCGCTCACTAACTGACGGCAAGCACTATAGCATGCTTTCGCATGAGCGTAATGCTATCTTGAAATATGACTTCTCTACAGGTCAGGTGGTTGATACACTTTTCTCTACGGAGAAGGCTCTGAACTGCGACTTCAAAACTTTTGATAACTATCAGATCTCGGCAGATGGCAAGCATATCTTAATATATACCGAGGTAGAAGCTATCTATCGCCGTTCTTCAAAGGCTAAGGTCTTCCACTACGATGTACGACGTAATAGAGTAGAGCCTCTTAGTGAAAAGGACGGTAAGATTATGATCCCAACCTTTAGCCCTAATGGTCGTATAGTTGCCTTCGTGCGTGATGGCAATATTTTCATCAAGAAGTTTGACTTTAATACCGAAGTTCAGGTAACGAAGGACGGTAAGGCTAATCACATCATGAACGGCGTAACAGACTGGGTCTATGAAGAAGAGTTTAGCGTAACGAAGCTAATGTCTTGGTCTGATGACTCCTCTGCCTTAGCTTATGTGAAGACGAATGAGAGCAAGGTTCAGGAATATCGTATGCCTTTCTACCTTGGGCAGGACTATCCAGAGGATTATGTTTATAAATATCCAATTCCGGGAACAGATAATTCTACTCTAAGTACACATATATATTATGTAGACAAACGTCAGAATAAAAATATTAAACTTAAGGCTGAAGATAGTTACTATATTCCTCGTATTGAGTTCAATGGACAGAATAAACTTGCGGTGATGACGCTCAATCGCCATCAGAATAACTTCTCTATCTTTTATGTAGATGCTAAGAGTCTTGTGCCGAAGAAGATTTTTAATGAAAGGAATAAATGCTACGTAGACAGTGAGCATATTCAGAGCCTTCGCTTTACGAAAGGTGGTTTTGCCTACATTAGCGAACGCAGTGGCTTTGCTCAGCTTTATCTCTTTAACCACAATGGGCAAATCAAGCAACGTATTACAAAGGGTGAGTGGGACGTAACGCAGTTTTATGGCTTAGATGCTAAGGGTAGAGCCTACTATCAGGCAGCGGACAGAAGTCCTATGCAACGCTCTATATATCGTAGTAAATCTAATGGTAAAGGCGAAGAACTAATGGCAGAGGGTGGAACGCAAGATGCGATCTTCTCGGATAGCTTTGACTACTTCATCGGTACACATTCAAGCCTTAACAGTCCAAAGCTTACAGCAATCTACAAGACAGGCAAGGAGAACCCTCTACGTGTCTTGGAAGATAATCGTTTCCTTACAATGCGTTTACATTCACATAAGTTTAATCCAAAAGAGTTTATCACGGTTAAGACTGCTGATGACATCTCTCTTAACGGATGGATTGTAAAACCTAATGACTTCAATCCTAATAAGCAATACCCTCTTCTTATGGTACAGTATAGCGGTCCAAACTCTCAGCAAGTGCTTGACCAATATAGCTTTGGTTGGGAGTATTATCTGGCAAGTAAGGGCATCATCGTCGCTTGTGTAGATGGCCGTGGTACTGGTGCAAGAGGAGAAGAGTGGCGTAAGTGTACCTACCTTAATCTTGGAGTGAAGGAAAGTCATGACCAGATAGAGGCAGCCAAAAGCCTTGGGACATTGCCTTATATTGATAGTAATCGTATGGCAATATGGGGTTGGAGCTTCGGTGGATATAATACCTTGATGAGTCTCTGCCATGGCGACGGAACGTTCAAACTTGGTATCGCTGTCGCTCCTGTAACAGATTGGGCATTCTATGATACAATCTACACAGAGCGTTATATGCGTACGCCACAAGAAAATCCTAAGGGTTATAAGGCAAGTTCGGTGCTTGAAGCAGCAAAGAATATGAAGGGACAGCTCTTACTTATTCATGGTAGTGCTGACGACAATGTGCATTTGCAGAATACGATGCAGTTTACTGAAGAGTTAGTTCAGAATAATATCCCATTTGACATGGCAATCTATACGGATAAGAACCATGGTATCTATGGAGGTCAGACTCGCCTACACCTATACTCTAAGATGGCGAATTATCTCTTAAATAACTTATAGGCTAAGTTATTCTAATATACAAGGAAAACACTTGGAAGAGACTAAAAAGACAAAAGACAAGGTTGCTCGTGTCCGTAAGCCAGAATGGTTAAAAATCAGACTTGGGGATAACAGCACCTTTACAGATACCAAATCAACAATTCAGGGACATGGTTTGAATACCATCTGCTCCTCTGGTCGTTGCCCTAATCAGGGAGAATGCTGGAGTGCTGGCACAGCAACCTTCATGATAGGCGGTGCTGTTTGCACTCGTGCCTGTCGTTTCTGTAATACACCAAGTAGCAAAACACCTCCTCCTCTTGACCCTTTTGAGCCGCTAAAGGTTGCTCAGAGTATCAAGAAGATGGGTCTGAAGTATGCTGTCTTGACAAGCGTTGATAGAGATGACTTGCCAGACTATGGAGCAGAGCATTGGGTCAAAACCATAAAAGCCATACAGGAGCTAACGCCTGAAGTAAATATAGAGGTTTTGATACCAGACTTCAACGGCGACCTTGAACTTGTTGATAAGATTATTGCTCTTAAGCCTCGTGTTATCTCTCACAACCTTGAGACTGTTCGCAGACTAACGCCTAAGGTTCGTCATACAGCTACTTATGATACGAGCCTATCTGTATTAGAACGTATCGCCTCATCTGGACTGAGAGC
>PDWI01008945.1_pt1 | contig 11625 bp, 9 predicted proteins | sample 1430891 | NCBI WGS metagenome assembly PDWI01 (sample SAMN01162508, study PRJNA174530) | Oral metagenome, whole genome shotgun sequencing project. | biome: Marine environment; feature: Marine mammal; material: Swab sample of the gingival sulcus; isolation source: swab sample of gingival sulcus...
TGTATGCCGACAATGAAGAAAAGGAGAAAACCGGATCTTTTTTGGAACCACAAGAGACCGAAGATTACTCTGAAAAATATCGTGAACTATTTAAACTGTATTCAGATATTGAATTGATGGAGAGCAAAAAAGCCAAGTATGAGAAAGAAATTTTAGAGCTGAAAAAGGACATCGAAAAATCAATTGTTAGACTGGAGAAATTAGGTGAAGAAATAGAGTTGTTGTTGTGTGATTATGCTGATATTATGCGTTCTAGGCAAATGTATGGTGAAGTGAGTAGTGTGAAGTTGTTGATTTCGGCAGGAAGTGTTTCTGAGTTTATGCAGAGGGTCGGTATTTTATCAGAGATTAGTGCGACATATCACAGGGCAACGAATGAATTAGATGCTACATTGACGGAAGAGAGTGCTACCAAAGAAAAGCTAGAAACACAAAGGGCTGTGCTTGAAAAGACAAAAGCGGAATTGGAAGAAAGTATTGCTTTGAAAAAAGAAAATGCTGAAAAATTGGAAGCGTTTTTGAAGTCCAAAGGTGAGGAAAAAGCACGGTATGAAGAGGAACTTAAAAAATTAAGTAAGCAGTGGGAAGAGTTAAGACCGCTGTTTAGTGCTAGTATTAAAAGTCTTGAGGATTTGGTTGCAGCGGGGGGACTTCCAAATGATGTGGTAGAACTTGATGTTTCGATTTTTGGGGTGAAAGCGATTGTTAAAGAGGAAGTTTTCAATAGCATGCTGGATGACGCGTTTCAGAATATGAAGGATTCAGTGAAGCTGGAATTCGATATGAAGGATGACGGAATATATGTCAGAGTTCCAAGTCATGACGTCCTTCTCTATGGTAGTTTTGAAGCTAGCAATCAGGAACTTGTTTACAGAGTGGAACGAGGAACATTTAATGGCATCAAGATGGGTGATTCCGCGCTTGAGGATTTGTTTCTAAACCGAAAATTGGTTTTTGATCTTTCTTCTTTGATTGGAAAAAATCAGTTAAAGAATTGCAAGATTTACGATGGATATTTGGAAATCGGGGTTAAACTAAATTTTTAACGGATGTATGTAGTATAGAGTCAATAATATAGCGAGTGAGGAGAATAGTAGTAAGTATATGGAATATGCGATAAAAGCGAATAATGTATCATTGGAATATTCTGATGGAACTAAGGCGTTAAAAGAATTGAATTTGAACGTAAAATACGGAGAACTGGTATTTTTGACGGGTGATAGTGGTTCTGGTAAAACAAGTCTTTTTCGTCTTCTGATGGGCAGTGAGCGCGGCGAAGGAGAACTTTTTGTCGCAGGAGAAGATATGAGAACCCTCAATAAAAAGCAAATCAGAAAACTGCGCCAAAAAATTGGCTGTGTATTTCAGCACCTAAAACTGATAGAGAATCAGACAGCGATTGAAAATGTGATGCTACCACTTCGCTTTATTGGAGATGGAAAGCGGAAGCGCAAAAAATCTGCGGAGGCACTTGCAAAAGTAGGGCTTTCCGGACTGGAAAATAAAAAAGTGAGTTTGCTTTCTGGGGGGCAAAAACAGCGCGTTGCGATAGCGAGGGCGATTGTTTCTGGAGCGAATATTTTGATTGCTGATGAGCCGACGGGTAATCTGGATTACAATAATTCGTTGGAAGTAATTAAAATTTATGAAAATTTGGCAAAGGAAGGCGCAGCGGTTCTTGTGACAACCCATGCGTTGCAGTTGATAGAACAAGTTAAAAATTGCCGTCATTATTTTTTGGATTACGGGATTTCTAGCGAAGTTGGTGAGGACATAGCATAATGAGAAATATGGGATATTATTTAAGAGAAAGTTTTAGACTGTTTAGTGGCAAGTCTGTCTTGTCACTGATTTCGACGACGATGTTATTGCTATTATCAATATTTCTTTCATGTGCTTATTTTGTCAGCATGCATTATTCGGAAATGCTTGCGGCAGAAGCGGAAATCGCGGTTTTTTACAGTGCGCCTGAAAAAATTGAAAGCATTGAACAGCAAATAGAAGATACAGATGGTGTTCTTGGTATCACCCGAATTAGTAGGGAACAGGCTAAAATTGAAATGAAAGAGTTTTTGGGCGATGATGCAAAAATTTTGGAGAGAATGAAGGACAATCCTTTTTTGCCATATCTCAGGGTGAGGGTTCAGTCAAATATTAGCGAAGCATCTCTAGAACAGATTAAATCCATTCCGCTTGTCACGCATGTACGCGATAATCGCGATATTTTGTCCAAAATCGATAAGACGACGAGCATTGTAGGAATGGTGGGAATTGTACTCGTGCTGGTTTCGGTACTTACAAGTGCTTTTATTTACTATTATGTATCCTCTGAAAATATTGCACTTCGAAGGGATCAAATTGAAAATATGAAGCATATGGGCGCGCCGGATAGCTTTATTATGAGGCCTTTTGTTTGGCACAGTGTGCTATTAAACATGATTTCTTCGGTAATTGCCTGTGGAGGGGCGTATTTCTTGGCATATTATGTGAAAATGGTTGAGATTTCAAATGTTGTCCTTGTATGTGCTGTGTTTTTTGCATTGACAATCGTTGTAGGGATTGTGTCGACATTGATTAGTGGTAGGAAATTTGCTTAATTGTGAGAATTTTGATTTTTATTAACTGGATAACAATTTGTTTTATTACAATTATGTTAAATTTATTGCAAGCCTAGCTCCTCTATGCTACAATGTGATTTGTTGAAACCTAGTAAGGGGGTATAATGATTATGAGGATTCGAAACATTTAATATTTTGATGCATTTTGTGTTATAAGCACTTGCATTATGATGTTGTATTTGTAAAAAGCAGTTTTTTTATGGATCAGCTTTTTGTAATTTTGAAGTTAATTGTACGTAACTAATTAAGAAGAAGTAGTAAAAATTGAATATTGGGGGAATATGTTAAGACATACAAAGGGATATGGTCGTTTTATTGTACTTGCCATTATTATTAGCCTTATCTCTGCTGAAATAAAGGTGCTTGTGCCACTTGTTATTAAGTATGCAATTGACGTTTTGATTGTAGGTGGAAATTCATCAAGCGCTTTACTATCGTATCTTGCACCAACTTTGCTTTGGGCGCTTTTATTGATTATTGCCATTAAGTTTGGCGAAGCGGTGGTGTGGTTTGTTTCTAGGATTATTAAAAATGTTGCAGTAGAACATATTGCAGAACGACTTAGAAATAATTTATATGAACGAATTCAGCATTTTTCGTTTGAGACACATAAAAAGAATAATACTGGAGATTTGGTACAGCGCTCTACATCGGATGTGGAGACGTATATTGAGTTTTTCCGAGGACAACTCGATCGTTTGGGAAGAATTGCGGTACTTGCGATTTCTTCTATTGTGATTATGATGAGGCTAAATTTTTATTTGGCATTGGTTCCTGTTGTTCTTGTGCCTGTGATTATTTATTTTTCGTATGCTTTTCACACAAAAATTCGAAAAGTGTTTGAAAAGGTTGATGAGCAGGAGGCAGAACTCACAAATATTGCGCAGGAAAGCATTTCAGGAATTAGAGTGGTAAAGGCTTTTGGAACGGAATCGTTTGAAATTAATCGCTATAAGGAAGAGAATGATGCGCTTTATCGTAAATTTATCGATATGTATTTAAAGTATAGTACGTACTATGCAATAAGTGATGTAATAGGATATGTCCAGATAGGGGCAACGCTTTTTATCGGTGGATTGATGGCGATTCATGGGCAAATTACCGTGGGAACGCTTTCGGCATTTGTTTTATATGTGGAATGGCTAACTTATCCGCTGAAGGAATTGGGGCGAATTGTAACTCATATGAGTAAATCTTTTGTGTCAGCTAAGCGTTTGAATGAAATTTTAGATACGCCGATTGATGAAGACGATGGAACGATGAGACCAAATATTTCAGGGAATATTGTTTTTGAGAATGTCAGTTTTTCGTATGAAAATGATGAAGAAGATATTTTGAAAAATGTCAATCTATCCATTAATGCGGGAGAAACTGTTGGGATTTTGGGTGCCACCGGAAGTGGTAAAACTACTTTGATACAGCTTTTACAACGTTTGTATGATTATAGAGGTAGTATTACTGTTGATGGTGTTGAGCTTCGAACGATTGAGAAAGCGTACATTCGAAATAAGATTGGGATTGTTATGCAGGAGCCATACCTTTTTTCTAAGAGTATTAAAGAGAATATTAATATCAGTAAAAAATACAGTGATGAAGAAGTGATAAAAGCGACTAAAGTTGCGGGAATTCACGATGATATTATGCAGTTTGTAGATGGTTACGATACGCTTGTGGGCGAAAAAGGTGCACAGCTTTCTGGTGGACAGAAACAGAGGATTGCCATTGCTAGAACGATTATTGATGAAGATAAGAGAATTTTGGTGTTTGATGATTCGCTTTCTGCAGTTGATACGGAGACAGACTTGGCGATTCGAAGAGCGTTGGATTCTGTGCATGAAGGCACCACGCGATTAATTATTTCACATCGTATCAATACGGTGATGCACGCTGATAAAATTGTCGTAATGGAACATGGACGTGTGGCGGAATGTGGCACGCATGATGAACTCAAAAATGGTGGCGGTATGTATGAAAGACTCTGCTCCATTCAGAATGAGTCTGATGCGCAGTAGGGGGTAGATATGGATAATAAGAAAGAAATAATAAAAAAAGAAACTCCTAAAAAAGACAGTATTCGCGATACCCTTAGTGTGTGGAAAAGGCTGTATAGTTATATATGTGAGTTTAAAAAAGACATGATAACAGTTGTGATTTTGATGTGCGCAATTTCTCTTGTTGATATTTTGTATCCTCATGTGTTTGCGTATGCTATTGATCATTTTGTCACACCACATAGATTGGAAGGATACTGGAAAATTGGGTTGATTTATGTGTTATCTGGAATTGTTGTCCCAGTGACGGTGTTTTTCTTCCATCAGATTTCTTGTCGGGTGGAGGCAGCGCTTGGTCACTCGTTGCGGAAAAAACAGTTTGCGAAAGTAAACCGTTTATCGATTTCGTTTTTTGATTCAAATCCTGTTGGGGATATTTTGGCGCGTATGGGTTCAGCGACGAATAAAGTGGCAGAAATTTTGCCGTGGACTGTCGTTGATATGTCGTGGGCGACAAGTTACATGGCGTTCCAGATTACGGCGATGGTGGTTCTTAATGTTAAATTGGCTTTGATTGTAATTATAGGAATTCCGCTTGTTGGTATCGTAACCTTTTTATTAAATCAAAAAATGCTTGCATATGAGCGAGTGGTTCGTGGAACAACTTCAGAGATTACTGCCTTGATTAGCGATGGGATTTATGGAGCGATGACGTCTAAGACGCTTTGCCGTGAGGATCTCAATATTCAGGATTTCAAACAGAAGACAGGGTATTTGCGTAAACAAGCCATTCAAGCAGAGGTAATTAGAGGACTGTATGTTTCTGTTCCGCTTGTATTTGAATCAATACCACTGGCATTACTTATTGCCATAGGTGGAATGATGGTTAAAGGTGGAGAAATTAGTGTAGGAACGCTTATGGTCTTTATTGCTTATGCTGGTATGGTGTATGAACCAGTGGCGCAGTACGTGTTTTTCGTGGCGACGATGTTTAGCGCGCAGGCTGCTGGGGAACGTGTGCTGGGATTGCTTGATCAAGAGGAAGATGTTAGCGATACTGATGATGTGTTGGAAAAATATGGAGACGCCGAAAATCATAAGGTGCATAACTGGGAAGACATTCACGGTGATATTGAATTCCAAAACGTCAGTTTTTACTACAAAGAAGGCGAGCATATTTTAAAGGATTTCTGCCTTTCTGTGAAAAAGGGGCAAAGCGTTGCACTGATTGGTAAGACGGGTGCAGGGAAATCGACGATTGTCAACTTACTCTGTCGTTTCTATGAGCCAAAAGAAGGGCAGGTTCTTATTGATGGGGTTGATTATCGCAATAGGAGTCAAAATTGGCTTCATGCGAATTTGGGATATGTTCTTCAGACGCCGTTCTTGTTTACGGGAACGATTGAGGAGAATATTAAATACGGGCATCCCGAAGCGACCCGTGAAGCGGTGGAAGAAGCCGCAAAGGCAGTTCACGCACATGAGTTTATTATGGAGATGGAAAATGGCTATGAAACCGAGGTTGGCGAAGGTGGAGCTAGACTTTCTGGAGGGCAAAGACAACTGATTTCTTTTGCGCGGGCCGTGCTTAGACAGCCGAGTATTTTTGTGCTTGACGAGGCGACATCATCTGTAGACGCAGAGACTGAGAGCTTGATTCAAGACGCAGTGGATAAGATGCTCAAAGATCGCACGAGTTTTATTGTGGCTCATAGACTTTCGACAGTAAAACACGCAGATGTTATTTTGGTGTTGGATGATGGGCGAATTATTGAGCGAGGAAATCACAGGGAACTTATGGTGAAAAAAGGTCGATATTATAAACTTTACACCAACCAGTTCTATGAAGACTCTTTTAAAAATTTGATGAAAAAAGCAGGTGCCTGAATCTAAAGTTTAATACTTCTTTTATTTTAAAAGGTTATAGGTTAGACAGTTTAAACAAATTTCTAATAGAAATCGGAAAAAGCTGAGACTAACACCAGCTTGTATTTGAATAATTTGCTCAACAGTCGTATAATCAGTAGTGCAGAATATGGAGGGGAACTTCTAAAATGATTTGAATTCAGCGAATTACATCTCCCCCCTTTTATTATTACAAGGGGAAAATTCTTAGAAAGTAGGATTTGTAGAAGTTCTCCATAAAGGAAGTTTATATGGAAATTATTTGGGGTGTATTACTCAGTTTTGCGATTGCAGTGCCAGCTACTTATTTAGGCGGAAAATTCCCAGTGGCTGGTGCGCCTGTAATCGCTATATTTATTGGAATGATGGTGATGCCACTACTAAAAAAATACAGTGTGTTCGATAAAGGACTCAAATTCACAAGCAAAAAGATACTTCAGACAGCGGTGGTGTTGCTTGGATTTAGTTTGAGTTTAGGGGCAATTTATCAGAGCGGAATGGAATCGCTACCGGTGATTATCAGTACGATTACAATCTCTTTGGTAATTGCTTATGTTTTGCAAAAAGTGCTGAACATTGATAGCAATATTGCTACGCTAGTCGGTGTGGGATCTTCAATATGTGGAGGTTCTGCGATTGCGGCGACAGCACCAGTCCTAGATGCAGACGATGAAGAGATTGCAACGTCGATTTCTGTTATTTTTTTATTTAATATTTTAGCGGCGCTGATTTTTCCAAGTTTGGGAAAATGGCTTGGGATGAGCGAATTTGGCTTTGGTGTGTTTGCGGGAACGGCAATAAATGACACCTCATCAGTGACAGCGGCGGCGAGTATATGGGATAGCTTGTACGGCGCGAATACTCTTGAAATCGCTACGGTTGTAAAGCTCACAAGAACACTTGCGATTATTCCGATTGTACTTGGTGTTTCACTACATAGGCAGCGAAAATTAGCAAGGGAGTTATCTGGTATATCAGAAGTTCAAGGTGGAGTGGTGTATGAAGAGAAAAACCAGAAGAGAGTTCAAAGCGATGGTTTGAATTTAGATGAAGAGAAAAAATCTAAACAAATTCAAAAGGAAAATCTAAATTTGGATATAGAGGGTAAAATCAATTCTTATGCTGTAAATGGCAAAAAAGTTTCTGTTTTGAAACTAATTCCTAAATTTTTATTGTTGTTTTTACTAGCTTCGCTTATTGCTACTTTGTTTACATTGCCTAAGGAAATGGTGCATACGACAAAGTATTTCAGCAAATTTTTTATTACGATGGCAATGGCTTCTATCGGGCTGAAAACCAATCTTGTAAAACTAATAAAAACAGGCGGAAAAAGCATATTGCTTGGATTCGCCTGTTGGATTTCAATTATTTTGACCAGCCTAGCAGTGCAATTTTTGGCAGGTATTAGCTAGTCTTGTTTTGTGCCACAATGTGGGCAGAATAGCACACCTTCTAGTAGTTCTGCTTCACATTCCTTGCATTCGAACGATTTTTGTTTTTCTGGATCTTCTTTGACTTTTTCTTCTGGTTCTGGAGTTTCTTCTTTTGGCTTCTCTGGTAATGCTGTTCCGCAAGAACTACAGAAAATAGATTCTTGTGGCATTTCTGCACCGCATTTTTCGCAGTGTCTGATACCTTTGATTTCCTCAATTTGCTGTTTGTACTCTTCAATTTTTGCGTGGCATTCGTTTATTTTATCGAAATGTTCTTTGAATACTTCTTCAAAATCATCCTTGTGGATAGATGCATATTTCTCACCGATTTCAAAATACAGATTCTTAATTTTTTTATCTTCGGCAGAAATCTTTGAATTTAATTGAGTTGTCTCTGTTGCATCCTTTACTTTTTCAATAGCTTCTGAACTGGCGTTTTTTAAATTATCAAAAAATGACATAATTCCCCCTTGTATGAATTATAAATTGTAATTTTTGTTTACAATTAAATTATATAACTTTTTAGAAAAAAGTAAAGTGAAATAGTTGATATTTTGTTGTAGGGGTGTATAATTATCTGTGGTAATGGAGGGAAAAAATGAAGTGTTTATTTATTATTTTAAATGACGTGGATTTGTTGGATGAGTTATTGACTCAACTTGGTGAGACTGGAGTAAAGGGTGCCACCATTTTGAGTAGTACTGGTATGGCAAGGCAGTTGTTTTTAAATGGGGAAGATGAGCCGAATTTCATCGGTTCACTAAGGCATTTTTTAAACCCTGATCGTCGGGAAAGTAAGACGATTATGTGTGTATTAGAAGATGAGCAATTGGTAGCAGCTAAAGCTGTTGTTAAAAAAGTGATGAAAGACTTTTCTCAGCCTGATACTGGAATTATGTTCTCAATACCGGTGAATGATGTAGAAGGAGGCTGTTTCAGAGATTAATGGAAAATATATTTGTTCAGGCGTTTATTTTATTCGCCGCGGGTTTGTTGTGCGCTAAAATTGTTGGAAAATTTAAATTGCCATCGGTAACAGGATATCTTATTGGTGGCTTGTTAATAGGTCCTTATGTATTTGGTTTGGTTTCGCTACATTCTATTGAATCATTGGAAGCCTTTAGTTCAATAGCATTAGGATTTATTGCATTTTCTATTGGGAATGAATTTAAAATTAGTTATTTTAAACAAGTTGGAGTTTCGCCGATTGTGATTGCTTGTTTAGAAGCCTTTGCAGCTGTCGTACTTGTGTCGATCGTTATGTATTTGATCACAGGCGATTTGCCGCTTTCAATTATGATAGGTGCAATAGCTTCTGCAACGGCACCAGCGGCGACAATTATGGTTATTAAACAATATAAGGCAAAAGGTCCTGTGACACAGAATTTGCTGAGTGTTGTTGCGATGGACGATGCTGCAGCGCTTATTTGTTTTGGATTTGCGCTTGCAATTACAAATAACCTTACTAGTGGAGGTGAGGGGAATATCTTGATGATGTTACTCAATCCATTTGTTGAAATTGGAATTTCGCTTCTTTTGGGTGGAGCGATTGGACTTGCGTTATCGTACCTTGTAAGATTCTTTAAAAGTGACTCTGATGTTAAGACATTGGTGTTTGCGGTTGTTTTGATTGCGATCGGCACATCGGAAATTCTTGAAGCATCACCGCTTCTTGTGTGTATGACATTGGGTGCAGTATTTAGTAATCTGTACTCTAAGGCGGATAAGGTGATGGGAATTACCGAGGAAATTACGCCTCCGATTTTTGTCTTGTTCTTTGTGCTTTCGGGTGCGGAGCTTAATCCAGCGGTTATTCCTACGATTAAGATTATCGGTGTAGCCTATATTCTTACTAGGGTTGCAGGAAAATACCTTGGTGCATACCTTGGTGCTGCAATTACCAAAGCGGATAAGAGTGTAAAAAAATATCTTGGATTCTGTTTGGCGCCTCAAGCCGGTGTAGCGATTGGTCTTTCGCTAATTGCACAGCAGGCGGTGCCATCACATGGTGCGACTATTCGTGCGGTTATTTTGTGTGCAACGCTTATTTACGAGCTTGTGGGACCGTTTATTACGAAAACTGCGCTTGAGAAAGCGGGGGAGATTACAGTGTAGTCGTGGGCTCTTTATAGAGTTAAATAGTATTTGGGAGAATTTTCTCAGAGCAATTTTTCATTGGCGCTATGACCCAGCGCATTCCAAATTCTCTGAGAAAATTCTCCCTTTATGTATTTAATATACAATTCGCCACATAGACGTTGAGTGTGTTATCTTAATGCTGTTTAAAATTAGCCTATTTATTCGTGTTTAAAGAAATATATAAGTCGCCACAGGCAGGGGTGAGTGAATTCCGAATTTACTGAGATCCTGCCCATTTAATATTCTTGATCTATAAGTCGCCACTCAAATGAAAAATCACTATAAATATGTTAGTATGATATTGTAGGAGTTTTATCGGAAAGTGTTGAGCCTGCTTCATATTGGGAAAGCTAAAACAACGTTTAAAAGCCGAAGGATGTGATTAGTGGAATAATTGTAAAGAGGTAAAAAATGAAAGATAGCGAAAAAACTAAAGAGCAAATCAATGATGAAATTCAACAGTTAATTAAACAAAGAGATGATGCAATTAGGGAAACGGAGCAATTAAAATCAAGACTTAATCCGATTAGTAGTTTAAAAAAAACAATTATAGTACTTTTTGCTGCAATTTTTCGAAGAAAATCATTAGCTAAACTTGATTATCAAAATAAATCAGAAATTGCACTTGTCAAATTAATTAGCGTAATTGTCCTTACTGCTGTCGTAATATTTTTGCTATATTCAAATGATTGTTGGTTTGAATTCGAAAAAATATGTTGTAATCTTTTTATGCCCACAACTATTTATTTGATGGTAAAATTTGATTTTTATCTCGATGAAGTTCTCGAAGCCAATGGTTTGTATGCTTCGCGTTCAATTACAACACTGCCAATTTGCTTATTTTTTCTAGGTTTTTATTTTTTGATTGATTACAACGAAGTTATAATTACTGTAATGATTTTATTGGCATTTTTGAATGTGATATTAGATTTAATGTTTGTTACCAAGCATTTGTTTGATAAATAATTTGTTTGTTATAGTGGAATATAGTCAAGTAAATGACACAAAAATGAATAAAATATAGTTAAAAAAGTAGAAGAATTTGTTAAGAGTTCAAAATCAGGGACTAAATTTTCATTAGATCAGGTTTCGAAAACTTGTGAAACAATAGATATGACTAATGTAAAGAGAGCTTACTAAGTGAAATAGCATTATAAAAACTGCCATACTATCGATTTTTATTTTGTTATAATGAAATAAAAATTGAAAAACAACTTTTATTTTGTTATAATGAAATAAAAGGAGGGTGTGATGATAATTAGAGAAGAATATTTAAAAAGAATTAGACCGTTTTATCAATCAGACTTGATAAAAGTCTTAGTTGGTATTAGACGTTCTGGAAAATCTGTTTTATTGCAACAAATTCAAGATGAATTGAGAACTATGGGGGTAGATGGGGAACAGATAATTTCAATAAATTTTGAAAATTTAGAATATTACCATATTAAAGAAGCTATTGATTTACATAATTACATAAAAGATAGGATAAAAAATAAGAAAAAATATTATTTATTTTTTGATGAAATTCAGAATGTGAAG
>PDWI01008946.1_pt1 | contig 11624 bp, 3 predicted proteins | sample 1430891 | NCBI WGS metagenome assembly PDWI01 (sample SAMN01162508, study PRJNA174530) | Oral metagenome, whole genome shotgun sequencing project. | biome: Marine environment; feature: Marine mammal; material: Swab sample of the gingival sulcus; isolation source: swab sample of gingival sulcus...
AAATCAAGTTAATAAACAAGATTGTTATGCTGCTTTTTTTATATTTTTGCTATTTAAACCCCTTATTTATTAGGCACTTATGTGGTGCGAAACTTTAGTATAGAATAGAAAATAGTTTTGTCTCAGCCGCTAAAGTACGCTTTTTTATACAAAAAGGTGGTACTCATACCAATTTCAACCCTAGAAAAGGTTTCTTTTATGTAAAAAAACTAAAGTTATTTTTATCTGTATTACATACATCCAACACCTCAATCCAATGTTTTATTTCATAATCGCTAAAATCTTCTAATTGGTGACGACAGCTAAATCCGGTTGCCAAAATAATAGAGTCTTTAGGTAATTGAGAAATTTGGGGTTTAATTTCCATGTCGAACACCTTTTTTGAAAGATCGTAATGTTCTTTCTCAAAGCCAAAAGCTCCTGCCATGCCACAGCATCCGGCATTTAAGATATCGTAAGTACCTTTGACGTTGTCAAAAATCTTTTTTAGTGCTGATGTTCCTTCCAATGCCTTTTGGTGGCAGTGAGCGTGTATCAAATGATGTTTCAACTTTGACTTAAAAGCTATTGGCGATTCTTGTTTTTCCAAGTGATTAGCAATAAATCTTTCTATTGAGATTACACTATTTTTCAGCATTTCACCTTGATATTCGTCATCAATTAAATCGGGAATATCCTTTGTCAATGCAGAATACGCTCCGGGTTCTATCACAACGATAGGCATGTCTTTTTCTATGAAATTGCTCATTTTTGTTATTATCTTATCGCTATATTTCTTCGCCTTGCGCAAAAAACCGTTAGAAATTAAAGGTCTTTTACTTCCTCCAGTGTTTAAAACATTTACTTTGTAGCCCAGACCATCAAGAAATTTTATAGCAGCAATACCAATCTGTGGCTCATGATAATTGATGTAAGTATCGGCAAAAATCACTATTTCTTCGGTATTAGCAGAGTGATAATTCTTCTTATGCCATTTTACTAAGGAGTGTTTCGCATAGGTGGGCAAAATTCTTCTTCGATCTATTTTTGCTGTCTTTTCCAAAATAAATCTGAATATTTTCAGCTTTGCCACTCCGTTTACAATACCTGAAAACATACCTGAAAAATAAGCTGAAAAATCATCACTTACCAAAATAAAAAACTCCCTAAGTCCAAAGCCGTTCTTATCATATTTGTATTGCAAAACCTCACTTTTCAGCTTTGCCATATCCACATTACTTGGACATTCCGTTTCGCAAGACTTGCAAGAGAGACAAAGGTCAAGGGCTTCGAGCAACTCTTTATTGTCGAGGTCTCCGTTTCCAAATTCTCCCGATATTGTCAGTCTCAATGCGTTTGCTCTGCCTCTCGTAGAGTTCTTTTCATCCATCGTTGCCTTATAACTCGGACACATCACTCCTCCCGAGATCCTATGACAGAGCCCTACCCCATTACACATATTTATCTGTGTCGAAAATCCTTGTTCCTTTCTAAAATGATATACCGTTTTGTATTCTTTTTCAGAGTAATCCGTCCCATATCTCAAATTTTCGGTAAGACTGCTAAAATTTACGATTTTTCCCGGATTCATCAATGCCTCAGGATCAAAAGCCACTTTTAAATCGATAAAATCTTGATATATCTTCTTTCCAAAAAACAGTGGAATACCGTAGCTCCTACTCAAACCATCGCCATGCTCTCCCGACCAAGAGCCTTTGTATTCTATGACTTTACTCAAACAGAAATTGGAGATTTCCTTCATCTTGTCAATCCCGTCTTGATTTCTAAGGTTCAATATTGGTCTTATGTGCAATACGCCCACACTGGCGTGAGCATACAATATGACCTTCGTATCAAGTCTATTGCATATATCTAACACACCATCAACATATTCCGGCAATTTAGGTATTGGTATGCACATATCTTCGATAAAAGGAATAGGCTTTTCTTCGGTTTTTATGCTCAACAGCAAGCCCAAGCCCTTCTTTCTTACCTCCCAAACATTAGAAAACTCGGGTTCTTGCTCCAAATAAAAAGGAAAAGAATAAGCTCTGTTTATTTCCTTTAGATGTGTTACTAATTTTTGGTGTTTTAAGCGCAGCTCCTGTTCGCCTTCTCCAAAAAATTCAACAATCAAAATTGCTCCCGGATTATCTTGAATAAATCCTGAAATATCCTTTGTAGAAGCATTGGACTTCGCTATTTGAATCAGATTATCATCTAATAGCTCTATCGCAGATGGTTTGTGTTTGAGTATATCTTCGACGGTAGAAATAGCTTCCAAGCGATTAGCAAAATGCAGTACGCTTATGGCACGATTTTTCGGCAATGTCGTCAAATTTAGTTTCACTTCCAAAATGGTAGCCAAAGTGCCTTCACTACCACAAATGATTTTTGCCATATTCCAATCATCGCCCACAAACTCATCAAAACAGTACCCGGAAACCCGACGCATGACTTTCGGAAATCTGTCAATAATCTCTTGCTTATCTTTTGATACTATATCGATTAGAGTCTTGTATATCCTTCCTTCGCTGTCATTTTGTTTCGATTTTTTTATGGCTTTGACTTTTGATATTTTGCCAAGTTTGATGACTTCTCCATTTGCCAACGCTATTTTTGCTTCCAAAATATGGTCAATAGCCTTTCCAAACACCAAACTTCGCGACCCCGAAGAATTATTACCTATTATTCCACCGATATTTGCCCGGTTTATAGTGGCTTCATCGGGCGAAAAATGTAGATTGTATTCCTTCAAAAAAGAGTTTAGTTCTCCGTGTACAAGTCCCGGCTCCACGCGTACCCACTTCTCTTTTTCATTGAACTCGATAATTCGGTTCATATATTTAGAAAAATCCAAAACGATAGAATTTCCTACAGTCTGTCCGGCAAGGCTTGTACCTGCGCCTCTCGGCAATATGCTTATCTTGTATTTATAAGCAATTTTGAGTATGTTTATCACATCCTCTTCATCTTTGGGTAACAAAACAAACTTCGGGTCAATCTTGTATATACTGGCATCAGTAGAATAAATCCCTATCGACAATTTATCATCTAAAAGTTCTCCCTGTAAAATGCTTTTTATTTCTCTTTTCGCTCCTTCCATAAAAATATTCCGACAATTACCGTCAAAAGTAAAAATACGATACGCTTCTACAATACCAATCCTGTAAAATCTTTCCTAATTTATAAACACTTTGGATGAGATATAGATTTTTTTTAAACCTACTTAAATCTCCTTCAAAATAAATTTAGTTGGTCAATGAGTACATTACGACAATGCCGGAGCAGTATCAACGAGACTATACATATAATATATGTAAAAAGTCAAAAGCAGAAGTCCTTCCCAAATACTAACTTTCTTATTCATTATTATGGCTGCAAAAAGGAAAGTGATGCCAACCATAAGAGGAATCGAAAAACCAAGTATATTAGTGGGTATAACCAGAGTACCAAATAGTGAAGAAACACCTACGACACCATAAGTATTAAATATATTAGAACCTACCACATTACCTACTGCTATAGAGTGGTTATTTCTCTTTATCGCCGACAAACTTACTATCAGTTCAGGCAATGAGGTTCCCAAAGCCAAAGCTCCCAACGAAATAGTTGACTCTTGTATATTGGCAATTCTCGCTATTCCCTTCAATCCTTGGATAACATACTCTGCACTAAAATAGATAATCACTCCGGCTATAATCAGCTTTATCAAGAATACCATTTTAAACTCATTATCATCATCCCTTTCGCTTCTTTCCTTTTTTATAGAATACAACAAAAATATGACTAATGATGCTAACAACAAAACAACTTCTACAAAACTAATAGTGCTATCCCAAAGCGTAAACCACAACAAAATTGCAGAACCTAACAGCAGAGGAATATCAACATCCATTATATCATAATCAAGATTAATGCCTTTACCTATAACGGCTACTGCTCCCACAATTAAGAGAATGTTTGTTATATTAGATCCTACTACATTGCCTATAACAATCTCAGAAGCTCCTGTTTCAAATGAGGCTATAGAGGTAGCCAATTCAGGTAAAGAAGTACCAAAAGCCACAATAGTAACCCCAATTATAAATGGAGATACCCCCAATGCAAGTCCTATTTTTTCAGCAGAATCTACAAAAACATCACTCGCTTTTATCAAAAGCGCAAGACTTACTACGAATATTGCTATAAATGTCAATAAACTGATAACCTTAATTTTTTAATTAGGGCGCAAAATTAAAAATAGTTTTAATTAAAAAGTCTTCAACGTGTTTTTTTCTCAGATAAATTTACAACATATCTCTCACTTTATACCTTACCCTTGGATTTTTATACTAAATAAAATTTTGCTCAAAAATCGAAAATTACCGTTCAACCACAAAATACTGCATTTCGTCACGGAATTCCTACCACTCAACCACAAAGTCAAGCGGCGGATTTTTTTCTATGGTACCTTTGTAGCGTATTTAATTTAACAGTAGTTGATTATTTTTTAAAACCAAAAAATTTAATTATGGCTAGTAAATTTAGAAAATTGCAGACAATGGCATTGGTGATTTTTGCCATACTTATTGCTAACTTTGTAAATGCACAAAGCAAAATCACATTTACTACGACTAAGAGCATCGGAGAGCAAATAAAGCTTGTTATCGATGCCGCACCTGCCGACCGACCCGATGTCTGGCTCGACCTTAACAACAATGGCATAAAGGATAGCGGCGAGGCGATAATCCATTTCTCGTCAACGCCCGATAATACCACCTCTTATACCATAGACGCGCAAAACCTTACACTCCACGGAAAGGTAACGTTCTTTGAGTGCCGGAAAAATAATCTTAGTAGCCTTGATGTATCTCAAAATACACAGCTAACAGTATTGAACTGTGGCAATAATGGACTTAGTGGTCTTGATGTGTCCAATAATACACAGTTGACAGAGTTGTACTGTGGCAATAATGGACTTAGTGGTCTTGATGTGTCCAATAATACACAGTTGACGGAGTTGTACTGTAGCAATAATGGACTTAGTGGTCTTGATGTGTCCAATAATACACAGTTGACGACGTTGTACTGCGGCGGTAACCCCATTGGTAGTCTTGATGTATCCGGTAATACACAGTTGATGACGTTGTTATGTGACGCTAACGACCTTAGTAGTCTTGATGTGTCCGGTAATACACAGTTGACGTATTTAGACTGTGACGCTAACGACCTTAGTAGTCTTGATGTATCCGGTAATACACAGTTAACGACGTTGTACTGTGACGGTAACGCCCTTACAAGTCTCAATGTCGCCAACAGCAATAATAGCAATATAACGACAATGTGGGCACAAAACAACCCCACTCTTTTGTGTATAGAGCACGATGCCGGCTTTGCCCCTACTACTAACGCCGGTTGGGAAAAGGATGCAACAGCGAGCTGGAGCGAGGATTGTAATGCTATGGTAGTCTATATCCCCGATGCTAACTTTAAGGCGTACTTGGTAGGAAGGAGCGATATCAACACCAACGGCGATGGCGAGATACAGGTATCGGAGGCGGCAGCATTCACGGACACCATAGATTGTGGCTATAAATATATCGGCGACCTTACCGGAATAGAAGCCTTTACCGGCATAACCAAATTGGACTGTCACGCTAACGCCCTTAGTAGTCTTGATGTGTCAGGATGTGCACAGTTGACGACGTTGTCCTGTGAATATAATGCCCTTAGTAATCTTAATGTATCGAATAGTACACAGTTAACGTACTTGAGCTGTGGTAGTAACGACCTTAGTAGTCTTGATGTATCCGGATGTGCACAGTTGACGACGTTGTCCTGTGAATATAATGCCCTTAGTAGTCTTGATGTGTCCGGTAATACACAGTTGATGACGTTGTTATGTCACGCTAACGACCTTAGTAGTCTTGATGTGTCCAATAATACACAGTTGACGTATTTGTCCTGTTACTGGAACAACCTTAGTAGTCTTGATGTGTCAGCATGTGCACAGTTGACGTATTTGTCCTGTTACTGGAGCAACCTTAGTAGTCTTGATGTGTCAGCATGTGCACAGTTGGACACTTTGTTATGTTACGGTAACGCCCTTAGTGGTCTTAATCTTGCCAATAATAAACAGTTAACGACATTGGACTGTAGCGATAACGCCCTTGGTAGTCTTGATGTGTCTATCCATACACAGTTAACGGAGTTGGATTGTAGCTATAACGGCCTTAGTAGCCTTGATGTGTCCAATAATACACAATTGACGAGGTTGGACTGTGGCTGGAACGCCCTTACAAGCCTTAATGTCGCCAATGGCAATGATAACGGTATGTCCGACATGTACGCAGAATACAATCCCGACCTTCTGTGCATACAACACGATGCCGGCTTTGACCCTGACACAAAACCGTGTGTGACTTTAGACGGTTGGTGCAAGGACGCAACGGCAGACTGGAGCGATTATTGTAGCGATATTGTGGTGTATATCCCCGATGTTAACTTTAAGTCGTATTTGGTGGTAAATACAGCGATAAATACCAATGGCGATACTGAGATACAAGTATCTGAAGCCGCTGTATTTATGGGTACTATGGACTGTAGTAACAAAAGTATTTCCGACCTTACAGGGATAGAAGCCTTTACCGCTATAACCGAGTTGAACTGTAGCGGTAACCACCTTAGTAGTCTTGATGTGTCAGAATGTGTACAGTTGACGACGTTGGACTGTCGCAGTAACAACCTTGGCAGTCTTGATGTGTCAGGATGTGCACAGTTGACGACGTTGCGGTGTAGTGGTAACGAGCTTAGTAGTCTTGATGTATCAGAATGTGCGCAGTTAACGACGTTGTGGTGTGACGGTAACGATCTTGGTAGTCTTAATGTGTCTAATGCTATGTTGACTGAATTGATCTGTAATGGTAACGACCTTAGTAGTCTTGATGTGTCAACATGTGAACAGTTGACGTATTTGGAATGTGATGGTAACGACCTTAGTAGTCTTGATGTGTCCGGTAATACACAGTTGACTTATTTAAAATGTAAAGATAACAACCTTAGTAGTCTTAATGTCGCCAACGGCAATAATAGCAATATGTGGATAATGCATGCAGACGGTAATCCCGGTCTGTGTATAAAGCACGATATTGGCTTTGACCCGACGACAAAACCGTGTGCATCTTATGCCGGTTGGTGCAAGGAAGCAACGGCGAGCTGGAGCGATTATTGTGACGCTGTGGTCTATATCCCCGATGCCAACTTCAAGGCATACTTGTTGGGTAGGAGCGATATCAACACCGATGGCGATGGCGAGATACAGGTTTATGAAGCAGAAGCATTTACGGACACCATAGATTGTGGCGATAAATATATCGGCGACCTTACGGGAATAGAAGCCTTTACAGGATTGACCAAGCTGGAATGTTACCACAACTACCTTGAAAGTCTTGATGTGTCTAAAAATACAAAATTGATTTATTTAGATTGTGCCGATAACCAATTGTCATCTCTTGATGTATCTCAAAATAAGGATTTGAAGCACTTGGACTTTAGTCAGAACAGCAACATCAGAAGTGTAGATTTATCACAAAATAGGGATTTGTTTAGATTATACTGTAGCAGTAGTTCACTTTCCACGCTTGATGTATCACAAAATACGGCTTTGAGGACTTTGAAATGTGGTCATAACAACCTCAACAGTCTTGCTGTTTCTGAAAATTCATTTTTGGAAATTCTTGATTGTTCTTGGAATGACCTTACTAATCTTGATATTTCTCAAAATTTAGTATTAAAAGAGTTGAAATGTAACAAAAATGAACTTACAGAGCTAAATTTTATAAACCTTTATATTTTAGAAAAGTTAGACTGTAGCAACAACCAACTGACAAGACTTAATGTCGCAAACGGCAATAATAGCAATATGACACAAATGCACGCACAAGGCAATACAAACCTTACCTGCATAGAGCATGACGAGGGCTTTGACCCTGATACAAAACCGTGTGCGACTTCCGGCGGTTGGTGCAAAGACGCAACAGCAAACTGGAACGGCACGGGCTACTCATGTACCGGTCCTCCTCCCGGCTCCCCCTATATAACCCTTGATGTTGTGAGCGAAAATTCTATAAAATTAGGTATGAGAGCAGAGGGGCTTGATGTAGATGTTTGGATAGAGACTTCTCCGGGAAATTACTACTTATTAACTTTAGGCAACTATTGGATGTCAGGAGCTATTATGGCTGAAACTAATACTATAAAAGTTTATGGGGATGTAATAGATTTTTCTTGCGGTGGCAACGGTGCCGATGTAACGGGTGTTGATATATCTAACAATTTAGGGTTAAAAACTTTCTACTGTAAAAATGACAGTATATCTAATCTTGATATTTCTGACAATACCAATTTACGGCTTTTGGACTGCACCAATACGCAGCTGAGCAGTATAGATGTTTCTCAAAATAATAATTTGTCGGAGTTATACTGTAACAATAACCAACTGCAAACGCTGGATGTGTCTCATACCACTATGAAAATACTGGAATGTAAGAACAATCAATTGACGGTTCTCAATGTAACTACTGGTGGGAATAATGAAATGACCAAAATGTGGGCACAAGACAATCCCGACCTATTCTGCATACAGCACGATTTGGGCTTCAACCCCGACTCGAAAACATGTACCGCTACAGATGGTTGGTGCAAAGACGCAACAGCTAACTGGAATGGCACGAGCTACTCGTGTACCAGTCCTCCTGCCAACTCCCCCTATATAACCCTTGATGTTGTGAATGGCAGCCCGATAGGCTTGAGTATGAAAGCGAATGCAGATAAGGAGGTCTGGATAGAGGTCTCTACCGGCGATTACTATTATAGAGAGGTGGGCACCGATTGGTCTTTGCGAGAAGACTACATAGCTACAAGTGGCACAATTAAAGTATATGGCGATATAACAGGTTTTGATTGTAGCCAAAACGGTGTTAATGTAACGGACCTAGACATCAGCAATAATACTGCGCTAAAAGAATTGAAATGTTACGAAAATGACCTTACAATTCTTGATATCTCCGATAATACAGTTTTAGACATTTTATCGTGTGGTAAAAATAGGCTTACAGATATTTATATCAATCAAAATACCTTTTTGACAGAGTTGTATTGTGAGGAAAACAACATCAAAGGTCTTGATGTTTCTGACAATGAGTTTTTGAGAATTTTGCACTGCTACGATAACGATATGGAAGGTCTTGATATTTCGGGCTGTTCTTCTTTAGAAGAGTTGTTGTGCTTTAAAAACAAATTGCCAGGCCTTTTTCTTTCTCAAAATCCTGAGTTGCTTGAGTTGAGTTGTTGGGGTAATGATTTAAAAAGTCTTAATGTCGATGATAATGTTTCTTTAAAGTATTTATCATGTGGAGATAATGATATTGAGGTTCTTAATTTATCTCAAAATGTTGATTTGCTCCATTTGTTATGTTACTCTAATAAACTCACCAGTCTTGATGTTTCTAACAATTCTTCTTTGACTAAGCTGGACTGTAGAGACAACCTTCTATCCGAACTTAAAGTTTCTAATGGTAATAATAGTAATATGTATCGAATGGATGCACAAGGTAACCCTAATCTTTTCTGCATACAGCACGATTTGGGCTTTGACCCCGGCTCAAAAACTTGTACTACTATACTGGGTTGGTGCAAAGATGCTACGGCGATATGGAACGGAACAGGCTACTCTTGTACACCTCCGGCAGGGGCTAAACCTATGAGTTTAAAGGTTGCTAGCGGTTCTACCATAGAGTTTAGTTTGTTTGCAGGGCTTCTAAAAACCCCGGTGTGGGTAGAGGTCACCCCGGGTGTTTATGATGTTTTTCTTCTAGGGGCTAACTTTTGGGAATCAAAAACTTATACTATCCCCCCAACTCCTTCTGCTCCTGAAAGAATGGTAGGTTTTGCCCCGCCGGCACCAACCGATGTAGATCTCAAAATATATGGTAATGTATTGGGTCTAAATTGTAACAGTAATGGTACATCTATTAGTGAAGTAAATACATCAAGTAATCCGTCATTGGAAATACTCCATTGTGCAGGTAATACATTAGGTGCTTTAAATGTGAGCGGGAACCCCGATTTAAAGATATTGGATTGTAGAAAAACAAACCTCACAAGTCTAGATGTCTCTCGCAATAGTGAGTTAACGAACTTGAACTGCAAAAATAACCTGCTTACAAGTCTTAATGTGGCAAATGGTAATAATGTCAATATGACAAAAATGATTGCAGAAGGCAATTCTGAGCTTACGTGTATACAGATAGACGCAAGTTTTAATCCGGACACACAACCTTGTTCCGGTGATGACGGTTGGTGTAAAGAATCTACAGCAAAGTGGAGTAGTGATTGTAGCAGTGCTTGGGGCATAGAGTTGCTGAGCTTTGGGGCAAAATCGGTAGACAATGAGCAGGTAAAGTTGGATTGGGCGACAGCCACAGAGACGGATAATGACTACTTCGAGGTAGAGCGTTCGATAGACGGTGTAGCTTGGGAGGTCGTCGCTAAAATTGACGGTGCCGGCAACTCCAATAGTGTGTTAAAATACGAGGCGTGGGACGAGGAGCCATATACCGGCGTATCGTACTATCGCCTAAAGCAAACGGATATGGACGGCGCGTATTCTTACTCTGATGCGGTAGCGGTATCGATTGTAGCGAGCAAGGCATTGAAAGTTTATCCAAATCCTGCAAGAGAAATACTGAGAATAGAAATCGGCAAAGACATCCCCGAAAGCGAACAGATAAGGATATTGAACGTGGCAGGAAAGCTTGTTGCGACAAAACCTGCAAAATCTCACATGACCAAAATAGATGTGTCAAACTTTGAAGCCGGCGTGTATTTTGTAAAAGCAGGAGGAGAGGTTAGGAAAGTTGTTGTTTCTGATTAAGGAGGAAGTTAGAAGACGGAAGACCGAAGTAAAATGAGGTTTTAGGTATTGGGTGTTAGCCTGTTTTCAAGGGAAGAATTATCTTTGTTAAAAACATGGCGAGCTAATGGCTAAAGGCGAATGGCTAACAGCCGATTTTAATGGTTAATGCGCTCTAACGTGTGCAATGACGAATTGAAAATTACGAATTACGAATCATTTGCTTTGCGACCTTTGTGTCTTCTTAGCACTCTTTGCAGTTAAACCAAGTTAGAGGGGCACACGATAGAGTGAATAATTCTTCACTTTTAATTAAAAAAAAGCAAAAGCTGACAGCTGATATTAATTGAAAATCACCAATTTTATTATTCATAATTAAATTTGAAGGGCGGGAGAAATCCCGCTCTTTTTTTCATACCAATCCCACTATAAAGTAGTAGAATGATATATGGTATTTTATGGCAGAATTGGTATCACTCCTCAAAATAATTCGCAATTCTTAATTGAATGTGTGAGAGGGCAAGCAAAAAACTAAAACCTAATTTTGCTTCGGTATTCCGTGTTAGGTCTTCCGTCTTAAAACTTTTTAATTTTTAATTCTTAAAAGCTAATAAAAGCCATAACTATTTGATTAATAGTAGATTGGCGGCAGTTTAAAATAGTTAAGTAACGATTTAGTAACGGAACTAACTTCTTTGTCTTGCATAGAATTTCAAATAACTTCAAGTGCAAAAGTACAAAATAAACTATT
>PDWI01008947.1_pt1 | contig 11624 bp, 10 predicted proteins | sample 1430891 | NCBI WGS metagenome assembly PDWI01 (sample SAMN01162508, study PRJNA174530) | Oral metagenome, whole genome shotgun sequencing project. | biome: Marine environment; feature: Marine mammal; material: Swab sample of the gingival sulcus; isolation source: swab sample of gingival sulcus...
ATTTACATCAAAAACCGACAAATCGTAACCAGCTTTTAAAATGTTTGCGGCCATGCCAAAACCCATGACGCCCAAACCAACAAAACCTATTTTCACATCTCTCTCCTTTACTATTAATCGCGAAACCATTCGCCCACCAGCAGCCCGTCACTGTTTTTATTAGCAAATGCCGTGCCAACAATTATCATAACAGTTATATTTTTAATAAAAATATTCGAATAAAATAATAATGACGTTGGTAGTTGATTTTTCAAATCATATCATTTGACAGATCAACAAAAATACTGAAAATGGGCACAAAAATCTATTGCCTAAAATAAACAATGAAAATATCTTACTATTTTAATAAGATTTCAAAAATGGAATGTTTTTTGAAGCGCATTTATTAAGCATAAGATGTGGAATTGTATAATATTAGGTGATACTTATAATTAAATAAATTAAAATTAGTTTTTTGTCTGTTTCTTGTTAGAAAGATAAGAAAAAATGGTGTTTTTTATTTTGAAATAGATTTGCATTATTCCTCTTTTGTTTATTTCATATTTGAAACGCGTTTTTCAAATATGAAAGACGCGTGTGCGTGGTACATATAAATATTTTGTTGTAACTGTTCAGTCAAGTTGTCGTTTCGAGTGAAGGCGTGACCGAAATCGAGAATTCTCTGGGTTTAAATGCAAGAACTCTCCACGTTGGGCGAGATGACACAAAGTAGAGCCTTTCGACTGAACAGTTACATTTTGTTTATATATTAACAAAATGATAGCACTTTAATTCAGCCAATTCGGCAGTTATTAAAGTAAGTGATCGATTAAAGGTTTTAAACTGCTCGGCGATTTTCATAATAGATTTTGTTAAAGGATAGCTGTTATATTTATTAAAAACAATAGTAATTTCAGTACTTAGCGCCATTTTAACAATGATATTTTGACAAATATAATCAATTGCCCAAGTAATATCAATTGGCGTGTCAGCTGGCACTGAAAACGCCCGATAGCGATGCACCGCTTCTTTTGCGGGCAGCTTAAAAGCATCGCAGCCTATTACAATAAATAGTTTTGTCGTCTTTTGCGGCACAACTGGCTCGTCAGCTAGGTGCAATTTAAATGGCAAACCACGCGAACCATCTGCTTCACATAACATCAATTGATATGCGCCGTTTTCATAAAATTCGTCGAGTTTTTGCCGAGCAATGCCCTTTACTTTTTGCGCCTTGATGACGTGATTATAAAGCGCTAAACTCTGCCCACTAGGTGCTGTTTTATAATAGGTTTTAATATCAGCGCGCGCCTTTATTTTAGTAGTCGTTGTATACAGCGTGCTGTAATCTTTATAAAAGTGATCCCACAGGGTGTTGAGCAAGGTTGTCTTGCCACCACCACCGATAATTGAAACCAATTGCGGCTGATTGTGACTTAACTTTTCTTTTAGTGGTGCAATCAGTGCGCTTTCAAATTTAGCGCGGCAAATGTTCTGCCATTCTGCCTCAATTAAGCGATTTACCTTTTCAGTTATAGTCGCGTATTGTTCGATCCACTGACGGGCGCGTTCTGTTAACTGGCTGCCGCCACCGCTTGCCCCACCAATTGTGCGGTCGAGCAACTTAAACCCCAATTTGTCTTCGGCTCGGGCAATAATTGTCAGCGCCTTGCGATAAGATAGACCCATTGCTTTAGAGGCATCACTAAGTGACCCCGTTTGATCGATGAGTAGCAACAATTGCTGTGGGCCATCACCGTAAAATTTTTCAGTTGTTTCAAACCATACTTTATAGTTGACCCGCACAATTATACCTTCTCATTATCGCCTCTAAAACGGCACCCGCAATATTGCGCCCTTTGTCACTAATAATTTTACAATAGCTAATGTCGCCGCGCGGGTCGACATCAGCTATTTTTGTATTAAACGACACAACTGTACCATCGGCGATCATGCCGCGTACAACGCCATCTATATTGGCATGTATCGACACGTGTCCGACTTTGGCAATGACATCGCCTTTTTTTACAATGCTACCAATATCGCAAAGTACTTCAACCGCGCCACGCGCGCGGCTATAATGTACCCGTTCTCTAGCAAAGCCGGCAATGGTGCCAGGCACGCCGTTATTGGGCGCTGCTTTACCTTTTTCAATAATGCTACCCAAGCGGTGTCCGCGATTGGTTTCAATGACATAATCGGCATTTTCTCCTGCGATAATTTCAGGCCCTAAACCAATAATAAGTGGCGCATAGCCCAATTTGTAATTGACGCTTTTTTTAGATAGTGTGGCATCAATAAAGACATCGGGCTGCCATGCGGCGACAACATCTCGTTCTGCGAGCGTCGTCACGCCAATATACCCCCCCACTTTTAATTGATCAAAGGCTTCGATTGATTTTAAGTACTTAGCCGTAACGCCCTCAACAGTAATTTCTACACTGTTTACTGCTGAGGCAAAAGAAACCGTTCGTCTGATTACCAATGGTGTTGGCAATTCAACTATGCCGACGATAAAACCACTTTTGAATAGCTTATGGGCAATAGCACTTGCTAAATCGCCACCACCCCTGATTAAAACTTTCATATTTTACTTTCCGCTTTCCACTGTCAACTTTTTGCTTTCAACTTTCTTGCCATGCCAAACAGCTTGTATTTCCGCCATAATTGCCAAGGCAATTTCAGCAGGCGCTTCACCGCCAATGTCAATGCCAATTGGCGCATAAACCTGTGTAGAATCAAGTGATAATCCCTGCTTTTTTATTTGTTCATACGAATACTTTACTTTCTTTTTACTGCCGATCATGCCCAGATAAAAATGCGGTTTATCTTTGAGCCCAATCAGCGCAGTAATATCATGCACATGGTCGTGCGAGACAATGACAAAGGCGTCGCTATCATAGGTTTCAAGTGCATCAAGCGCCGTTTTGACATCGCCGCAGACGACCATGGCATTGGGAAAGCGTTCGGCATTGGCAAAATCAGCTCGGTCGTCAACAACGACATATTGATACCCCAATAGTTCAGCCATTTGACTGAGCGCTAATGAAATATGACCGCCGCCAACTGTTACAATACGACGCGTTCTTAGATAGGGTCTTATCAACACACTGACATCGCCACCACACGCCATTTGCAATGCCTCTTTATCTTTTTTATCCATTTTCAACTTGTAATGCATTAACTTGCTATCACCTTTTTTTAACGCTTTTAAACCATCTTCAATTGCCTTTTGTTCAACGGCGCCACCACCAATTGTACCCGCCAAAATAGTGCCACTATCATCGATTAACATTTCGGCATTGTGGCGTGGGCTACTGCCCTGTTGGTCAACAATCGCTAAATGCACAACCGCTTTGTTGGCTTTAATTGCCTCTGCCAACCTTAGTGCAACATTTCTGTTCATATCTATCTCTCCTTTTCAACCAATTTGGTTGCCTTTTCGCAAATTTTCTATCTTTTAAATTGTTCAGTCAAGTTGTCATTTCAAGTGAAGGCGAAGCCGCAATCGAGAAATCTCGGGTTTTAAATGCGAGATCTCTCCACTTCACTAGCGTTTCGGTCGAGATGACACAATAGTAGCACTTTTCGACTGAACAGTTACTACTTATTTTATCAGTATGTCACTAAAATAGCAAATCAAAGCACCGTTATGTATTGACATGCATAACGGTTGTGGTATGATATATAAAAACCGAGGTTTCTCGATGTTACTCGAAATGACAAATGAATGAAACTTCTCTATCACATCAATGCCTTCACTCGAAATGACAGCTTGACTGAATAGTTACTAAAAACAATCTCAACCAATAGGTTTAACATGAAAATTTTCAAAAAGAGAACAATTGTAATATTGCTTGCGGCGCTGATTGTCTTGTTTGCCATTTCATTACTCGTTGGTAGATACTATGTTTCGCCAGCCGAATTAATAATGGCAAGCCATCCCAATCATGCGCGTGCCCAACTTGTACTGCTTAACATAAGACTACCTCGCGTGATTGCCGCCGTTGTTATCGGCAGTGCTTTGGCCTGTGCTGGCGCTAGCTTTCAGACACTGTTTCGCAACCCAATGGCGTCACCGGCAACACTTGGAGCAAGTTCAGGTGCCGCTTTTGGTGCACTACTGGGCATTTTTTTAGAACAGTCATATGGCATTGTCATCGCTATGGCATTTTTGGGTGGCCTTTTAAGCATTGTCATCGTACTCGGCTTACTCGACCGCTTAAAAGTAGAACCCGTACTTGGGTTAGTTTTAACTGGCATGGTAGTCAGCGCCTTATTTAGCGGTCTAAATTCACTGCTTAAATTGCTGGCTGATCCATTAAAAACATTGCCCGAAATGACCTATTGGCTATTTGGCTCACTGGCAAATATTGGCTACCGCGAACTGATTGTCGTAGCGGCTATAATCGCAATTGCCTGGCTTTTATTATATTTATTGAGCTATCGCATTAATATTTTGGCAACGGGCATTGAAGAGGCAAATGCAATTGGCATCGATGCAAAAAAAACGCTTTATATCAGCGTTGTACTGGCTACGCTTTTAACCGCATCTAGCGTTGCAATTAGCGGCATAATTGGCTGGATTGGCTTAATTGTTCCGCATATTTGCCGCAGTTTGGTTGGGCATGATATGAAATTTTTAATGCCGACATCGTCAGTAGTTGGTGCCATTTTTTTACTGATTATCGACATGCTATCGCGCACGCTGTACACTGCCGAAATACCAGTTGGTATTTTGATAAGCTTGCTTGGTGCGCCAATATTTTTATTAATCTTGTATCGTCGTAGGAGCAACCTATGATCAAACTTAAAAACGTTAATTTTAACTATGCCGATGACACTGCTTTTGAAGACCTCAATTTGCAAATTCCCGAGGCTAATATTACTTTTATACTGGGCGAAAACGGCTCTGGCAAGACAACACTTTTAAAATTAATACTTGGCTTGTTAACACCAACCAGTGGCACAATTGAAATTTCTGGCAAAAATCTTGCTGACTTATCTTTTCGACAACGCGCTGAACAAATGGCTTATATTCCGCAAGACCATGCGCCAGCATTTAATATTGCCGTTGAAGACATCTTACTGATGGGCTGCGCTAATCGTTTAAAGGCATTTGCATCACCCAATCAAAAAATGCGCCAACAAGCACATCAAATTGCCGAGCAAATTGGCATTACGCACCTCTTAAACAAGGGTTATAAAAAAATAAGCGGCGGCGAAAGACAACTCAGTCTAATCGGCAGAGCACTTATGCAAACGTCAAAGCTAATTGTTATGGACGAACCGACTTCAAGTTTAGACTTTGCCCATAAAATTAACTTCTTCAATCTGTGCAAAACACTTAAGCAAACGGGTACAAGTATTATCGTCACTAGCCATCACCCGGAAAATGCAGTTAAATACGCTGACTACATCGTGTTTATGAAAGCACACCGCTGTATCGCGCAAGGCAACGTCGCCGAAATGATGACAGTTGCCAAACTTTCGCAACTTTACGGCGTTGATCTTGCCACTACAAATTTACACATTTAATGAGGTTAAACTTATGTTTTGGAACAAAAAGACAATTGAGCTATACCGCGATGCCGCCGAGTACTGCAAATTTCATCAAGCTTTAGTGGCGCATATCACGCCTTTTCTAAAACCGACAGATACAATACTCGACATCGGCTGCGGACATGCCTATATCGATTTACTGCTTGCAAAGCAAGTAAAAAAAATTAGTTGTGTTGATATTGATGGCGCTGTTTTGGCAGAACTAAAAAAACGGGCGCCCGGCAATATGACGGTTATCAATAGCGATTTTGCGAATTTGCAAATAGCGGCACATGACTATGTCATCATGAGTTTTTATGGTCGCTTGACCGAAAATTATCACCAGATTAAGCGCTTTGCTAAAAAAGCAATTATTACAATTAAAAATACTAAGAGAACAGTTGTTGAATTTAACGATCAAGTACAATTAAAGCGCGAAACGCATGGTGATGTCGTCGACTATTGCCAAAAGAACAATATTGATTTTAAAGCCAAACAAATCGAACTGCCCTTTGGGCAGCCCTTTAAGACAATGGACGATGTTTATTTGTACTTAAAGCGTTATAAACCGCTAAAAAGTGGTGATTACGAAAATTACCTAAAAGAAAATTTGGTCGCCCTTGACGACCCCAATTATCACTACTATTTGCCAAAGTTAAAACGCGTTGGCATTACAATTATCAACACATCGACAGGAGTATAGAATGAAAAAAGCACTTTTTACTATTTTAATTATGACTGTGTTAATCATCAGTGGTTGTCAAGCACCGAGCGAAACTGCAACTGTAGAATTTACTGATGATTTAGGGCGCACTGTCAATTTACCTGCCAACATTGAACGCGTTGCGCCCAGTGGAAACCCTTCGCAAATTTTACTGTTTACGCTGGCACCCGACAAAATGGTTGGGTGGGCAAGCAGGCCGCGCAAAGACCAAGCAAAGTACATTGCCGAAAAGTATCAAAATCTGCCTGAATTTGGCGCTTTTTATGGTAAGCGAGGAAACTTAAATTTAGAAGAATTGATGTCGGCTAATGCCCAGCTAGTCGTCGACTTTGGCGAAAGAAAACAGGGTATTGAAGAACAACTCGATCAACTACAAGCTAAAATTGGCGTGCCAATTATTTTTATCGAGGGCGATGTCGATAGCATGGGGCACGCCTATCGTCGTTTGGGCGAGGTATTAGATTCGACAGAAAGAGCCGAAGCGTTGGCAAAATTTTGTGAAGAGACAATCGCATATGCCAAGCAGAAAAGCGCAATGGTTAAAACACCACTAGGCGTTTATTTGGGCGACGGCGACTTGGGTTATGAGGCGATTTCGGCATCTAATATACACGGTAGGGTTATTCAATTGGTCGCTGCTGATAATGTCGCCAAGCTCGAAAAGACCAAAGGCAGTGGCGGCAATTTAATAAGCGCGGAACAACTGCTTAACTGGCAGCCTGATGTCGTACTAATCAACCGCCCGTCAGCCTTTAAAAACGCGCAGACAGATGCAGTTTTTCAGGCACTTAATGCACCTATTTATCAAGTGCCTGAAGCACTTTACAACTGGATGGGTCGCCCGCCGTCAATTAACCAATTGATCGGTATTTATTGGCTAGGCAATCTGTTATACCCCGACGTTTACGACGCCGATGTCAGACAGAAAGCCAAGCAGTTCTACGAATTGTTCTTTAATTATCAAATCAGTGATGATGAATTAGATATCTTGCTAGTGAAATAGACATTCCCTATTGTTCTATTACTAACATTTTAGGTTCTTCGTTGCCAAAATTTCGCTTTTTCAGTTTTTTGTCTTCATACATTTTTTTGTCGACTTCACGCATAAAGATATCAATATTAAAATCTTGTTCTACTGTGGTCACTTTGTAGCCAATACCAAATCTAAATTGATTGAACTTTGCAATGTAAGCGCGTTCTTCAGCTTGACTGTTTAAATAATGTGCCACTTTTTGAGCATATGACTCGTCAACATCGAACGCCGTGATGACAAATTCGTCACCACCGATGCGATAGGCGGTTGTCTTATTATATTTGATTCTTATCTTATTGAGTATTTCAGCAATATTTTTTAGTATAAGATCACCTGTATTATGCCCAAACTGGTCGTTGATCGCCTTTAAGCTATTGATGTCTATTATCATAAGCATCATTTTTTGACCATGTCTGACAAGCTGGCTGATATCTCTTTCAAAGGCATTTCTATTGTTGAGACGTGTCAGGTTGTCGGTAAAGGCTAAGCCTTTATTTAAGGCGGCGCGATAACTGATCGCATAATTATTGGCATATATTTTCATGATAACGAGTGATTGAAAGAGTATAAATAAGCCCCCGACCAACCCTAAAATTGTTAAATAGCGCAAACGATAGGTGCTAAGATAGACCGCAAGTAATATAACAAGCAGCACCATGAGTACTGCTATTGAAACGGAAAGTACTCTCTTAAATTCAAAGTTTTTAATTGTAAATGGAACGAAGACACTGATTAGCGCAACTGTGACAACGACAATTTGTGATAGCTGCTGTAGTTCCATAAATTCGGTACAACCAAACCATGTCAACAAAATTTGTGCGATGAGATGCAACACAAAGAAGGCAATGATAATTTCAATTATCTTATGAATATTTACTTTGCCACCCTTTTGTCTTGCAATGCTTATCATAAACATCGCAACTGAAAGTGGTAAGAGTAGAAATAGCAGATAGTCGAACACATAGATAAACGACCCCTTCGGCACAAAGAAAAACATGGCTGGTGTTCTTATAAAAATATAAAGGCCGAGAATCATCGCATAAAGTGAACCAAAACAAGAACTAATATTGGCTTTTTTATAGAAAATTAATACTGTCTGTATAATAAACGACTCAATACTAAATACTAATAAGAAGGCAGCAACAATCATAACATCTATTTTATCGGTGTAGCTATAAAATATGAGATCACTATGACTGCCCAAAGTAATAATTGGTATTAAAATGCCGTAATTTGAGTGTTTCAAAGATTTAAAACTAATTGTTAACTCTTTACCAATATAGTCGTCGGGGATCATTACTATCCGAATATAATCACCACCACTTTTGACAAAAGATGTATCAATTGCAGTTTTTTGGTAGATAATTTTATCTTGATAAGAAAGCGTAAACACATGATACGAGCCCTTTAGATACATAAATAGTTTCTCGTTAGGAACTGTCCGTTCGGGCACAAAATTAAATGCATATGTATAATTGTCATCAAGTTTCTTTGGTAAGTTGACGACCATTTCACGACCGTCTGAAGCTGTAATTAATATGTCATCTCTTAGAAAAACTATTTTAGCTTCTTCTTTAGTGTCTAGCATTTGACCACTCTTATGCATGATAATGCCTAAAATGCTTGCTAAGACAATGATAGACAAAAATGTAATGAGCAAAACAATCACAATAAAGAGTCCTCTATTTTTAGTTTTATTATTCATTGAGGATTACCTCCATTTTGTGTTTTTTAGATAAATACATACGCTTGTCTGCTTCGTCTTTAATTCTATAGGCATCAAAAATGCGCTGATCATCACACTTAGCATAACCAATAGCAAAGTCCAAAACATAGTCGCACTTTTTAATAGTTATTTTATTTGACATTTTTTTGATATCGTTGATTATGCGGCGCAGCTCACTTTCTTCTTTATTGTAAGCGAGTATGATAAATTCGTCGCCACCCTGACGATAAGTCTTTATTTCACTATATTTTTTCTCTAGTTTTAAGAATAATTCACCTGCTGCTTTTAAATAGGCATCACCCATGTTATGACCGTAATTATCGTTTATTTCCTTTAAGTTGTTCATGTCTATCATCATCAAATAAACACTGCTAAACCTAATTGAATTAGACGCAATTTGCTGTATGTCTCTTTCAAAATTATGCCGATTGGGTAACTGTGTTAAGCTGTCATGATATGCTAACTGTCTATAAAAATCGTCTTCTATCGCTAAATTGTATTCGTAAATATACTTTTTCAATGACAATTGAAAATGTATAATTAAAAAGAATATCGCGCAGAAAATAGTCAGAACAATCGGGGGGGTTTTAAATTGATAATAGTTCCAAGCAGAGATAGTCATGGTGGTAGACAAAGGCATAACCGACAGAACTAGGATTAATTTGTCGCCAATTCTATTTTTGTCGAGCGAAAGCACGACGATAAAATTATAAAATAATGAACCGACTAATAGTGCTATCGTGATGTTTTCCATCAGGACAAATTCACTAATACCCAATAATGTCAGCACCCATTGTATGATGAAATTAATCAATTGAACTACTACGATAAATTCAAATGACATCACACGCCAGTCACAGTAATCATTTTCATATAAAATGTTCAAAAACAACAAATAAATTGGGGTGGGCATCAACATTAAACAAGCATATACCGCGAAATATGGCAAAACAGAATTCTGAAAAAAATATAGCATAAGTTGCGTGCCAAAGAAAACATATAGCGCCATAATACCAGCAAAGAGTACTGCAATAAATAAATTTCTCGCCACTTGCCCTATTTTGATAAAAAAGAAGCCAATAACTGAAATAAATATAGCCGTTATAAACAGTGCTACTGCCGCTAAAATTTTAAATAAATCTTTATAAAAATAATGCTTGCGCAACTGACTTTCTGTTCCTACTAAAAGTTGTGGTATCTGAAATTTTTTGTTTTCTGGAACATTAGAACTAAATTCAATATCAAGCCGCTTGCCCAATAATCGCTTGGGAATTTTTATTGTATTATAAGATAACGCCATACTTTTAACGATAGCATTTTTTTGCGGCATAGCTTGAAAGATGACTTCACCCTTATGTTTTAATACGAAAGAGGTGTAATGTGTGATGACGTTAACGTACTGTTGCATGTCGTTGACATCGTTGTCTACCTCAAAACTAAAGGTATATGAATATTTTGAGTCGCGCACAACTGGCAAATCAACCAATTCGGTTGAACCGTCAGAACCCGTTAACATGACATGCTTGATAGCGCTTTCTTTAACCATGTGAGGGGTATAAATATAATCTAATTGATCTTCACTTTTAATAAAAACGACGCCAAGCAAAGTAAGCGCTAATAATAGCGCAACAATAAATAAAATAAATACATAGTTTTTAGTAAAATTTACTTTCCTGTAAATCGTTTTAACGGCTGCCATTTAATGCCCCTGTACATCTTGCGTATTTCGCCTTTGAACAGTTGGTTAGTATTTAAATTTATTGAGATTAGACTGTATAATATCTACATTACGCTTTAACGAAACGCTACCGTCTGCTACTTGTTTAATTGACTTCGATTGCTGCACAACCGAGCTTGCTATTTCTTCAGTTGCTGCTGCCGACTGCTGAGATATTGCCGAAACACTTTCCATTGCGCGAATGATTCTGTTCTTTTCTTCGGCAATTGATTTGCCCTTTTCTTGCAATTCAGCCACCATCTTAATAACCGCCTTATTGGCTTTAGCAATACTGGTGAACTTCTCATTCGTATTTGTCATTTCTACTTCTTGCTGTTTAATAATACCCTCTGCATCGTGCATTGCAGTAGCCGCCATAGCTGTTTTTTCAACAAGCGCATCTATTGTGTCTGATATTTCTTCGGCAAAGGTACTAGCGCTTTCTGCAAGTTTTCTAATTTCTTCAGCAACAACTGCAAAACCACGCCCTGATTCGCCTGCGCGAGCTGCTTCTATAGCAGCATTAAGCGCCAATAAATTTGTCTGATATGCAATTGATTTAATCATGTCGCTAGCGCTTGAAATTTGTTCAGTGCTCCTATTGGTTTCAGCGATTATTTTTGAAATATTCCCTGCTACAGCAACATTCTGATTAACACAATCAACTAATTCTTTAATGTTTTCGATACCAAAACCGATTAGTTTTTCAACGTTATTTGAGTTGTTTTGTACATCTTCAATAATTCGATTTTCTACATCTAAATCATTAGATAGCTTATTGATTGCTGTAACGCTGTTTTCTACTTGTATCCTAGATTCTCGGCACTCATAACGCGCGGGGGTATTTCTTAACCGCTAAAATTATTGAATTTAGTGTATTTTCAACGTTTTACTGTTGACATTTATA
>PDWI01013176.1_pt1 | contig 11624 bp, 18 predicted proteins | sample 1430891 | NCBI WGS metagenome assembly PDWI01 (sample SAMN01162508, study PRJNA174530) | Oral metagenome, whole genome shotgun sequencing project. | biome: Marine environment; feature: Marine mammal; material: Swab sample of the gingival sulcus; isolation source: swab sample of gingival sulcus...
TCAAGGCTAGTGAAAAATAGAAACTTAGGACAGTTTCTCATAGAAAAATAGTGCTCTTATTTTCACACCACCTATAAATTATGATAAAATAGATTTAATCTCTGATATTTGTACTATATTTTTTTTATATAAATATTTAAATCTTTAGTTAATTCATCATTTATTGAGATCAGGTCTATATGATTTTTATAACATTCATATTCTTCTAGTATAAATAGGTAGTTTTTTAGTTTTCTTGTTAAATCTTCATTTTCTACAAGGAAAAGTATTTTTGATATTGTTTTTTGTATTTTATCTTTTTTTACAGATAAATTTTCACAGTTTACTGAGATTATTTCTTCAGATAATTCTGAAAAAAGATCTAATTCTTTTTCCCTAAGCCACTTTTTTTTATCATTTTTATAAGAAAACTTAGACCCTACCAAAGAATCAAAAAGTTTTGTAGTTACTATCCCTATAATCGCAGTTCCTGCTGTACTATTTATTAAAGTTAATACTGCCATTTTTATCCTTTTTTTCTAATTGCAATTTCCAGTTTTTATATAATATAAAGCTTTTTTAAGTAAATCATCATTTGTATTATTTCTTGAGTAATCATATTTGTCTTGAACATTACAAGTTACATCGAGTCCTTGAAAATACTCACTTTCATCATTTGCATTATAAACTGAGAAATTTATTAGCCAATAGATTAATCCATTTTTTTTCCTACCTCTCATTCCCACGGGTTTACCATGGGTTTTTGAGCCAATTAAAATTACATCATTTAAATATGGTTTTAAAGAATTTATTACCATTTCACTTGCTGATGCTGTATTTTCTGTTGTAAGAAAATAGATTTTGTTTAAATTAAGGGAATTAGCATCTTTTTCAAAATAGTAACCTTCATCATTACTACTATAATCATTATTCCACTTTAAATAAGCTTGAAGATGATTTTCATAATTATATCCAGCAATTTTATCTAATAAAATACTAGCTGTAGCAAGACTTCCTCCTCCATTATAACGTAAATCAATAATTAATTCATCAATATGATTATTTTTAAAAGAATCAAAAGCGTCTTCTAATTCATCGATACTAGAAGAGGTAAAAGAGTCAAAAATCATATGACCGACTTTTTTTCCATACAAATTAAGAATTTGATGTTTAACTGTTTTAAATTTATAATATTCTGGAGTTATTTTGATATTTAACATTTCCCCTTTTCTATATATGGTAAATATTGATTCAATCCCTATATTATTTTGAGCTTCTTTATATGATTTAGAGCTTGCTTTTTCCTTATTTATTTTTTCTAAAATATCTCCTCTTTTTAATCCTGCTTTTTCACATGGAGAGTCAAATTTTATTTTATATATTTTTTTTCCTTTATAATAACACCCAAAGCCTTTGGCTTTTTGCTCTTTTCTATCTTCATATTCTGTAATGGTTTCATAATAACTCCATTTATCCTTTTTATTTCTAAATGCTTTTATCATGTTTTGAGGATCTACAAAGTCATCATAGTTTTGATATCGTATTTTATTAGCCCATAAATATTCAGTTTTAAATAAATTATATAAAAAGTCTTTTTGAACTTTATCAAAAGTTGTATCCTGTGAATTTGAAGCATTGCTTTCCTCAACTCCACCACAAGAGGCAAAGAATAAACCTATAACTATACTTAATAATATTTTTTTCAATTTTCCCTCTTGAATTTAAACTTTTAGAGTTTAAAATTAAAATAGATTCTAAAATAATAAAGCTTAGTTTTCATTTAAAAGTGATAATAAGTATCAACATTAATTGGAACTTAAGGCTTTTAACAGTAATATCTGAACAAACTACTAAATTTTAAAAAGGTTATAGCTCATGGAAAATAAATATGGCATTGATTTTGAATCTTTTTTACAAAACTTTAAAGAGCATGTTTATAAGCTTGGTTTCAAAAACTCTATTCAAAAAGATTATATTTTAAAAATTCTTTTTTTCTCAGCAGATCATCTTACAGCCGAACAGATTGTTTTTAAAATAAAAGAGGAATACAACATAGATGTTGGTATTGCAACAGTTTATAGAACAATGAAGTTTTTTGAAGAACTTAAGATAGTTGATTCTTTGGACATTGGAGATGGTACAAAAAGATATGAAATAAATCTAAACCTACACCATGACCACTTAGTTTGTACTTCGTGTGGCAAGATTATTGAGTTTACAGATGAGATTATAGAAAATCAGCAAATTAAGGTTGCAAGGGAGAATAGGTTTGAACTAAAAGAACATGTTATGACCATATATGGACTTTGTAAAGACTGCCAAAAATAGTATTTATTGATAATGAGTACGAATTTATAATAAGTTCCTTTTAAGACTAATTAAGTAAAAATTATTTCAAAGGAGCTTATTTTGATAACAACAGAAGATATAGTAAAAATTGCAAATTACTTCACAATCATTGCTCATACCCCTGGAAGATTAAGGGTTAGGGTTAGTCCTAGTATTAAAAATGAGAGTAGTGATATTTCCATTGAAGATATAGAAAGTATTCCTGAAAAAATAGATGGTATAAAAAGTATAAAAGTAAAAAAGATTATTGCTTCAGTTACTATTATTTACGATCCAGATATTTTTGCTCCTAAACTTTGGGAAGATTTAATAAAACATGAAAATTTAGAAGAAATAAGCAATTTAATAAATAAACTAGCAAAGGAGGTTACGTAATTTGTCAGTAAATGTCGATGAAAAAATACTTATATCTCAAAGAATTGATGAAAATGATGCCCAGCCTATTATTTCTCAGGCTTTAAGAATTGCTATATATGATGAGTTTAAAGCATATGAAAATTACACCAAGATAATTGAGAAGTTTGGAGCTGTTAATCCTTTTGTGAATATAAGGGAAGCAGAAGCTAGACACTACTCAATGTTAATACCTTTATTACAAAAGTATGGGGTTGAAGTACCTGTAAATGATTGTATGAACATCTTTTAGGATATGTTCAAGAAGAGGATATTAGAGATGCTTTTTATAGATTGCAAGCGCGCTCTTTTAATAATCATTTACCAGCATTTAGAGCTTGTGTAGCACAACATTATAGTTTGACAAATGATAATATGCAAGGCTTTAATCAAGAAAAAATGATGGAAATGATTGGTGAATATCAAGCTATTTTTGAAGATGTAGTAAATGGAAATATGGATCAATCAAAACTAAGTGAAATATTTTCAAAACTAAATATCTCTATGGTCACAGGGGCGGTATTTGGTGGTGCAAGTGTCGCATTTTTAAATAATTATTTAAATAAAAAAAATGAAGAGGAGTAAATTATGGCTTTACCATTTGTATTAGGATTAGCTGTAGGTGCAGGAGCAGTTATAGCATTTAATAAATCAGATAAATTAAAAGAGACGGCATGCAGTATATTTAAAAAATCAAAAGATGTTGCAAGTGAATCTTTTGAAAAAGGAAAAGAGACTGTTGAAGAGGTAAAAAGTACCATTGATGCAACAGCTGAATGTATAAAAGAGAAAAAAGCACAAGCCATAGAAGAAAAAAAGACACAAACAATGGCAAGTAAAAACGCAGAAGAAACGCTTAAGGAGAAATAATGAATAGCATTGTTATTAATACTGGTGAGCCAAGAAATGTATTAGGACATATTGTAAGTGGTGCAGTAGCTTCAGGGATTATTTCTGGTGCAATCAATTATAAAAAATTAAAAGAGAATGAAATAAGCTCAACAGAGGCCATAAAAGATACAGTTAAAGTGACATCTCAAGGTGCAATTGCAACAGGGGCTGCAATTGCAACTGCAAATTATGTAGGTCAGCCAAATGGTGTTTTTAAGGCATTAGCTGCCGCAGCTATTGGAGTTGCTGGAGTTTATGCAGTAGAAAAATTAGATGAAAAAATTAATGACAAAGATTTAATTGAAGATAATAAAGAAAAATTACTAGCAGGAGATGAATAATGAATCAAGATATGTACAATAATAGTGTAAATCAGCAAAATCAAAATATGTATAATACAAATATAGAAAATACTAGAATGTATGGAGGTTCTAATATGAATACGACACCTAATCCATATATAAACCAACAGCCAAATGTGCAAAATCCTCAAAATATGCAAAACATACAAAATCAAAGTGGATTTAACAATGGCGATTTTATAAAAGGTGCACTAATAGGAGCTACGGTAACTTTTCTTTTGACAAATAAAGGTGCCCAAGAGACTATTATGAAAGCTGCTTCAAAAGGAAATGAGCTTTTTCAAGCTGGAATGGAAGAGTTGAAAGAGAGATATGAAGATGCAAGAGCACAAATGGAAGCAAACAAAGAATAAAATGAGTGATAAATTTGTAAAGGTTCACTCTACTCCTAAAAGAGCTAGATATAAACTTGATTTATTAAAAGATAGCTTTGTGGATGAAAATCTTTTAAGGCTATATTTGGAAAAAATCAAGGGTGTAAGTTCTGTTAGGGTAAATCAAAAAGCTTATAGTGTGATTTTTAATTTTGAGGACTCTTTAGTATGTGAGGAAATAGAAAAAGAGTTATCCTCTTTAAGTGTTGAAAACCTACTTAAAAAAAGTAGTGAAGATGAATTTTCTTGTATCTCTTGTGTAAGTGATGAAGAACCTAGCTTTAAAAGAACAGCCCTTACAAGTTCTGCTTTAGTAGCTGAACGATTAGTACAAAATGATTTATTAAAATTTGCTATTACAGCAGGGGCTTCTTATCCTATACTAATAGATGGAACAAAAGAGCTATTTAGTGAGGGTTTAACTTCTAGGGTTCTTGAGAGCTCTGCTGTTGCAATATCAATATATAGGAAAGATTATCTAGCAGCAAACTCTGCTAGTGCTATGCTAGAGCTTGGAGAATATATAGAAGAGACTACTGTACATAAAAGTGATGATTTACTAAAAGAGTTGGCAAAACCAAATGTTGAAGAGGCTTGGGTAGAAAAAGAAATAGATGGTAAGATAACAGAAGTTCTTATCAAATCAGAAGATATGAAAATCGGTGATGTGGTGGTAGTAGGAGTTGGAAATACCATACCAGTAGATGGACATATTATAGATGGAAATGCAAGTGTAAATGAAGTCTCAATGACAGGTGAAGCAGAACCTGTAACAAAACAAAGGGGTGATAGGGTTATTTCTGGAACTATTGTAGAAGATGGAAGACTTAGAATTTGGGCTGAATATGTGGGAGCTGATACAGCAACACAAAGAATCAAAAGTTATATTGAAAACTCTTTAAATGAAAAATCTTCAGTACAACTAAAAGCTACAAAATTAGCTGATAAATTAGTGCCTGTAACCCTCGGACTTGCTGGGACTTCGTATTTGGTTACTAGAGATTTTGAAAGAATGGCATCTATTTTACAAGCTGACTACTCTTGTGCTTTAAAACTAGCTACTCCTGTTGCTTTTAAATCTACCATCTCAAAAGCAGGACATCAAGGTATTATGATAAAAGGTGCTAAGTCTATTGAAGCTTTACATAGTGCAGATACCTTTGTTTTCGATAAGACTGGAACCCTAACAGAAGGTGAACTTGAAGTTGAAGCTGTGGATTCATTTGATGAAAATTGGACTCCTGATGAATTACTAAATCTTACTGCTTCAGCTGAAGAACACTATTTTCATCCGGTTGCGGAAGCTGTTGTAAAAGCTGCAAAACGAAAAGGCTTTATTCATATGCACCATGAAGAGGTACAGTTTATTGTAGCCCATGGTGTAAAAACAGAGGTTGAAGGAAAATCAGTAGTTATTGGAAGTAGACATTTTTTAGAGGATGATGAGAAAATAGATTTTTCTAAATATAAGGAAGAAATTAATAAATCACTAGAAGATGGTAAAACTTTACTTTATATTGGTTTTGATGGAAAACTTTTAGGAACAATATCTTTAGTTGATAGATTAAGAAAAAATGCAAAAGAGTCTATTGATAGATTAAGGCAATTAGGTGTTAAAAATATTGTTATGCTTACAGGAGATACTAAGCAAAAAGCTAAGATGATAGCAGATGAATTGGGCGTTGATGAGGTAAGAGCTCAACTATTGCCTACTCAAAAAGCTGAAATTATAAAAGAGCTTATGGACGAGGGTAAAAAAGTTGCCTTTGTTGGTGATGGTATAAATGATGCACCTGCATTAATCTCTTCACATGTGGGTATTTCTATGAGTAGAGGTGCAGATATAGCAAAAGCTACTGCTGATGTTAGTTTACTCAAAGATGATATATCTGCTGTTGTTGAGGCAAAAGAGTTGGCAAATAAGACTATGAAACTTATTAATAATAACTTTAATGCAACAGTTGGTATAAATTCAGCAATTTTAGCAGGTGCTACATTTGGCTTGTTTTCACCTGTGGTTACAGCAGTACTGCATAATGGTACTACTATTGGATTGTTACTAAATTCAATAAAGGGTGTAGAAGTAAAATAGGTATACTCAAGAGGATAGTAGTTATCAGTTTTATTTAAATATATTTTTGATAAAATTTATGATAATTATTATCAAGGAGTTATTATGCCTTTTCTTTTACCACTTGCTACTGTATTAACAGCGGCTATTACAGTTAAAACTGTCGATAAGACAGTTAAAAAACTAAACAAGAGGAAAAAAAGGAAGATGTAAATATGGCATTTGATAAAGAGCTTCAAAGGGAAGTTGCCAAAGTAGGTATGACTGCGACCTTGGGTCTTACAGTCGCCACTTCTTTGTTTATGAAAAATAAAACTGCTAAAAAAGCCCATGTTATAGGCGGTGTGGCTTTTTGTGGATTTACTTTATGGCATACTATGCTTTATGACCCAAAAAGTAAGAAAATAGTAAAAAAAGTAGAAAATGAGACAAATCCTTTGGTTTAGAAGGGATTTGAGGGTAGAAGATAATGCCATCTTAGCAAATGCAGGTGGTGAGATTCTACCCATTTTTATATTTGATAAAAATATTTTAGATAACTTACCCTTTAATGATAAAAGGCTTACTTTTATATATTCATCTGTTTTGAAGCTAAAGAAAAAACTTAGACTTCTTGGCTTGGATTTAGCAGTTTTTTATGGAAAGCCTATTGAAATTATAAAATCTTTGTCAAAGGATTTTGATGGGGTTCTATGTTCCGTTGATTTTGATGAATATTCAAAAAATAGGGACAAAGAAATTGAAAAAATCATTCCTTTAAAAGGATTTCTTGACTCTTTTATTTTAAATCCCAATGAACATCTAAAAGCAGATGGAACTCCTTATAAGGTATTTACTCCTTTCTATAAATCTTTAAATTTTCTTACAAGTTCTTTAAAAATAGAGACCTATAAAAGAAAGGAAAATTTAAAATTAGCAAGTTTTGATTATAGTTTTACTCCTAGCTTGGAAGATATGGGATTTAAAAAGCAGACTTTGCCTGAGTTTTTATACGAAGATTTAAATTCTTTACTAAAAGATTTTTCAAATAAAATAAATAATTATGAAATTAATAGGGACTATTTTTATAAAGATGGTACTTCCAAGCTCTCTATTTATCTTAGGTTTGGTCTAATATCTCCAAGGCAAGTTTTTAATTACTATAGAAAGTATGAAAATAGTGAGTGTTTTATTAAAGAACTTTTTTGGAGAGAGTTTTATAATTATATTTTATTTCATTTTCCAAAGTCTCAGACTGAAAATTTTAATAATCTAAAAATTTCTTGGAATGAAAATGAAGAAGATTTTAAAAAATGGTGTGAGGGAAATACAGGAGTCCCCATAATAGATGCAGCCATGAAACACTTAAATGAAACGGGGCTTATGCATAATAGATTAAGAATGATAGTTGCTTCATTTTTAACTAAAAATCTTTTTATTGATTGGAAAAAAGGTGAGAGATATTTTGCTCTGAAACTTTTAGATTATGAAGCTAGTTCAAACATAGGTTCTTGGCAATGGGCAGCTAGTACAGGAGCTGATGCCTCACCATATTTTAGAGTTTTTAATCCCTATATTCAGTCTTCAAAATTTGATAAGGAGGCTTTATTTATAAAATCTGTTTTAAAAGAGTTAAAAGATATACCCGCAAAAAGTTTTCATGTGGAAAATGGAGTATCATCAAATCTTTTTATAAACTATCCAAAAGCTATGGTTGATATTTCATTATCAAGAAAAAGAGCAATAGAAAGATTTAAAAAAGTAAAACAAAAATAAACAATTTATTTGTATTACTGTTTATATTTTAATTTTTATAATATGGAATAACATTATTTTCATTACCTTTGAATAATGGCTTTAACATTCTATAATCACTTGTCAGAATACAATAATCTGAGACAAGTTTTATTAATGAATTGTCAGTTATTCCAAATTTTAAGAAAAAATTAGATTCACAATCCTTATTTAAATTAACACTAATTTCTTCAAACTCAGAGAATAAATTTCTAGCAACTTCATATGCGAGTATTCTAGCCTGTCCCTTTAAATCAATTAGATTAGAAATCTCAGTAGCTATATATGGAGTTATAAATACCTTATCAAAATCACTCATTATTTTTAAAATTTTATTGTAATCAGATATATCAAATGCCTTTAATCGTTTTGATTTAGATATATACTTTCCTTCTTCAACAGCTCCAATAACTAGTAATAAAAGGAGATTAGTGTCTATTATTAGATTTCTTGACATGATTAACTCTCGTTTTTAAATCCCCTAAAAGTCCCCTTGTCAAGGTCAATTAAAAATTTTTTGTGTTGTCTACGATAACGCATAACTTTTGCAAGTCGAGATAAACCACTTTCCAAATTTATATCATCAGAATTTCTAGCTTCAAAAGGATCTTCCCCTCTTAGTCCATAGCTTAAAGCAACCTCATATAATTTTTTATCCTCAGATATTAAAACACCTTCTAAAGAAATGTCTTCTGAGTCAGGAATTAAATCTTTTAAATTTTCCTTTGCAATACTAATGGCTTTTTTAAAATCAATCATCAATTTTTCCTTAAGTAAATTAATTAATTTTTTTATGCAACTCTAATTACATTCATCAGTACCGATATTTTATCTATTTGTCTCTTAAATATGTAAGTGATATAAATGTTAAAATCACTATATTTATTTTTTAGAGATGATATTTCGTGTTTTATAAGTTGAATTATTAAAAACAAAATCAATAAGTTAGCTATTTGAAATTTTTTACTATAATGTTTTTTTAATTGGAGGTACTTATTATGAAAACTTTAGCAATTACTGGTTCGGGTGGTTTTGTTGGGCAAAAGCTTAGAAAAAGATTTGAATCAAAGGGCCATGAAGTAATAGGTATAAAAAAAGATGAGTTAAAAGATATAAAAAAACTTACATCTATAATAGAAAAAGCTGATTATCTTATTAATTTAGCAGGTGCTAGTATTATAAATAGATGGACGCACTCTTATAAAAAGATTTTATATTCAAGTAGAATAGATACCACTAAAGCACTTATTGCTGCTATGGAAAAAGCTAAAATAAAACCTAAGGTTTTTATCTCAACATCAGCAGTTGGTATTTATAAAAATAAGGCTTGTTATGATGAAGAAAACTATGAATATAGTGATGATCTTTTAGCTACTTTATGCAAAAAATGGGAAGAGGAAGCTTTAAAGGCTAAGAATTTAAAAATAAGAACAGCAATTTTTAGATTTGGTATAGTCTTAGGTGATGGGGGAGCTTTAAGAAAAATGTTAAGACCTTTTAAACTAGGTCTTGGTGGTATTATTGCAGATGGAAAACAATACACCTCTTTTATACACATAGAAGATTTACTAAATGCCTATGAATTTGTAATTGAAAATGAAGATTATGAGGGAGTATTTAATCTTACTGCTCCAATAACTACAACAAACCATGGACTAACAAAAGCCTTAGGTAAGGCTTTAAATAGACCAACTATCTTGCCAGTACCAAAATTTATATTAAATCTTATCTTTGGTGAGGGAGCGAGGGTTCTTACTGATGGACAGTGTGCAAAACCAAAGAGACTTTTAGAAAAAGGTTTTAATTTTAAATTTGAAAATATTGAGGATACGATTTTTGATTTAGTAAAAAAAGTTTAAAATTTTTTGAAATAAAGTCTTTTTGTGCTACAATCTTAGAGTGAAAGAGCTAATAAAAAATATAGGTTTAGGCTTATTTGTAAATGGTAGTTATGCTATTATGAATAATGACATAACAATAAATACATTGGCCATAGTGGCAGGTTCTATTATGATAATGTGGACTATGATACACCTTCAAAAAAAGGATATATGATGGATGGACAAACTATAATATCACTTGTTACACTTATTTTAGTGGCGTATAGTACTTATCTTTTAATAAAAGATATCAAAAAAGATAAAAAAACTCAATAATAAAAAACTATATATAAGCCTTAAAGCTTTATATGTTTTTTTAATACTTCCTAATTGACTTTATATAATTTATTGCCTACAATTACGAAAAATATTAAAAAGGATAAAAATTGGAACAATTGCCAAATTGCCCAAAATGTAATGGAGAATATACCTATGAAGATGGAAGTTTACTAATCTGTCCTGAGTGTGCTTATGAATGGTCAAAAGATGAAGCAAATCAAGAGGAAGAAGAATTTACTGTAAAAGATTCAAATGGGGCAACACTAAGAAGTGGAGATGATGTAACTGTTATAAAAGATTTAAAGGTAAAGGGTAGCTCTTCTGTTGTAAAAGTTGGTACAAAAATCAAAAATATTAGACTAGTTGAGAGTGCTGATGATCATAATATTGACTGTAAAATACCAGGTGTAGGAGCTATAAAAATCACACCTAAATATGTAAAAAAATCTTAAAGAAGTCTTGATAAAAAAAGGCATTCTTTAAGTCACTAGTAAGAATTTATTCTATTCATATAAATTTAACCCTTAATTGGGTAAAATGTCCAATTTAATAAAAATAGTAAATCATATAAGAGATAATTAAGGCATAAAAACATGGATTACAAAGATAGTTTATTACTACCAAATACAAAATTTCCTATGAGGGGAAATTTACCACAAAATGAACCAAAGCGATATAAACTTTGGGAAAGCAACAATGTTTATGACAAAATGAAGAAAAATAGAGAGGGAGTGGCTTCTTTTACCTTGCACGATGGACCTCCATATGCAAATGGTCATATTCATATTGGTCATGCGTTGAATAAAATACTAAAAGATATTATTGTTAAATACCACTATTTTGATGGTAGAGCTGTAAGATATGTTCCAGGTTGGGATTGCCATGGACTTCCAATAGAGCAAAAAGTTGAAGAAAAAATAGGAACTACAAAGAAAAAAGAGCTTGAAAAATCAAAGATTAGAGAGCTTTGTAGAAACCATGCAACAAGATTTATTGATATTCAAAGGGAAGAGTTTAAAAAACTTGGAATTATAGGTGATTGGGATAAGCCATATTTAACTATGGATTTTAAATTTGAGGCTAATATTTACAGAGAATTATGTGCCATAGCAAATCAAGGTTTATTAGTACAAAGATCTAAGCCTGTATATTGGTCATGGGCTGCTCAAACGGCACTCGCTGAAGCTGAAGTTGAGTATGAAGATAAAACTTCACCATCTATTTTTGTGGCATTTAAACATGAAAAATTAGATGCTTCTTTAGTAATTTGGAC
>PDWI01008948.1_pt1 | contig 11623 bp, 10 predicted proteins | sample 1430891 | NCBI WGS metagenome assembly PDWI01 (sample SAMN01162508, study PRJNA174530) | Oral metagenome, whole genome shotgun sequencing project. | biome: Marine environment; feature: Marine mammal; material: Swab sample of the gingival sulcus; isolation source: swab sample of gingival sulcus...
GTTGGAGTCGGGCATGGTGGACGATTTTATCAACGTCAAACACGGCCGCCAAGACGCCAAATATTTGCTGCCCGAGCTTGAGCCGATTTTGGAATCGACCTACGGGGTGATTTTGTATCAAGAGCAAGTCATGCAAATTGCTCAGGTTTTGGCTAGTTATACCTTGGGGCAAGCCGATATGCTACGCCGCGCCATGGGTAAGAAAAAGCCTGAAGAAATGGCCAAACAGCGCACCATGTTTATGGAAGGTGCGGTCAAGAACGGCCACGACGGCGACAAAGCCACGGCGATTTTCGACCTCATGGAAAAATTCGCCGGCTACGGTTTTAACAAGTCGCACTCGGCGGCGTATGCGTTACTCGCCTACCAAACGGCGTGGCTGAAATCGCACTTCCCCGAGGCGTTTATGGCGGCGGTGCTGTCCTCCGACATGGACAAAACCGACAAAGTCGTGCCGCTGATTGAAGAGTGCCGCAGCATGGGATTAAAAATTAAAAATCCGACACTTAACGAATCGTCTTACATGTTCACCGTCAACGCCAACAACGAAATTGTTTACGGTTTGGGGGCGATTAAGGGCGCGGGCGAGGCGGCTTTGCAAACGCTAATAGCCTACCGCGACAAGCACGGCGCGGTGACTAGCGTCGAGGACTTTTTCCTCACTGCCGACTTTACCAAGCTCAACAAGCGCGTGTTGGAGGCGTTGATTTACGCCGGCGTTTTCGATGATTTGGAGCCTAATCGCAAGTATTTATTAGACAATTTGCCGAGTTTCTTAAAACTCGCCGAGCAAACCACCAAAAACCAACAAAGCGGCCAAGGCGACCTGTTCGGCATGGGCGGTGGTGCGGCCGCGCCGGTGGCTATGCCGACATTTGCCGGCAAGGACGATTTTTTCTCGCCACAAGAGCAGCTGCAAAACGAAAAAGGCGCGTTGGGCTTGTATTTGACTGGCCACCCGATTGACGCCTTCAAAGACGAATTGACGACCATTTTAAATGGCGAGACACTGGCGCAAACGCTGGAGCGCGTCGGCAATTTAGACAGCATGGCGCCGCCCGATGCCTCGGGCGAGAAGCGCAAATTTAACCGCGGCAAACGCGTTTGGGTCGCCGGCTTGGTGATTGACGTGCGCGTGCGACCGCTGAAAAGCGGCAACGGCAAAATGGCGTTTGTGACCATAGACGACCGCAGTGCGCGCACGGAAGTGAGCTTTTTCAGCAAAGCTTTTGAAGCCAACCAAGAGGCGCTGAAAGTCGATGAAATTTTAATCATTCGCGGCCGCGCCAGTTATGACGATTTCAGCGGTGGCATGAAAATCTCTGCCGAGTACGCTTTCCCGATGAGTAAGGCCTGCGAGCTATTTGGTGACGCCCTACAATTGACTTTGGATAACAAAGTGAACGTGGAAAAAGCTATTGCTTTAATAAAGGAAAACCGTTTCAACCCACAAGCACCAAGCGAAGCGCAACACCCGAGCGAGCCACAAACGCCAGCTTTCCCCGACCGCCCTATGCCGCCAATGCCGGTTGTGGAAAAACCTGTGGATAACCCTGTGGATGTTTACCTACACATTGACGGCGAACGCACCGAGGGCAAAATCCGCCTCGCCCCCAGTCAGCGCATTAATTTAAACGCCCAGAGTTACGCACAGTTGGTGGCGCAGTTGGGTAAATCTCGGGTGACAGTGAATTATGCTTTGAGTAAGTGGCGTGCGCCTGAGCTGGAGGGTTAATTCCTGATTGGCAAAAAAGTGATAGAATGGTTTGTTTTCAATACAACCCAAAGGAGAACAGCGGTGCAACTAACAACCATAGCCATTGAAAATCATCAATCGATTTAGCATGTTATTCAGCAACCACAACAACAAATGCTTTCCTTAACGGCTTTGGAAACTTCATCGGCATTGACACGATAACTATCGTAGAGTACGCTAGCTATCACTCCAAGTTGCTCCGAGTTTGGCTCACCCTTTTTAGGCATCGGTTGAAGGCGCTTGGAGATTTTTTAAATCCTCTAATATCCATATGGAATGCGTTAGCTAATTCTGCTACACTGACAGTCGAAGCCTCAACAGCGGAGGGACGCGAGGCGTATTGTCATCTAATCCATTCCCATTGGGGCTTTTTTCTATTCCTATGGTTTTTTACCTCATAAAACTTGTGCGCCGCATTACCTTTGGGGGGCGCAAAGCCTCGAGCACTATAATCTTGGCAGACATCAGGTCGCTATTGACTTTAAGCGATACGGCTAACGACTTTGGGGTAACCATTTTTATTGAAATCCTGCAACTGTTGTATTAAACTGTCCGCAAACCTCCGTGAGGCCGGTCGGACTTCTGATTAAAATTGGCGTCCACCATATCTGGCACGGGGGTTTTGCTTGTCCGGTTTAGACTCTTTCCACCGTGTAAATACGGTTGCCTTGGCTATCGTTATCTAGGCACTTTCGGCGACCAACTCATCGTTGGTAGGTAACAGGGAGTAGAGCGGCTTGTTTTCTGTTTCGGCATCATTATCTTGTTTTTCCACTTGACTTAAATCGTTTTCAGTTTTAGCATCGCTCTCAGAAAGGTTGTCGTGCAAACCTAGCCTAGTGGGCGATTGAAGCCCGATGGAGTTCGCAGAGTGATGACCTTTCTCCACATCCTCAACAGGCGCAACAGCCCCTTTACTAATCGCTTCCAACAAATCTTATTCAAGTGGTTTGCTGTATTCTGTTTTGATTGGTTATTGTTTTTTTCAAACAAAACAGGTACACTGCCCAGAAGGGCTGTACCAAAGTACGTTTCGGACGTAGAGAGTAGGGATTGCAAATCCATAACTCGTTGTGCTACGCCCTTTACTGTTTGGAAGAAAAAATTTTCTTTTACAATTATTGCTTTTTCTGAATGTTGCAATACACTGTTGGTTGTGGCGCTTGAGGGTAACGCAGGACTGATTGAATTATCAGCGTCTGCGTAGGTAATTCTGTCAAGCGCCTTGTTTTTTACGTCTTTGATTTGGGTATTGCTATCTAGGTGGGCTTGTTGTATATTTTTACTTGAGGGTTCGGCTCCTCGGGCAGAAACATGGGCGTCTGCCTCTAGTAAGTTCCCCCCTGATGTGGAATTATCCGAACCCGCCTTATAACCGCTTGGTCTTTCCCGCTTAACTCAGGCGCTCCCACCTTTTGGTGTTGAAGTGTAGCCACTGGGTGCGTAGGCATGACGGCATCTTTACTTGCCCCGTGTTCATCGCCTGTGTTTTCTTTTTGATTTTGCATAGCCTCTGATGCTAGAATGGATGTCCGCTCAGGAGCATAAACCTGCTGGGTAGCACCCTCCGCGGATGCAGGTGCTGGCGATGCCTCTCGACCGTTCTTGGTGACGGCTTGAGGGGCTGTTTGTAGTTTCCAATAGCCCTAATTTGCTTTGGCTATTCTCGGCAGCGGTGGAAAGTGCGCTTTACCAAGCCGCAACCCGATAATCCTTAAAAAAATGTCCAAAAGCTGGAACTTCGTTCAGCTCATTCAGTGCATTAAAAATTGGTGCGAGCACCCGTGATGCGCCATCTACACAATCCAGAGGCGGCACCATGCCTTCTAAACGCGCGCGCTGTTTGGCGGGGAAAGGATTTTCTTGCGTCACCCAACCCGTATCGACACTATTCATAAAAATCCCATCTTTGGCGTAGTCTTGCGCCGCGGTGCGCGTCATCATATTGAGTGCAGCTTTAGCCATATTGGTGTGAGCGTGGCGTTGGGTTTTATTGCTGCGGTTAAATTGTCCTTCCATCGCGGAGACATTAATAATAAAGCGTTTTTTCCACGGCGATTGCTGCATCAAACCCTTGAGGCGCGAGTTGAGCAAAAACGGCGCGGTGGCGTTAATAATTTGCGCTTCTAGGAACTCAAGCGTATCAATCTCGTGCAGGCGTTGTAACCAGCTATTGTGAGCGCTAAAGTCTATCGGTTTGTTAAACTCATCAGTCATACCCAAATCTTCATTAGGCTCACTTGTCGTAGCAACCGCACTATTTACCTGTGGTCGGTCGTTTTTCGGAGTGGGTATGTAGGGAGCTAAACATATCTGCGTAAACCGACAATCCTAAATGCATCGGCTCGCGCTTCCGTATATGCATAATGTAGATATGTTCGGCATTAATTCCCTGATGCAACCTAGCTCTAGCATGCGGAAATAAGGCAGGGCTATGTATTCATCATCTGAGAATGGTTGCCCTGTGTTATTATCCACACAAACTTATATCATCAGTGCTACAAGAATTGGCCTCGCATGTGAATTATGCAGATATGTTTGAATGAGTTACGTTTGTTTCAGCGGTGCTACCACTATAGCACACCTCACTAAAAAAGAAACCCCACCCATATTTAAATGGATAGGGTTAGGCGTTCTAAGACGCTCTATAGACGCTCAGGGCGTTCTTAACTTTTGCCACGTTTTAGTTTGATAATTGCTTCGGGAATTGTAGCCACAAATAGAGGGTTAGATTCTGAGTAGATACTAATTCCCTTGTTGTGTGGCAGTGGCTCACGGCTAACATAGATAGGAATGCCTTTCTTATCTGATAAGCCTATAGCTGTCGCTGGTGCGTTGTAACGCTTGATAAAGCCTTTTTGGTTGGGCACTAAAATAGCCTCATCAGTATTAATATCTGCCGCAGTCTCCCAGTTTGTGCTATAGGGAATATAATCAATTCCGTCAATACGATAACCGTGATACTGATTTTTAGAAATAGTCTGTACTGAGGTTTCTTTCATCGGGTATTCGTCTGCGATAGCTTTCTTAACTAAGTCAGTGAAAAACGCCTCACCACATAAGGCAATATAACCGTTAAAGGACTGTTTACCCATGCCCTTGCGGACAAGCGCCATAGCTTCATTATTCTTAGCCATTAAGTTGACATCTGAACCAGTAAAATTCATTGCTAATTCTTTTTGCTGAACATCAAATTTTGCCCAAATATCAGCTAATACCTTGTCACCTTGAGCATCAATAACCTTTCCACCTAACGCCCCTAAACGCATGTGTTCAAAGGTGTTATTATGTGTTTCTTTATGGTAAATCAGTTCATTAGCGATTTCTTCTTGAATTGAATAGTCAGTTCCCAACACAGCATCGCCTAAAATTTCACTTTCTAATGGAAAGTGTGCTGCTTTGAACGTTGCAATATTTCTATCCACTGGACGTAGCGGCGTAGATGCGCCACCTCTCGCTTGGTCAGGGATGATACCTAGTTTGCCTTGCTTACGCTCAATTTCTACGTAAACCGTCTTAACACCTTCACCATCACCTTTAGTTAATCCTAAATCAGATAATAGCGTTGGTGACGTCTCTATTAAGTTGATTTTTTCTGATAAATTAATAATTTTACCCATAATATACTTACCCCAATAAGTTAAAGCCTTGAGCTAATAGCTCAGGCGCATTTTCATCTGTTAACCCAATCAAAGCATTCTTATTTAGCCCGGCTCCGCCAGTAACCACTAGAATGCGCCCCTCATCGTCAGCTTCACCTAAGGCAACGCCCCATTTGATAGCTGTTTGAGTAGCCCATGCTGGATTATTTAAAATTTCAATATCGGTATTAACGGCTAACAGCTCACCACCTTTGATTGCTTTAGTCGTATAAGCTCCGCCACTTTTAACGACTGCTGTTAGGTTGAAATTTGTTCCTCGGCTATCAATAACGATATGCCCTGTATTTAGATCTATTGGCATTTTACTACCCCTTTATTCATTAATATTTTGTCTATTACATCTAGGCCACCATTTTCCATATATCCACCATTTGGCGGAGTTGTTTCACATAACAAAGCCTCGGGTATGGGGGAATTAGATGCTTTAATAGCGGTAATCATGGCATCAGCTTGAACATCGTTAATAGATAATAATAGCTCATAACATTCATTTGAAATGCCATTAAAATTGCCCATCATATTTTTAGAAAAACCTGCTAAGGCTAATTTACTATCAACCTTGTGTTTTTTCTCTTCTTCTTGTAATTGCTTTATTTTTTTCTTTAGTTTGACAATTTCAGCTAACGCTTCTTTGAGGGTTTTGGGTGTATTCCCTTGATTGTCTATTTCGTCAGATAATACCAAAGCTTCCGTCTCTGAATCCACGCCCACAGGGGTGAAAGAAACTTCACGGATTTTACAGCCGTGCATTACTTTGAGTGGCCCAGTGTAAGACGCACCGTTGACAACCGTTGTTTCACCTGCGCCTATATTTTCCACGCTACTGGCTTGCGCATGAACTGATAGCTCCCAAGGAAAGCCCTGTTTTGCATCATCAGCTATCGCTTTGCCGTGAGTATTGGCTAACAGTGTGCCAGTTACCATCAACTCGTTATCTCTAACAGATAATTGAGCAATGCCAACGCGTTTGCCACGGTCATGCCCATCTAGCGCAGGAATTTTATCTTTATAAGATAAATCATTTAGGTCAATGATTGAGTTTTCGCCAAACAGCGAAAAAGGTTTTCCACTGTTGGCAACACCTGAAAAAGTGTGCCCTTGTTCTTCATTAGTGCCTTTTATATCTGATAAGGTGATGCTTTCTGTGGATAATACAATGTCTTTATTCATGTTTATTTAACCGTTTTACTTTGATAAGATGTCCCAAGCGTGACGTTCACCAAAACCGTATGCAGGGCATAGTTTGATAATTGCCAGTTTTTTACTGTTACCTTGCTCGCAAAGCTCTAACACCTCTTGTCTAAATTTCTCATTCCGTAACATACGGATAGCATCAAGGCAATTAGGAATATACAATCTTTCTTGCCCACCATAGACTTTAGTCATTTTTTGGGTTGCATCTTCGCCAATTGCCTCTAGCAGCATATCTAGATAAGGGCTTGCTTTTTCCCCTCTGGTTACAGGAAAGGACAAGCCACCTAATGCTTTAACTAAGTCAATAGCTTTTTCAAAGCCTATTAGGTCGATAATGTCAATCATGCTTTCGGGAAGTAGATTTTTGACTTTAGGTAGTGATTCTAGTAATTGATTATTCATGATTTCCAAGATAATAGTGAAGTCTTTCAGTAGTGACATTATTACTCAGATAGATTGGGCGCGAGAGTTGAGGGTGTTCATACCCTCATTGAATTGTATCGCGTGATTGGCTATCATGTTCGTACCTATCCAGCAAGGGCTTTGAATAGCGCTAATCCTTAAAATTAAATCCGTTAAACGCGGTGAAATCCAAAATATAGGGAAAGGTACAACCCCAAAAATAAAACCGCTTAGACGAAGAGATAAGCGGTTTTGTTTTTTGCCGTTTTATAGAAAGAAAAAAGCCGCTCCAACGAACGGCTTTTGATTATGGTTAGGGGATAGGATTAGGAGAAGTCTATTGCCTTTAAGCGGTTTTCCAGTTGTTCGCTTTGGTTGGTGACAAGCGCTAGTAGTTTCCAAAGTTGAGTTGTCGGTATATCGCTCTCGTCGCACCCAGACAGCAGCCCAAGTAAGCAAGTTAACCCGCCACTTAAAACGTGAAAATCATCTTTAAAATTATTGAACTGCACAATGGCTTCTCGATTATATTCTGTGTTTTTCATGACTCACCCCCCTCACGCTTGCAACTCTAGGGTTAATTGCTTGGCTCGTTTTTTTGAAGGCAACAAGCCACAAGCTCGCATATCGCGGATTTGAAGACTCACCCATGCACCGCTTTTATCTAGTAATTTGGCAATTTCTTTTTGCGTTAACCCCATGTGCTTATAACGTTTAATCTGTTTCCACGAGGGCTTGGCAACAGAAAGCAATTGTTGCTGTAACTGCTGTACCTGTTCTTGTAAAGTGGCTACATCACCTTGCTGTAGGTGCAGTGATTTTTCTAGTGTGTTGAAAGCGACAATATACTTCTCTTTCCACTGGGCAGCACGCGCTCCAGTGAAGCCCATACACAAAAACATAAAACCATCACGTGTGATTTCATACATTGGTCTAGGTCTTTTGTTGTCGTCTTGATATGAGCAGGGCTGAAAATTCAGCCGTGCAAATTCTTGTGAGCAATCAAGCTCATCTATAGCTTGCAATACGTTTTTATGCTTTTTTTCAAAGTGCTGAGAAACGGCTAATGAAGTGGTGATAAGGCGGTTTCCACCTGTGATGCGAACCAAAGGTTCTTTATAACTTGTCATGATTGACCTCTTTTGCTTTGTTTTAGAAAGTACCACCCAAGGGTATAGGGTGGTGGGTTCACTAATCAGGCAAAAGACCGACGGGTGCTTATTGGTTATTCGGCACTCCTCACCCACCATATAACAGGTTTTGTATTTTGTTTAGACGTAAAAAAACCGCTTAGTCTGACGGGTGCGGTTATCCGCTTTTGCTTTTGATTAGGACTTTAATTATAGCTGTTCTTTGCTGTTTTAGCAATAATTAATTTGTCCTAATCTTTGTTGGGCGAACTAAGGTAAAAGTTTAAGATAATTATATTTCTACCAAACAAATTATTAATAACTGTTCCCTATATAAAAGTAAGAAAAGTCAGGTGCTTCTTTACTAAAAAAATCCCAATTTTTTTGGCAATCCCATGTCCTTAACCGTAATAGCCCTTGCGCTCATCGCTTAAAACGTTGCAAAGCTCTTGCACGGGGAAGCCATACATTTTTGCCCACGACTTCACAGCAAGACTGCTTGCATAAAGCTCAAATTTGATTTTTTTAGCTTCTTCTTTGAACAGTAAAACCAATAAAAGATTTTACAGTTCTATTTTTGTGTTTTATGGAGATTGTCTTTATATGTGGCTGATATATTTTGGTTTTATTCTAACCGTAAAAAGAGAAAAAAACAATTAAATATTTTACAGTTTCTAAAAAAGAACCGTATAATATTTTTGATGCTGAATTAAACGATGAGCAATAGGAGAAAGTTTATCATTCTGTCGCTGCTAAAAAGAGAAAAGCTAGAAAATAAACTTAGAAGCCACCTAAGGTTAGCACTTCAAAGTTACATTATCTTCTTTCTCTAGACTCTTTTAGTTTTTCAATATAAAAAACAAAAAGAAAGGTGCAACTTTGAAGTACTGATTTTAGATTACTAAAAATTCCAAGTTTAAAATGCCTAACTTTGAAGTTTTTTGTGCACTTGTCAAGCGGTAAAAATGTATCCCAACTTTTACCTGACTACAATCTATAGGTAAAAGTTTAAAATAGTTAATCTTTCATTAAATTAGATATTAATATCTTTATTTTCAAAATATTATTATTAACTTTTACCCAAGTTAAAAGCCTTTGCAAAAGGTAAAAGTTTATATCTTTAAACTTTTACCTTAACTTGAAAAAAATAGCTGTCCTCGTCTTTCAAGTTGCTTTTAGTTGACCCGAGCAATAAACACAACCCATCTTATTGTTAATAAATAAAATATTATTTACTTTAAAAAGAAATAGTAAGGTGAGGTTTTTTTCAAGTTAGATGCATGTTAGTTGAAAAAGAAACATGCATCTTTGGTATCTTTATTATGCAATAAAGTATGTTGATTTCTAATAAAAAAATTCAAACATGCATGTGATTTGCATTGCTCACCATTTATACATGTTTATCCTTTGGTAGCATGCATAAAGGTACAGTTAACTTTGTCGAACGATACAGTTTAACCAATATAGTTTGCGTTCTTAATGATTTTATTTAACAAATTGTATATAAAACAAAAAAATTAACTGTATTGCCGTATTGATGTTGTTTAAAACAATACAGTTACCGCCACGCAAGTGTAATGGTATTTTGGGATAATTCCTCGTTAATTTTAATTTCTAGTGCGGTTAAGCAAATGCGGTAGTAAAAGTGCATAATTGCAACGAATTGAGTTTGAAAAAATGAATCCAAAGATTACAAAACATTTCTTATATTTAAGTTGACAATATTTTAATTTATTTTCACTGAATATATTGGTTTGAATATTAATGTAAAAACAAAAATCAAGTTAAGTTTAAATTTAATAAAATCCATTTAAAATAAGGATTGCGGTTGGTGATGAGCACTGAGTTATTGCTCTACAGCAGTCTTGCCACAAGGTTTTGTAGCCTCTCAAGGCGTAGCGACTGGCACGATAACAGCAATGTAGTTTGCTAGAAAACGTTATTTAGCTTGTATACCAAGCAGATTAAGCTTATTTCATGAGAGTAAACTACTTAACCTGAAACAGATAAGGTTTCAGGTTGTATTTATTTAAAGAATTAGTTCTTATTTATATTTATTTGATTTTACAATCATAAAACAACACGAAACTAAAAGAGATTTTAATTGCCTAGCTTCAGGTTGCTAGGAGCTTAAACCGAAACTGCTGAACTGTTAAAAAGCAGTTAAATACTATTTAAAAGCCGTTTATTTTATGCACATATATGTTGCATAAAAGTATCACTTTCTCGCTATTTTTCCCTATTTTGTTTATCTGCATAATTTCGCGCCGCTTCGTTTAATATTCTGAGTTATTGCGAGTTTTCGGCGCGTTTCTTCCTTAGTGCTTTATGTATTTATATTTAGTCCCCCACAGGTATCGTATCGCTGCGGTTACTTCCACGTACCGATTCATCTGCTTCATCTGCTTCATCTGCATGGTCGGCATGACTTAGCCGCTGTTGCAGCGTGTACAGCAATTGCTTACCGCTAAACTGCCCTAATAGGTTTTGTAGCGCTTGCAGTTGAGAACGGCGCCTTTGCTCTTGTTTTGCCATGTGCTGATAGTAACTTTCTGGCTTGCGCAACGTCTGTGCGGCATTGTTAATCAGTATATCTAGTGCTGGCAAGTGCGTTTGCAAGTAGTTGGTAAACGCTTCAACTGAATCAATATGTTTTAAATCCAAAGAATAAATCTGCAAGCGCTGTTGCCATTGCTCAAAATCGGGCTGTTGGTGATAGCGATGCAAGGCATCTTGGGCAAAACGCGTTGTCACCAGCACCGTTGCACCAGCGCGCAAGAGTTTTAAAGCGATTTCGAAGCCAATTTTGATACGACCACCCGTGACCAATGCCACGCGCCCCGTCAAATCTGTCGATTGCTGGCGATAAGCGTAATTTTGCGCGGCACAATCGGGACACAAGCGGTGATAAAAGTGATGTACGTCCACAAAATGCGCTTTGCAAATATAGCATTTTTTCGGCTTGTATAGCCTGCTATTGTATGGTCTGTTATCGGTTTGAGTGTGCTCAATGTGAGTGAGCAAATGCTCAGACGTATCACAGCCCAAAGCACGCATCGTGCCGTTTGGGTCAAAAAACGGCTCTGCCCGACAGCGCGCCGTATTTTCTAAAATGGCGCGGTCGTGTTGTCGGCGTTCGGCTTTGCTGAGTAGCTTGTTGGCACGTTTATTCATGAGAAAGCCCTCCCAGAGAAATTGTTGCACTGTCGGCACTTCCTTTTGCGCGTGTTAAAATCGCCAAAATTTTGTCGTAGTGCGAGCCTTGCCAATAGATTTGCTGACACTGACGGCACTGCTTGAAATCGTCAATTTTGGCGTAAACTTTGTCGGGAACACGATTGTGAATGCTGGCTTTGTCCACTGCTTCAATGCAACCGTTACATTTAATGCACAATTTAAACGGCTGAAATTGTTCATACAGGTCGTAATGTTTAACCACTTCGTGAAACTGCTTTTCTGGCAGCGTGTTGCGAATCCAG
>PDWI01008949.1_pt1 | contig 11622 bp, 13 predicted proteins | sample 1430891 | NCBI WGS metagenome assembly PDWI01 (sample SAMN01162508, study PRJNA174530) | Oral metagenome, whole genome shotgun sequencing project. | biome: Marine environment; feature: Marine mammal; material: Swab sample of the gingival sulcus; isolation source: swab sample of gingival sulcus...
CGTTACAATAAGCGCCCTAATTGATGTCGGAGCGTAGCGCAGCCTGGTAGCGCACTTGTCTGGGGGACAAGGGGTCGGAGGTTCAAATCCTCTCGTTCCGACCATTTATTTTTCAACGTTGCAACTCTGCAAGCTCTAAGTTTTTAATGTTCTTCTTTTTTAACCTAGAAAGCGCAATCCTCACCTGTATTTTATGTCAAATCACACACCTTCTACTCCCGCTTGTCATTCTGCCGCGGCTCACCCCGTGGTTGTCGCCATTACAGGGGCATCGGGCGGAAAGTATGCGCTGCGGTTGCTAGAAGTGCTACTACGCGCTGACGAGCACGTCTATTTGATGATTTCTACCGCGGGACTGATGGTTCTGGCCATGGAAGAAGGCTTGCAATTGGGCAATAAGCCTAACGTCATTCACAAGCGCCTCGTACAACATTTTGACTGTAATCCCGAGCAATTGCGCGTCTTTGGCGAGCAAGATTGGTTAGCCCCTCCCGCCTCGGGGTCGGCAAAGCTTAAAGGCATGGCCATTGTCCCCTGTACCACGGGCACGCTGGGAGCGCTGGCCGCGGGCGTGAGTAATTGTCTAATTAATCGCGCAGCAGACGTGTGCCTCAAAGAAAAAACCCCGCTGATTATTATGGTACGGGAAACGCCATTCTCCAGTATACATCTGCAAAATATGCTGACGCTAGCCAACGCGGGCGCGACCATTATGCCCGCCAACCCCGGTTTTTATCACCAACCCCAAAGCGTGGATGACATTATTGACTTTATGGTGGCGCGGGTTCTCGACCACCTAGGCATCGCCCAAAATCTGCTGGCCGAATGGGGCAAGTCGTAATATGCGCGGACAAATTATTCTCTTCAACAAACCCTTTCGCTGTTTGTCGCAATTCACGGATAAGCAAGGACGGGATACGCTGGGCAACTACCTCAACCACCTCAACCACAAGGGCTTCTACCCCGCGGGACGCTTGGATTACGACAGCGAGGGCTTATTGGTGCTCACCAATAACGGCAAATTGCAAGCCCATCTTAGCGACCCCGTCAACGAGAAACCTAAAACTTACCTCGCACAAGTCGAAGGCAATATCAGCAAAGCCGCGCTACAAGAACTGCGCCGCGGTATTTTGCTCAAAGACGGCATGACGCGCCCCGCGGCAGCCAAGAAAATCAGCCCGCCAAAGCTTTGGCAACGCCATCCACCTGTGCGCTATCGCCAGCATATTCCTGATTCGTGGGTAAAATTGACCTTGACGGAAGGGCGCAACCGTCAAGTCCGCCGCATGTTGGCGCATGTGGGCTTTCCCTGTTTGCGCTTGGTGCGCTGGTCGGTGGGGGATTGGCAGTTGCAAGACTTACAGCCCGAGGAGTGGCGGTTATTGACCGTTCGCTTTGATGACGATGACTAAGCTAAAAACAGATAAGCACTAAGACAAGAGGTAAACACATGAGCAACTCACGCCAACAAAAACGCCAACAGCGCCGCGCACTCAGTGACACAGCCAGAACGCGCTACAGCCGTGACATCTGTGAGACTTTTTTGCATACCCAAACCTACCAACGCGCCCAGCGACTTGCGGTCTATTTGCCCCTAAAAGAAGAAGTTGATGTCCGTGCTATTATCGAACGCGCTGTAGCGGATGGCAAACAGCCCTATCTACCTGTCGTAATTGCCAGAAATCAGGCGCTACAGTTTGCCCCCTATTCTCCCCTAACGCCGCTGACGAAAGATGCCATCGGTATGGTTATCCCCGATGTACCCATGTCGAGCTACTGTACCGTCAGCGCGCTGGATGTGGTTATTACGCCATTAGTCGCTTTTGATGCCCAGTGTCAGCGCATCGGTATGGGAGGTGGCTTTTATGATCGCACCTTTGCCCAGCTATACGACTACCCCGCGGACACCACGCCCGCCCAACCGCAAAAGCTAGGCGTTGCCTTTGAAATACAACGCCTAGCGCATATCAAACGGCAAACATGGGACATTGCCCTAGACAGCGTTATCAGCGAACGTCAGGTGTACGGACAGCCCATTTCCTGAAAAAGCCGAAACGCGTGAAATCAGCGTGACAAAGCCCAAGAAATTAGCGATAATACCAGCTCGCTAACTAGAACATGACTTAAATTTCAGGTGAAATCCATTATGGCATCGCAATCTTTACAAGACCCTTACTTAAACATTTTACGCAAAGAGCGTATTCCCGTCTCTATTTTCTTGATGAACGGTATTAAACTACAAGGCCACATTGAGTCCTTTGACCAATTTGTCGTACTGCTTAAAAATAATACCAGTCAAATGATTTACAAGCACGCCATCTCAACGATTGTGCCTTCGCAGCCCGTTAAAATGCACCGCGATTTACCGCTTAAAAACGCCCCCGTTTATGGCGATAATGACAGCGAAGTACCTGCCTCCAGCACAGCGCCCGCCACTACTACCGCGGAAAAGACTGAAGGTGAGTTGTAAACTTATGCTAGATTTAGCCTCTGGTTACCCTAGTTACTGTGAAACGTTATTTTTCGAGGTATTTTAACCTTGTTTGAACGCCCCCAATCTGGTGAAACGACACTGCTGGTGCAAGTTTCACTGGATTTTTTATTGAGCCAAGCCGACCAGCACGAATTCAAAGAACTCGCCCGCTCCGCGGGTGCAACAATTGCCGACAACGTGCATGTTTCTCGCAAAATTGCCGAACCTAAGTATCTTATTGGCAAAGGCAAAGCGGAAGAAATTCAGCAGCAAATCGCCGCCCAATCTATCGAACTGGTGTTGTTCAACGCCACCTTATCCCCCTCACAAGAGCGCAATTTAGAGGCGTTATTCCACTGCCGCGTTCTTGACCGCACGGGACTGATTTTAGATATTTTCGCCCAGCGCGCGCGCTCGCACGAGGGGAAACTACAAGTAGAACTGGCGCAATTACGGCATTTATCTACGCGCTTGGTGCGTGGCTGGACACACTTAGAGCGGCAAAAAGGCGGCATCGGCCTGCGTGGCCCGGGCGAGACACAGCTGGAAACCGACCGCCGTTTGTTGGGTGCGCGCATTAAACAAATTAGTAAACGCTTGGACAAAGTCATCAGCCAGCGCCAGTTAGTGCGCGCTGGTCGCAAGCGCAAAGGCTTTCCCGTCGTCGCCATTGTCGGCTACACCAACGCAGGGAAATCAACACTATTTAATTTGTTGACTGATGCCGAAGTCTACGCCCAAGACCAGCTGTTTGCCACCTTGGATACCACGCTGAGAAAACTAAAAAATAGCGGTCACGACGAAGTGTTGCTCACTGACACTGTCGGTTTTGTCAGTCGCTTACCGCACGAATTGGTAGCCGCTTTTAAATCGACCTTGCAAGAAACCGTGGAAGCCGACTTACTGTTACACGTTATCGACAGTGCCGACTCCGAACATTTGGAACGCGAACGCAATGTTCTCGACATTCTCAAAGACATTGGCGCGGACGATGTTCCCACCATTCGCGTCTACAACAAAATTGACTTAACAGGTCAACAGCCACAAGTCATTAAACAAGAAGACACAACCAGCGCGGTATTTGTCTCTTCGCTGACGGGACAGGGCATGGATTTGCTGGCCGCGGCAATACTCGACTATTTCTACGGCGGAAAAATAGCAGGCTCTCTCACCCTTGCTCCCCAAAATGCCAAATTGCGCGCCCGCTTATTTGAAGAACAAGTGGTTGTTAACGAGTGCTATGACGACCGCGGCAACTGCCTGCTTGAGGTCGAATTATCTGAAAAGCACTATCAGCAGCTACTGCAACAGTTTCCCGCGGCACAGGCAACACTGCAGACATTAGCTGATTCTGCATGTTGATAACTGTTGATGACTAGGGTGTTGTGATGTCTACTCGCTCCGCTAAGCAAAGCACCGCGCCGTCAGGCAATCCCTCCCAATCTCACCTTTCCCGCGGCGATCAATGCTTTGATGACCGCGCCGAGCATTTAAAAAACAATATTTATGGCAGTGCCAAAGGGCAGTTGCGCCTCAGTATTCTTCAACGCGATTTGGCTACCTTGACACAGGCGCCCCGCGCACTCACAGTATTGGACGCGGGCTGTGGCGCGGGATGGATGAGTGAATGGGCGCTGTCTCACGGACATCACGTCACGGCTTGTGATAGCTCGGTGGTGATGATTGCAGAAATCAACGCCCGCTTGGGCGAGCACCCCCACTTTTGCGCCCAACAAGCCACGATTCAGGCGCTACCAACTCAGCCACAATACGATGTCATTTTCTGCCATGCCGTCTTGGAATGGGTGGAAAACCAAGCCGAATTATTGGATAAACTCAGCGCCCTACTCAAATCCAATGGCAGACTGTCACTGATGTTTTACAACGCTTGGGCGCGGGAAATGGCGCAATTGGTTTACGGCAATTTTGACTTTATCGACCGCGGCTACCGCGTACGCCAGCGCGTTAAGCTCAATCCACACTACCCTGCTTTTCCCAACGAAGTCGAACAAGCCTTGGAAGGCAGAGGCTTCACCCTACTCTCACGCAGTGGCATTCGCATCTTCTACGACATTATGCGCCACCGCCAACATTACCAAACCTTAGCCGATGACATTATGCGTCACGAATTGCGTATCAGCCAACAGTTCCCCTACTGGCAAATGGGACGCTATGTACACTTTTTTGCAGAAAAAACAGTATAGTCAGCATTATACAATCTCATGTTTATTATTAATTAATGAGAGTTTCCGAAAAATGTTGTAAGAAAATTTAACGCCTGATTGCATGTTGTATAATGAGTCACTTCACACAGATAAACGGACAAACACATGCAACTCGCCACGATTTTAACCGAATTACACAAACGCAACGTCAGCCACCAACTCGTCAGTGGACGCCGCGGTATAGAGAAAGAAGGACTGCGTTACTCGATTGCTCACAAATTATCGCAACTTCCCCATCCCAGCGCCTACGGCAGCCCCTTAACGCACGCGGAAATCACTACAGACTATGCCGAAAGCTTACTGGAAATCGTCACGCCTGCTTTTCGCAACAGTCGCGATACCTTGGCGCACTTGTGCTATTTGCACCGCGTACTCGCACATGGCAACCACGATGAATACATGCTCAACGGTTCAATGCCCGCGCATATTGCCGACACGGAAAGTGTGGAAATCGGGCAATACGGCAACTCCAACGCGGGAAAAATGCGACGCTTGTACCGCAAAGGCTTGGCGCTACGTTACGGCAAAGCCATGCAGCTTATTTCTGGCATGCATTTTAATTACTCTATTGGCGAAGAATTATTCGCCCATTACGCCGCGGTACTGGGGCGGGAATACACGCAAGCCTTTATCAATGAGCGTTATATGAATATGGTGCGCAATATCCGCAAATATGCGTGGCTAACCGCATACTTATTTGGACATTCCCCCGCGGTAGATAAGTCTTTTTTTGGCGACCGCCCGCACCATCTACAAGCGTTTGACGCCGAGACACTCTATCTGCCGTTTGCCACTTCATTGCGCCTATCAGATATTGGCTACCAAAATAAAACAGGACATTTAGTCAGCGCCAACACCCTCTCGCGCTATATCCACGACTTGGCTGCCGCGGTAATGACACCTAACCCTGACTACGCGGCGCAAGGTCTCAAAGACGCTAATGGTGACTATCAACAAATCAACACGCATTTGCTACAAATTGAAAATGAATACTACACCGCGGTGCGCCCCAAACAAATGATGAACAGCGGTGAGGCCACGGTTAAAGCACTGCACGAGCGCGGTATTGCCTACGTCGAGTTGCGTACTCTGGATATTAATTGCTTTGAACGCACAGGCATTAGCCAAATCCAACTGGACTTTTTAGAGTTATTTATGCTGTTCTGTTTATTGACTGACGCACCTGCTTTCAGCGACAAGGAGGAAGAAGATGCCAAAAATAACTTAGCCAAAACCTCCTGTTGTGGCCGCGATCCCGCGCTAAAACTACAAAATGGCGACCACGCCGTAAGTATCCCCGAATGGGGCAGTGAGATTCTCAACGCCATGCGCCCAATTGCCGAAGCCATGGACTGCGAAAAACATCGCCCGCATTACGTCAGCATTCTGGAACGCGAAGTGGATGTGATTCAAAACCCCAGCCTAACGCCGTCCGCGCGAATTATGGCTACACTCAAGGGGGAAGCAACTGGCAAACCCATGACTTATCACCAGTTCATTACCGATTTAAGCCTTAAACACGCGCGCGAAAGCCGCGACATAGGATTAACATCCGCGGAATTGGAAAAGGTAAAACACGACGCTAAAGCGTCATTAGACAAAGAACGTGCCTTGGTAGAAAGCTCTACATCTGTGAGCTTTGAGGATTATCTGCACAGCTACTTTTCGCAGTTGCGCGACTTGTAGCTTATTAGCATGTGCGTACGATTACGCTACGCTAATCGCACCTACACCTAATCACTCGCGAGTGGTCAGGTACAATGCTACGGTGCGGGCTTTTTCATTTGCTTGGCAATAGTTTGCGACAATTGGGCAATCGCCTCGGCGTAGGCAGCCACTAAGGTGGACGTTTGATGGTTATCCAATGGAATGTGCTTAGCAAAACTATAACTATTGAGCTGGTTTCCGCGAATATGGCGGTATCGCCCCTTTAAATGCAAGTTGTTTTCATCACCAATGAAATGACTGATATTGACTTCTACGGTGGTTTTGACGTGCACACCCGCGGGCAATGGATAAACCTCTACGGGCGCTTGCAACTGCAGCGCGAGTTGCTCCGCCAACAGCGCGGGAATGGCTTGTGACAACTTCTCCCCCCACAAGTCCGTATAGGAGACATTGACCTGTCCGTTAGGCAATAATCTAGCGATGCCCTGCTGATTTAAATAGCTAGGTAAGGTGATACGGCCAATGGCAATTTCCGGCGCCCCCGAAACATTAACCGCGCGAGCGGCACTGCCCGCACTTTGTTGCAAGACGTAATAATTTTTCTCGGGCGCGGTATTGGTGCTACTACAAGCACTCAGCGAAGCCAACATCCACAAGGCACACAAGCGCATACAGCAATTTCTAGTTATCCAATGGTTTTTCATGGTGATTTTTTCCAATAAGCGTTTTTGGGTTCTTGCGGTTTGTTTTCGCCAAAAACCAGTGAGTTAGGATGACGGTCAAGCATATCTAGCACCGTCTTCAAGGAAAGCAAAGTATCATTTAGCTGCGTCAAAGCCGTATTGGCATTGTAATACAATGGCGCATCTGCGCTATAGCCACCGAGCACCGTCTCCGCTGAGCGACTGAGACGATTAGCCGATTTTTTTACCGTTGCCAATGCTGACCTTGCTGACTTTGATAGGGTTTTTCCCTCTTTTAGCAGCTGATTGAAGTGGGTCAGCGTTTGCTTCAATGGTAGTTGTTTTATTTTGGCATCCGTCGTGGCAATCAGTGCCGAGAGACGCTCCACAGGCAAGCGCTGTACTGTTTGATTGCCGTTCTTCAATAGCGCGTTGAGATTATCAGCAATCGCTTCTAATGGTAGGCTGTTGAGCTTGTTGGTAAACAGCGTTACGCTGTCACTGAGCTCATCAAAGCCCCCCTCTACACTGGGAAGCAGACGGTAGTGAGTAATCGGATCTTTTTCTAAAGTGGCGTGCGCATTTTGTAACTTTTTATCAAAGACGAGAGACAGCTGTTTTGTGCCCAAAATGAGGTTGGCCGTTTCTAAGCGAACGCGCAAGCCTTTGCGTAGCAAAGCTTCACTAAAAGCATCAATATCCAGCATACCTAACTGTTTCGGGGGGGTATCGCCATCAGCTTGATGTAGAGAAATGCGTTTAAAGCGGCTTTCGTACACCTCGAACAGAACGGGAATCCGCGGTGTGAGTGACGCTTCATCAAACAACAAGCGAATTTCTTTCACCATTCCGACTTTCATGCCCTGAATGACTACGGGTGAGCCTTCTTCCAATCCTTTAATGCTACTATTAAAATAACTAACAAAGTAGAACGAGCGCCCCATTACCTGTTCCTTGGCCAACTTTTTGTTGTCAAAGAGAGTAAACTCCATGCCATCATCGACAGGCAGTTGCTCGCTCGTCAACAAACTGGGGGGCGTTTCAAAAGTAATTCCACCTGCAACTAAAGCTTCAACCGATTCTACCGAAACCTCTACACCCTCTGCTCCCGCGCTCATTGATATGCCACTCATTGACCAAAACTTAGTCGTTGGTTTAATCAATTGACTGTGAGGGGCGCGAATAAAAATATCGGCCTTAACCCACAAATAGTCATCGCTAAATGCCACGCGATTGACTTCACCCACGCGAATCCCTTTGTAGTAAACGGCTGTCCCCGGCGATAATGACGATGCTTTGTTGGACAGTAAAGTAATTTTTAGCCCTGGTTCATCTTGAGAAATAATCGGCGGATGCTCTAGCCCCACGAATTGATAACGATAGTCACTATTGGGGTCTTTGTCGGGATCAAGGGTGATATAAGCGCCTGATAAAAGGGTATTCAACCCTGTCACTTGCGTTAAGCCAATGCGCGGTTTCACCACCCAAAACTGCGTTCTTTCGCGCAGTAAACCCTCGCCATCTCGATTCATGCGAATGTCCACCTGAACGCCTTTGAAGTCTTTATTGAGACGAACGGCCTCCACTCTGCCGATAACGACATCCTTGTACTTCACTTTGGTTTTATTCACCGCTACACCTTCGGCACTTTTAAAAGTAATCGTCGCCAAGGTGCCTTTTGAAGTATAGTAATTTACCGCAAAATAGGTAGTAATTAGCAAGGCGATAAACGGCAACCACCACACGAGACTAAAGCGTTCTTCACTCGCTTTTTTCGTTTTAATATAGGGTGTAGGTTCGTGCAAGCTCGCATCCGCGGCAGTCTGAGTAGCAATTTCTGGAGGAGTCGGTTGTGTCATAAATTATCCTTTGACTGTTGCGCGGGTGTGTCGATTTGACGGCTGTTATCCCAAATCAGGCGAGGGTCAAATTGCTGTAGTGACAACATGGAAAAAAACACCACCAAGGCAAAAGCCACAATGCCAAGGCGCGGTTGAATCGTGCCCAGCGCGCCCATTTGTACCAACGCCCCCAATAAAGCGACAACAAAAACATCAATCATTGACCAACGCCCAATCAGTTCATTAAAATGATAGAGCTTAGTCCGCCAAATAATCCGCTTGTTAGAACGCAAATAGCAACTTACACATAAATAGGCAATGCTCAACATCTTGAAAATAGGTGTAACAATACTGGCAACAAAAACAATGGTAGCAATGGGCTTATCACCGTGCGCCCACAAGTACATAATGCCCGACAAAATGGTATCGTCTTTTTTTCCCATGATAAGGGAGTCGGTGGTCATTGTGGGTAAAAAGTTGGCGGGAAAGAAAAACAGCAAGGCAGTCAACAGATAAGCCGTTGTCTTCGATAAGCTTTGCTTTTTACGCACATCAACAGCACTATGACACAAAGGACAAGAAATCACATTAATAGTCAGCAAACTGCCACAAGTCAAACAGCTTTTGTAACCTTTTTGACGCGCGTTGGGAGCATTAAACAGTTCCCGCTTCACTTCTTTTTGCTTGTCCTTTGACGTTTTTTTCATAAGCTATCTTAAGTTGCTTTCAGCCGCGCTATCGCTTGCCAAATTCGTTTGTCGGATAATTTAATACTCAATAAGATATTGACGACAATCAGCAAAACAAAGCTATAAAAGCCGCCTGAAAAAATAACTTGTGCCGTACCTGACAGTTTTACCACCGAAACCAGCACACCGACCAAATAGACATCTGTCATATTCCACGGCGCGAGGCGAAGCAAAAAACGCGTCAACCCCATGCCAAAATGCCAACCGTGAAAAGGCAGTCGCCCTCGCCACAACGGCAAAATAACCAATAGTAACCCTAACATTTTGACCAATGGCACCAGCAACACTAAAATAAATACGGTCATAGCAAGGAAAAGCATATTATCGTGAGCGACAATAACAACACTGGTTAATAAACTGACCTGTTGTTGCCCTCCTGGAATTTGTAAACCGATGAAAGGGAGTAGTACGGCGGGAAAATAAATCAACAAGGCGCTCAACAACAATGCCAATGGTGCATCAAAAGAGCAACTATCAAGGTAGAGTGTCTGCTGGCAACGCGGACAAACAGCGCGCTCGTCGCGTTTAACCGCAACAGCATCAAGCAATAAATCACAGTGTAAGCAAGCAACTTTAGCCATTAGTAAAACCTGTAAACTGATTGTTATTGACTCGTTGTTGCCGCTAAGCAGAAATACGCCATCGAAAACAAAAGACTAGAAGTGGTACTCTCGACCAATATAGCTTAGCGGATTGACAGGATGACCATTGCGACGTACTTCAAAGTGCAACATCAAGCGGTTGTCAGGTGAATAACCTACCGTCCCAATTTTTTGACGTTTCTTCACCGTTTGACCTTCCTTAACATAGGTTTTGCTCAAAAAACCATAGGCACTTAGCAACCCATCGCGGTGCTTGATAATAATCACTTTGCCATAACCCTTTAGGTCGCTACCGCCGTAGGCAACTACACCGCCCTCAGCAGCATTGATCGTTTGATTGGCTTTGCCAGAAATGCGGATGCCGTTGGAGCCCACCTTTCCCGCACTAAAACGGCTGACTATGCTTCCACGTAGCGGCCAAACCCAGTCAGCTTTACGCACAAAAGGGGCTGCGTTTTTGAGGCTAGCCACCTGCGTAGATGAGGCCTCACGACCACGCGTTGATTTCGCGTGGCGGGAAGCCGCGCTTTTGAGGTAGAGCTTTTGACCGACATAAATCTTATTGGGATTAAGCATGCCGTTATTTTTCATTACCGTATGCTGATCTAAACCGTAGCGCCAGCAAATAGAAAACAGGGTGTCACCGCGCGCAACGGTGTAGGTATCAGGGGCATCTTTTGTAATGCGTTCCTCGGTAACAGCAGGGGTGGTGTCCTGGTTCGTCGAGCAAGCTGATAAGCACAATAAACCAACCAGTGCCAATATTCTCATCATAGTCATCTTTGAAGTCATGGTAAAAGGAAAAAGGAGAAAAATACTAATACACCAGTAAGCTAAAGATTAAGCTGCTGTCCAACAGTCAGTTGCCCAGGGTTGGTAATGCGATTTTTTTCCATCAAGAGTTGCTGAGAAATGCCAAAACGTCGGCTGATGGAGTACAGTGTATCCCCTGGCTGAACGATGTAAGTGCCCGAAGAACTAGAACTACCCGCTACACTGGCGTTGGGTGCACTTCCCGTATTAGGAGCAGTCGCGGTATCAGGCTGACCATTGCTTGTTCTGTAACCATAGTAGGGGGAACACGCAACTAAAGAGAGTATGCCAACAAGTAATAAAGTTTTCATCATAAAAATTTCTATACCTTATAAAATTTATTAAAAACAGGAGTGCACTAAAGCGTTCATCAACAAGTGCTAAAACCCCAACATGCACTAGGCTTTAATATACAGGTAGATGATTGCAAAGGCAACCAAAATAAAGCATAGCCACCCTAACCATTCAATGTAGCGATGAATAGTCTGCTCCAAGGCTTGTCCGCCGCGTTTAATCGCCCAAGCAACCAAGAAAAAACGCAAGGGACGCGACAAAACCGAACCCAATA
>PDWI01009367.1_pt1 | contig 11622 bp, 9 predicted proteins | sample 1430891 | NCBI WGS metagenome assembly PDWI01 (sample SAMN01162508, study PRJNA174530) | Oral metagenome, whole genome shotgun sequencing project. | biome: Marine environment; feature: Marine mammal; material: Swab sample of the gingival sulcus; isolation source: swab sample of gingival sulcus...
TTCTTGGTCATGGCGTCCTCCTTTTGAGGGGTGAATGTTTTTGATATCAATCACTATGCCATGACCTTAATCTTTTTGCTGAAAATTCTGCACATAACCCATAATCCTGAAAAAGCGTTCCTTTCTGCTCTTGCGTGAAATTGTTTGGCACGATAGAGAGGGGGCGTTCTGCTATGGTGTGAGCAAAGGATGTATTCATGAGGATTTCGATACCCAAGGTACATGGTGAAACGCCCAGGGAAAAGGTGCTTCGGTCCATTGCGTTGTTATTGATTTTCGGCGCAGTGATATGGGCTTTTATCAAGAATAACGAGCGTGTGGTGGAGCAACTTAATCAGGCGTCCGCTGTCTATGATGAGACAAAGAGTTTGGATAAGGAGCAGAAAAAGTTCATCCTTTCTTTTACACATTCTCTCAGGGATGAATTTGGTATGGAGTGCAAAATCCAGATTTACGGCGGTGATTTTGTTGTGCCGGAGCTGGATTCCAAGACCATGTATATTGGGCTTGCTCCGGCAATAAATGATGTACAACTTCGGTTTCCGCCTATAATGCGGACCGCGTTGGGGGATGAGTTTATTGAGTCGCTCAAAACTGAAAATTTTTTGCCATCGTTCAAATATAATGATTGGCCGCAGGAGATTCAGGTCGTGCTGGTCAGGATATTTGATCGCCTCACACAAATAAATGAAGGAAATAAATCCATTGAGCAATAGGGTCATCATCTACACCGACGGCTCTTGCCTCGGCAATCCCGGCCCCGGTGGCTATGGAGCCATTCTCATTTATGGCGAATATAAGGGCGAGAAAGCGGACAATTACAAAGAATTGTCGCAGGGATACCGCAATACCACCAACAATCGTATGGAGCTTATGGCCGTTATTGTTGCGTTGGGGGCACTGACGCGGCCCTGTGAAGTGGAGTTGTGGACTGATTCCAAATATGTCCAGCAGGCTATTACAAAGAACTGGCTCAAGAACTGGCTGAAAAATGGGTGGAAAACCGCCGCCAAGAAGCCGGTCAAGAATCAGGAGCTTTGGCGGCAACTCCTCCCGTTGATCGAAAAGCATACCGTGGAGTTCAAATGGGTCAAGGGCCATTCTGGCCAACGGCTCAACGAGCGTGTGGATGATTTGGCTCGTATGGCCGCGCAGGGGGATGATTTGCTGGACGATGTGGAGGCGTAGTCTTGGGGGAGGGACAGGCTATTGCGATAAGGTATAGCGTATCAATTGCTTGTCCAATAACCACCTCACGACGGGCTTCCACTGCTTTGGTTTCAACCCATCCGGGTCATGGGAGCCAGTCGATCAATTCATCAATATGGTTTCGTTTTTTGCCGTGACTGTTTCATTTTGGATGAATCCTCTCGTTTTTCTTTTGTTGCCGGAGGCATTATGGTCGTTATCGGCGTGGCCCTGCCTGGCTGGCCGTAACCGTCGAAACTTTGGAGAAGCCATGGAAAAACGCATTGAACGCCTGGAAAATCTGGTTTCGCTTCAGGAGCGTAGTATCGAAAAACTCAATGATGTCATTTTTGAACAACAGCAACAGATGGACGGGCTTTACAAGCTGGTGGAGCGACTTGCCGGGAAGGTTCGCGATCTGGACGATGCCATGGAGCAGGGTGGGCCTTTGGATATCCCGCCGCCACACTATAACGGGTAGACCTGGAACTGTTTGAGGAGAAAAAACAGAGAGTTTGCCTCAGTGTGCCTACCGGCTACCAGCGGACACGTCACCATATGCGTGTCGGCCTCTGTTGGACGAGGGAATATGGGCAATCCCTGTGACCGACAGTCTGCCATGGGGAATTTTGTGGTTCTTCCGGTTTGCGGGTACTTTTCTCCATGAGAGCGCGTGTGGTGAGGTTACCAAAGCAAGCGATTGTTCACGCGTTTGATCTGTGGGGAAGCGCGGGAGGGCCAAGTCGCGCTCGCTGTGCAGAGCCGTCCGCTTCGCTCCCGGCTGACGCGCGGCATAAGGATGCGCCTGTCGGCGTGAGATCAATTATTGAAAAGTACGCTCAAAACGGATGAGCCAATTTTGTCATCAATTTGTGACGCGCTTACAGACCAAGCGGTTTCAAGTACAGGTCTCCCTTGAATGTCAGTTCTGCCGCCCCTTGCAGGAAAATCTTTTCGTCTTCCAGAAATATGGTCAAGACCTCGCCGCCCGTTGTGGTCAGATCGGCCTTTTTGTCGGTCAGACCAATGGAGTGGGCGATCAGTTGTACGGCAGCGGCCCCTGTGCCGCAGGCGTAGGTTTCGTCTTCCACGCCGCGTTCATATGTCCGTAGCAGCATGGTGGTGGTATCTTGTACCTGTGCGAAATTCACATTGGTCCCGGCCGGAGCAAACCGTTCATGGGAGCGGATTTTTCTCCCCATTCCCGTAACGTCATAGGTTGTTATGTCGTCCACGAACACAACCACGTGCGGTACGCCAGTGTCTGCAAAATGCAGTGTCATGGGGTGACCGTCCACGTCTATCTGGATGTCGGTCTCCATGCCTTCGGGGGGAGTCAACTGCACCTTGACTCGTCCGGCATCAAGGCCTTTTTGCAGTACCTGTGCCCGAATGGGACCGACATCGGTCCCAAAGGTGTGTTCAGCCGGAGCCAGGCCGATGGCATGGGCCAGTTTTCCCGCGCACCGGGAGGCATTGCCGCACATTTCTGCCCGAGAGCCGTCAGAGTTAAAAAAATGCCATCGGTAATCCAGATTCGGATCGTCGGACGTGTCAAGAAAAAACAATCCGTCGGCAGACACGCCAAAGGCACGGGCGCAGATTTTTTCAGCCCAGATGGGCATATCCGCCTCTGGAACATGGGCGTCCCGATTGTCGATAATGACAAAATCGTTGCCGCAACCCTGCATTTTGTAAAACGGTATGGATGTGCCGAAAAAAGTCATGGGTTCTCCTGAAAATAGTCTCTATTTTGAATCATTAAATATCGTCCAATACAATCGGGGCATCCCTCATAATGGCGGTTTTCAACCTGCTCAATTCTCTATGCAAATGGCCCCATTTTTTCGGCTCTTCCGATTTAAGCGAACTTTCCCATCATGTATCCCGCGCCGACAGGCGCACGCGCGTTGGCCGCGAACGATGTGGAGGGCTCCTGCGAGCGGCTTATCCCTCCCGCGCTTCTTGGCAGAGTAAACGCGTGAACAATCGTTTGCTTTGGCAACCTCGCTTGTGTTGTTGGACAAATGGATTATGCCATAAAATCAAACCCTAGACAATCTCGTGACGACACTGTCTAAGGTAAACGCATATTACTTTTTCAGTAAAGCTTTGAGCGCAAAATCAGTATCCCAGGTGGTTGCGCGCTTTGTTTTTTAAGTCTTAAGCTGTTTGTTTTATTGAGATTTAGTGTTTTTTGATTGATAAACTCTTTTATTGGTCAGATTTTGATTTCATATACAAAGCAAGGTCTTGGGTTGATATCTCGTCTTTACCGACAAGTTGATAATGTGTTTCATTGACAATAACCAACTCGAGCAGGCCATCCGTTTCCTGTATCGCCAGTTCAAGCATTGCGAATGAGTTGGCATCGAGAAACTGCATTGCAACCGGACGGCATTGGCATTGGGGGTATTTTTCCCTGCAAAGCAGTACGTCTTGTAGCACTTGTGCAATGCCAAATTTATCACCAGGTGATTTGGCTTGGCATGGCATGACGAAATGTTCACCCCTTGCATTTATGCCGATGTATATTTCATCAACCTCTATTTGGCCCACACCTGCGACTGTGGTTCGCAGATGATTTTGGACGGAATAGCAGGTCAGTCCCAAGAAAAGGTCTACTGCACGATTATATCGGACTTTTGCAAGTAATGCCTGTTCATCATTTGCCGGAGCGTACTGTTTAACAATCTCAGGAGTTGCATCAGGGATTTTGATCTTGATCCTTCCGCCATTCGGTTCGATCTTGCTTATTTTACACAACCGAAACTCGTAATTTCCTCTCCCCGTACCTAAAATGACCCATTCGCAACCTGTTGTTGCAGTATCATTGATTTCTTGTGGTAATGCTTTCCTGAAGCGATAGGAGTAGGGAATGTCTCCTAAATTCTTGATCCTATCTATACCATGATACTTGCATGCTTCAGCAAGTTCCTCCCTGGCAAAAGGAACGACGTTCCCATTGTCTTTATGATTGTCAAAAAAGACCTTGGAAATCACTTTGTCATATTTACTTGCCATTCAATCTTCTCCTCGGAGCTATGTGGCCTTCAACTCCAAAATATTCAGAAGCTTCGGTCATGTTCATCTTGAGCAATGACGTATTTGCAGGTGGCAACTCCTTAACAGGCAAATCCTTCGCGGATACTCCAAGAGCATCGATGACCTTTGTTGCGAGTGCTTTCGCGAACAGCGGTGCAACGGAATTTCCGATTTCCCTGAACCCATGCCAGATGGTGTTATGGAAAGTGAACCAATCTGGATACGAGTGCAATCTGGCAGCTTCTCGAACGGTAATGCATCTCGGAGCGGAAAAATGAATGGGCCTGGGGGCGGTATATGCACCACGATCACTGGCTGTTCCCGCACGCAAAGTGTTGCTTGGCCTTCTTGGATGCAACTTGAAAAAACGGCTTGTTTTTTCTGTTTTTCCACACTCGGTATTTCTGAATTTAGATATGGATTTTTCCGTGTGTTTTGATCCGAGATGTCCATATACAAGTTTTGATGGCATGTTACGTGAATGACACAATGAAAACTTTCCATTTCCCTTTCTGTGCAAAAAATCTACACGCTCATTCGAGTAGTCCATTTTTTGGATCGGAATCCCTTTGTCATCGCCGATGAAGGCAGGGATATTTGCCAAATCTTCAAGGACCGCCTTTGTCCCAACCCATGGAGATAAACTTTCTAACAATGGCGGAACTGTTTCTGCATGCGTGGCATCAGGAAGGCCTACAGGCAACTCGCCGTCAGCACTCCCTATTATGATAAATCGTTTTCTCGCTTGCGCGACCCCATAGTCAGCAGCATTCAAAATGCCTTTCACGCAACTTGCGTATCCGATAGCGGAAAATTGTTTTAGCAATGCTTCCACAAATGCCTTTTGTTTTCCGGCAAAAATCCCAGGTACATTTTCAAAAATGAAATACTTCGGCCTCAAGGCGTCAATGAACTTGCAGTATTCGTATACCAAGGAATTTCTGGGATCATTTAGCTGCCGTTTCCCTATTTGCGAAAAGCCTTGGCACGGAGGACCACCAACAACAAGGGCTACAGATTTATGGCCTGCGACACTCAATGCGTCGTAGACCTTGTTGTAATCGACGCTCTTGATATCAGAACAGATTGTTTCCCCGTAAGGAAAATTAAACTTATGAACAACGCTATGGATAGGATCCAGTTCAACCGAGACGGCAATGTCGAATCCAGACGCTTCAACCCCAAGTGACATGCCGCCGACACCGGAAAAAATATCTATTGCTACAGGACGATTTGTTTTGGTCAATGTATCTTCCAATATTTTGTCGTGTTATGGTCTTATGTCGATACAAACGGCAGTAAGCATGCGGAGTTATACCGCCTGTAACCAACTACCCTTGAGGCAACCTATGAGTCAATGGAGAAAAGGACGCTTGAAAGAGCTTTTTTTGAGAAAAAATGTGTCTGAACCAGCCCTCAGCGGGATTTGGCCTGTGCCCTGGCTCTCAATCTCTGCTTGCCAGCCGCTTCGCTTTCGGTTAACCCCCTCACCTGTGCAACTGCGCCTATTACATATATTATCGGAGTAATCATGAGTATCACGACCAACAACGCACTTCGTAACATTGCCATTATCGCCCATGTCGACCACGGTAAAACCACATTGGTGGACGCCATGTTCAAGCAGTCAGGCCTGTTTCGTGAGGGGCAGGAAGTGGATGACCGTATTATGGATTCCATGGACCTGGAGCGCGAACGGGGCATTACCATTGCCGCCAAAAACTGTTCCGTTACATGGAAGGGCGTGAAGATCAACATTATCGACACTCCGGGCCATGCTGATTTTGGCGGTGAAGTGGAGCGTTCCCTGTCCATGGCCGACGGAGCCATCCTGCTCGTGGACGCATCGGAAGGACCGCTTCCGCAAACTCGATTTGTCCTGAAAAAGGCTCTTGAGCAGGGGTTGTCCCTCATGGTCGTCATCAACAAGGTCGACCGTCAGGATGCGCGTCCCAGCGAAGTGCTTGACGAGATTTATGATCTCTTCATCGACCTTGACGCCTCTGAGGAGCAGTTGGACTTTCCGTTGCTCTATGCCATCGGGCGTGACGGCATAGCTATGGAAAGCCCGGAAGAACGGGGTGAAAACCTGCATATTCTGCTCGACATGGTTGTCGACCGGGTTCCCGGTCCGAGCTATGACGAAGAAGAACCGTTCCAGATGCTCGTGTCCGACCTCTCCTATTCCGATTATTTGGGTCGCCTTGCCATTGGCAAGGTGCACCATGGCCGGGTAAAATTCAATGATCAGCTTGTCTGCCTTGCCGACGAAGGCCGCGAAGTACCGTTGAAAATCACCAAACTCCAGACATACGATGGCCTGAAAGTTGTCCCCACCGAGACCTGCGAGCCCGGTGACATTATCGTTATTTCCGGTATTGAGGATGTCAAGATAGGTGACACGATCTGCAATAGGGAAGCCCCCAAAGCCCTTCCCCGCATCACCGTTGATGAACCGACCGTGTCCATGCGTTTTGGCATCAACACCTCGCCGTTGGCTGGCAGGGAAGGCAAGCACGTTCAATCCAACAAGATACGGGAGCGCCTGTTGAAGGAGACCTTGCTCAACGTCGCCATCCAGGTGGAGGATTCCGAAAATCGTGATGCGTTTCTTGTCAAGGGGCGCGGTGAATTTCAGATGGCAATCCTTGTGGAACAGATGCGCCGCGAAGGATTTGAACTTTCTGTCGGTCGGCCCGAAGTCATTATCAAATACAAGGACGGCAAAAAGCTGGAGCCCATAGAACATCTGTTTATTGATTGCGATGAAGAATTTATGGGGATCGTCACGGAAAAGATTCAGACCCGCAAAGGCCGTATGTCCAATATGGTCAACCATGGAACCGGTCGTGTCCGCCTTGAATTTTCCGTGCCTTCCCGTTCCTTGATCGGATATCGGGACGAGTTTTTGACCGACACCAAGGGAACCGGCATCATGAATTCCTATCTTGAGGGGTACGGTGAATACCGGGGCGATTTTTCTTCCCGCTACACCGGCTCGCTGGTGGCGGACCGGGCCGGAAAAGGCGTGGCCTACGGCATTTTCAATCTGGAACCGCGGGGCCGCATGTTTATCGTGCCCGGCGATCCCATCTATGAAGGCATGATCGTCGGTGAGCACAACCGGGATAACGACATCAACATCAATCCGTCCAAAGAAAAGAAACTGACGAATATGCGCGCTTCCGGCAAAGATGAAGCCGTCATTCTCACACCGGTCAAACCCATGACCCTGGAATACGCCCTGAACTTCATCAAGGACGATGAAGAAGTGGAAGTGACGCCAGAGTCCATTCGACTGCGCAAGATCGAATTGTCCGCGTTGGTCCGTCACCGTGCGGATGGGCGGCGCAAAAAAGCCAACGAACAGGGCGAGAACTAAAACTCCAAGGGAGGGTAAAAGCCCTCCTCTTATATCGTATCAGTTTGAGATAATGGGATTCCTTATTCTGATTGACACGCGCTGCTCCGTTTTGGAGTAGTGTTCCACTCCTTTACGCGACCAAATTACTTCTTCTTGGTCAGTACGCCTTGATGTTGCGGGAGTATCCCTACTCTCGCACGGCAATCCGCATTGAAACGGTTGCGCGAAACAAAAAGGAGAGGAGATGTTACCGCGTTTACTATCGACAATACTGGTTGGAGCCATGTTGCTTGCGCCTATGGTCACACGGGCCCAACAGGCTCAACCATCTGAGGATGATGCAACCTATAAACTGGCACCGGTCAAAGTCACTGCTGACAAAGTGGAAAAAGACCTGAACAGCCTACCTGCTTCGGTTTCGGTCCTTACCGAAATCCAGCTCGAAGAATATAATATCACTGATACACAGGATGTTTTTCGGCATACGCCGAATATGCATCTGGTCGAACTGGGCCACAAAGCCTCTGTCGGGTCCATGGCCTCGATCCGGGGCATTACCAACTTCATGAGTGGCGATCAGGTGATCGGCTTCTTTGTGGACGATATTTACCAGCCCAATTTCTTGGTCAATCTTATGGATGTCGAACGGATAGAAATCCTTCGTGGACCGCAGGGAATATTGTATGGAAAGAACACTGAAGCGGGATTGATCAACGTCATCACCAAGCAGCCCACAAACGATTGGACCTTTATGGCCGACGGGGGAATAGGTAATTACAGCGACAAAAAACTAACCGTGTCTACCGGCGGTGCCGTTGTTGAGGACTCTTTGTTTCTTCGTGTGGCAGGCCAAATTGACAAAAAAGACGGGTATTTCTCCAATAAGCAGAATGACGACAAGCAGGTCGACGAGTCGCAGGATATCGATCTTCGCACAAGTCTTCGTTGGTTGCCGACAAACAAATTCGATATCCGTTTGACCACGGATTATCTGGACTATTCTGGCAACTACGCCCAGTTCGCTCGCATGGACGAGGTGAAAAACAATCCGCATAAAGTGAACGTCAACTGGCCAGGAGAAGCGGATGAGAAGGCTATGGGAGCGTCTCTTCGTGTTGAATATGATCTGGAAGACATGAAATTCCTGTCCATTTCATCCGGCAGGACCGATGACAGAGATATTTGTAATGATGTGGATTTCTCTCCTTTTGATGCCATGCGTCTGTATCTTAAGCGGGATGACGATGTTGTGAGTCAGGAATTCCGTCTCCATTCGGATGACGAAAATTCTCCCTTCCAATGGTTGACTGGTGCCTATTTTTCGCATGAGGAAAAAACCATGGGCATCACAACCGTCATGACTGGCGTAGCCAACCTGAATCAGGATGGCAAAACCACGACTAACGGTGTGGCTGTCTTTGGCCAGGGCAGTTATCTTTTTGAAAATCAATTCGAGGTCTCTGCCGGACTGAGATATTCCTACGACAAAAAGGACTTTGCGTTTGCATGGAACGGTGGTGCGCCCATCGGTGTTCCCAATCAAAAGGGAACTGCCAACAAATCCTTTACCGCCTTGCTGCCAAGATTTTCCTTGAGCTATAAGGGGTTTAAGAGAGTAATGCCATACGTCACGGTCGCTCGTGGCTACAAAAATGGTGGGTTCAACCTCAAGGCCAGCCCCGGCATCCCGTATGATTCCGAGTTTTCGTGGAGCTACGAAACAGGGGTCAAGACCGACTGGTTTGACGATAAGCTTGAATTGAATTTGGCCGCTTTTTATATCAAGAGGGAAGACCTTCAAGTGGAGTTGCCGTCCTTCCCGGACTTCACCATTGCCAATGCGGCAGAAGCGACAAGCATGGGGTTGGAACTTGAAATGCGTGCTCGGCCCATTCGTCAACTGGAGTTGACCGCCGGAACCGGCTTCACCGCCGCCAAATTCGACAGCTTCGAGAAGGGCGGCGTTCAGTTAAAAGGAAACCGACTCCCGAACGTGCCCGGATTCTCTGCCCAGATCGGCGGTACGTATCGGTTTGACAACGGGCTGTTTATCAACGCCGATTACATGCGTACTGGTTCTCTTTACGTGGACTCCGAAAATACACAAAAACTGGCCTCATACCAGACCGTCAACAGCAAAGTCGGCTATGCAAGTGACCGTTTCGACATCTATGTATGGGCAAAAAATCTGACCGATTCAAAGTACATAACACGAGCATTCTCAATGGGTGGCAACTGGTATGCCAGGGCTGGCGATCCTATGACCTTCGGACTTGGTGGCACCTTGCGATTCTAGATTATAGCGATACAGAGTGGAGTGAGCAATCACTCCACTTCTTTTTTTGTTGATTTTGAGTCTCATAGTCAATATGGTCCATGCCGTGAACGATCTTATTGGGATGCAAGCATGAATGACATACATTTTACCCTTTCCTCGCCGAAAGGGCAGATTCTCTCAATAGATAGGGGAAACGCAAAGATTACCCCCCAAGTCGAGATTGTCTATGATGTCGATTTTACCCCCCTTGAGGACGGTGTCGTTTTGCAATCCTCCTGTCTGAACTTGCCTGAAGCCAAAGAGTATCAATTTACAGTCGAGAACTCCCCTCTTACCATCGCTTTTTGCGTTGAGGGTCGGGCTGAAATCGAAATCGATTTTAACGGGTGTGCGCAGACCAAACTCAACCACTCTCCGGCCATGTTCACCATCGGCAAACTGAACAAGGCGTATGGTTTCTGGAAACCGGCTCCCGGCAATTGCCGCATGGTGGATATTGTCATTCCGTCTTCACTGGCAGAATCACTTTGGCGTGAATATCATGATTATTTACCCCGCATGCTCACACCAGCCAGAGACGGCGATGCCCTCCCGGAATTTTTCGTTTCCGTTGCGACAACGCCGGAACTGATGCAGGCCGTGAACTCTCTTGTCTCGCGTCCTGTGCGCGGCCTAGGGGAATCCCTGTATCTGGAGTGCAAATCACAGGAAATTATCTTGCTCCTGATGTCGCATCTTTCCAGCAAACAACCGCCTATCGGCAATCGAATTCCACTTTTCCAATCAGACATCGACCGAATTTACGAAGCAAGAGAACTTCTTGAAAGGAACATGGAATCCCCACCGAGTTTGGTTCGTCTTGCACAACTGACCGGTATAAACGAATTCAAATTGAAAAAAGGGTTCCGGCAGATATTCGGTACCACGCCATATCGGCATTTGCGGTCAATTCGTCTGGAAACGGCCAGAAAGTATCTTGAAAGTGGCGAAATGAACGTGTGCGAAGCCTGCCTTGCTGTCGGTTATTCCAACCTTGGCAACTTCATTAGCCTGTTCAGGAAACGGTACGGCATTACTCCCGGCAGTTTGCTCCGCAGTTCCCTCCGCTCGGCCCGGCACAGGATATCAAATTGATCAGGGCAAAATCCGGGGAAAAAGGGTTCCTCCGGCTTGAGCGTACTTTTCAATCATGCCTCTCGCCGGAAGACGCATCTTTTACCGCGTGTCAGCTGGGAGGGGAACGGACGGCTCCTGCGGGGCTAGCGCGGTTCGACCCTTTGGTGCTTCTCGGAAGACCCGCCGCATGAACATTTTTTGTTTTGGCAACCTTGCCACACACGCTCTCATGGATAAAAGTACGCTTGAATCGGAAGAACCATAATTCAGCTCAACATCCCAACAAATGGTGATTTTTCCCCATCCGCTGACGATGATCAGCATGCCCAGCAAGGCGACAATGCCGCCCACGATATCCGTGATGGACAGGGACACGCCGTCAACAACCTTGAGCCATGCCAGAGCCGTTGCCACATACACGCACCCATAGGCGGCATAGACCCGACCGCTGGCCGTCGGATGCAGGGTCAACAACCATGCGAATACAGCCAGACTGATGGCTGCCGGAACCAGTAGCCAGATGGAACCGCCTTTCCGCAACCAGTAGTAAGGGAGAAAACAACCGACGATTTCAGCAAGGGCCGTGATAAAAAAGAGGAGTACGATTTTCAGGTACAGCATGGGTGGCACT
>PDWI01016542.1_pt1 | contig 11618 bp, 4 predicted proteins | sample 1430891 | NCBI WGS metagenome assembly PDWI01 (sample SAMN01162508, study PRJNA174530) | Oral metagenome, whole genome shotgun sequencing project. | biome: Marine environment; feature: Marine mammal; material: Swab sample of the gingival sulcus; isolation source: swab sample of gingival sulcus...
TTTTCATCATCATCTTCCATATCAAACAAATCTTCCACTTGCTGATTTGTTAATTGCCTTACATAATATTTTTTACCTTTTTTATTATTATTGTTCTTTGAATATTCTTCTCCTTTTAATAAATAATTACCACAAGAATTACATGCCACCAACTCTAACAATGGATAACCACAATTACAACTTTTTTTTGATTTCGTGTACATCGTACCCAAAGCTTTTGGTGGTTTATGCTCTTTATGTTCGTTACATTTAGGATTCGTACAAGTGTATACACCTCCTATACCTCGCACAAAATAATGCCCACGAACTGGCAAAACTGTATTTCCGTTATTATTTTTAGATGAAAGTTTATTAATGGCTTCTAATATTTCTTCTTTGTTTGTTTTCCCTACATATTTTCCTATTTCATTAAGTGTTAAAAAGTCTTTCTTTAAAAACTCTTGTCGTAATGCCTTTATTTCGGGTGTAATTTCGGGTACTTCGGATAAAACACGCTTACCTTCAATAATTTGCACTTGACTAGCAGATATACCACATAAATCAGTCATAAATTTAATAATTTCAGCCTCGTTGTCTTTACCAACGGTTGCGGAAGTAATGGCAAAACGAATGTTTTTTATATCTACTTCAAAAGCATCAACAATTCTACGAATCAATAAAGCAATTTCAGTTGCTGTTGCCCCTGCCAAAGTGTGAGCTTCATCTAACAATATCCAACGAAGTTTACCTTTTGATTTTTCTAATAATTGTTTGTCTTTATTACGAACCAAAATATATTCCAACATCGTAGGGTTAGTAAATAAAACCTGTGGAGGAGTTTCCCTAATTGTTGCCCTATCTATGATTTTTGGCAAAGCTTTTTGCCTGTTTTCAGCATTTGCACTTTCTACCGTATTACCGTTATAAACTCCAAAATTTAAACCTTTAAGAGCCGTACACCATTCTTGCAATCGTTTTTCCTGACTTCCTATCAAAGCATTAAGAGGATATAAGAAAATAGCATTTATTCCGTGTTGATTTCTGCAATTATCATACAAATCTGATAAAACAGGAAGCATAAAACATTCCGTTTTACCTGACCCTGTACCTGTTGTTACTGCAATGGATTTTTTATCTTGTAATAAACTTTTCCAGCTATCTAACTGATGTTTGTATGGTTTTATATCTTTTGAAAAACCTGTTTTATCTAAGGCATTGATAAAATCTTTTGAAAAAATATCGGTACACTCCCCAAATGTTTTTCCTGTATCTTGCCACGGAAACATATTTTGAAATATCGGTTCTGACACCAAGCCTTCTTTCTCAAACAGATAATTAAAATAGCTTTGCATTTCGGCATCTCCTGTTGCCCAAAGCGATGTTAATGATTCTTTTAACTTATTTTCTATGTTATTATAAAATCTTTTAAAATCCATTTTTAGTTTGCTTCTAATTTCTTAATAGTATAGGCAGTTGCCATTTTAAACCAGTTGGAAACCGAGTATATTACATTTCCTAATTCTATATCCTCTCGTTCTGTTTCTATTTGCTCACAATACAAAATCAATCGTCTTACATCATCTTTTTCTATACTATAACCCCATAAAACAGCTGTTTTATTAAGTATAGATTCTGCTATTGCAACTGGCGATTTTAATAAAGGTTTTACTTGAAAGTTACTGCTATTTGTAGGTATTATCTCTTTATTATCTACCTTTATTTTGCTATTTATAGGTAAATCTTCCAGAGCTCTAATTCCTAAATTAGTCCTTAATTTATTGATTTCTGTATTCAAATGAAAATTAGAGTTCTCCTTATTATCTTCATTTATTAGTTTGTTAACGACTTCAAAAAGAGTTTCTGATGAAAGAATTTCTACATATTTAGATGATATTATACCAAAATCAACACCATAACCACCATAGAAACCTAAAATCCAGTTTATCGCATCTCCCCAGAAAGTGTAAGGTGTCCATAGTGCTGAAAAACCTATTTCCATTTCTAACTTTTGCCAAAGTGTCGTATTAAAATGTTCTGCTGTGTTATTCACTGCTAAAAAGAAAAAGCATTTAGCAATTAATGTAGGATTACTAACCAAGGCACGAAGTGGTTCAAAAGTAGAAAATGGCAAATTTTCATTAACGCATAATTGATATTGAATTAATATTTTTTGCCAAATAGGAGCATCTGGTGAGGCTTGTAAAAGTTTCTCTGTATATCTGGCAACTCTATCATAAGAAGTTTCAGTGTTTTCGGTTTCATCGTCTAATAAAGGATTCCACATTTTTGGCTCAAAAAACTCTGTTTGCGAACATACAAAACCTTCATCAGTTTTTTCATACACTATAAATTTATCCACGCCTTTATCTTCCATTTCAGAAAAATATGTTCTCATTTGGTCGGTTGAAATCGTGTCAATAGGCGTTGCTTCAATATATTCGTTAGGACAATTTATAGGTATCGCAATTATATTTTTAGATAACCACGAATTAATAGCTTTAACATTTATTTTATTTGAAAATCGTTTTAATTTAAATGTCTTAACCGTTGAATAGTTGTCCTTATTTACTTTTTCAATATCAATACAAATGGTATTATCCTTAGCGATAGGGCTTGTTAAAGAAAATAAATGTTCAAATACACTGTAAAATGAATGCAAACTAATAACAGATTTACTGATTTTTATTCTACGAATTAAATCAGGTTTATCCTCGTTATAAAATTTAATACAATATGAATTTTGTTTATCCGTAAATAAACGGTATCCTTTTAAATTTGATAAATGTAAAGTTTGATTTTCTTCTAGAACTTCTTCTTCATTGTTTGTTAATTCCACTCCCGAAAAACAAGTATCCATATAAAATATGACTGATTTTCTTTGGCGAGGGTGTTTTATACGAAATTTTACCGAAGATGGTATTTTTGTAGTGTTTAAATTTAAACTCAAACAATTCCGATTAACAGCAGTAGTGTATAAATCACTTGGATAAAAATGTATATCAAAGTCTAAATTACTAAACCTAAACTCTGCATTTCGGATATTTTCAGAACTTATTTCGCACCTTAAACTACCTACATTAAATACTGTGGTTTTATAACTATCTCCATTGTAAGATAATTTAAATTCTACTAATCCAAGAGGAAGTACAGTTCTTCTTTCAGAATACGACTTCCAGTGAAATTCGTTTATTCCTTTTACTTCTATCGTAGGACTGATATTATCATTATCATCATACGCCTTAAAAATAGGATTGCGATTAACTATTGGCATAGATGAACCTTTTAACCATAATGGACTTTGATGAATTATTTCCCACTTAAATGTAGTGTGATTTGTTTTAAAACAATACAATTTATCATCTAATCTGATTTTTGTTTCTCCGTCAAAAATTTCATAGCACAATAAGTCTTCATTGTAGGCAAAAGTATTATAAGCCGTTGTGTTTTCCGAAGAAAATAAAACAAGTGCTTTGGCGTTTGGTGTTGTATTTCCTTTTTCTAATTTGTATTTAGATTCGGCAACTTCTGCCCATAAACTTGGAGTTTCAAAATCAGGATAATTTGTTAAAAAGAACGAAGAACAATCAAAACTTTGCCCGTTACTAACCATTTCAAAAGGAATTAAAATATCTTTTTGATACGATATCGCTCTTTTTTGATAGGATTTTCGTTTATACTCTCCGTTAGCGTATTGTATAAATTCGCATATTAATTCATCTGCAACATATAAAGAGTATTTGCTTTTAAGTTCGCTTTGTCCTATAATGCTTTTCATTACTTCTTTTGTACAAGTATCAGGAGCTTCTAAAAGTAAATATATTTGATTTTCTTGTTTGTTTCTATCTAAAAACCAGTTTACAGAAAAGCCAGAACGCCCTTGAGCAACTTGGTTTCTTCTTGCTTGTTTAATTTTGCCAAGTTCTTCTAAAACTTTTTCATCAGGTACTAACTCTTTAAAATCTTCAGGGCTATTACATAAAGAAATACAAAGTTCTAAAAAGTCTTCATTCTCGGATAAAGATTTTGGTAAACGGCACAAATATTGAGGATTAATATCATTAACACCGTTAGGATTTGAATTAGAAATATTTCTTAATAATTCATAATATATTCCTCCATTTTGCTTACAATAATTTATCGGCACACCTCCTTGCAATAACATCGTTCTAAAATACAAATTATTTGTAGTGTGATGAATCCACTGTACACCAAGATGTTTAGCACCGACTTTCGCTTTTCTATAAAAATCTTGCATCGTAAAGCGATTAACTCCTTCATTTTTAAAAGAGTTAAATACATCTTCTTTTGTAGCCGTACCTCCTTTATAACCAAACTGCCACCAAAGTGCATAATATAACGCACAATCTCTTGGAGCAACTTTTGATAAATTATCTGTTTCGGCTAACTGTTTCCTTAACCAGTTATAATCATTTTCTTTTAATTTATACTTCCATAAACTTCTTCCGTCGTGGTTTGGAATATTTCTATCACTTAATAATTTTTGAAAATAAACTGGCATCTTTTAAAGGTTTTAAATTTTTACACTGCAAATATAAGATACAACTATGCAATATAACTGCATAACTAAAAAAACAAACTAAAAATTATCGCAATCCTCTGACTTCTCTATTATACATTTCTTTGAATAATAGGTCTTTAAATAGATTATTTGCTTTTTTATCAGTCATTTTGTCGTAAAAGGCAAGTTTGGTGTCAAGAAATTTAAAAAATTCATTATCTACCTCTTGATTAAACTTTTCTTTTATATCGTTTTTAGAATTATCCTTATTAAAGTAAGATATTAATTTTTTATTATCATATAAATTATTCTTAACACGATTCACATCAATTTTATCTTCTTCTGTAAGTTCTATGCCAAAGGTATCGTTTAAAACCTTGATAATCTCTGATAAATAATCTATCTCTTCTTCTGTCGTTCCATTTGTTCCGCCTGTTTTCATTCCGTAAGCCTCTCCATCTTCCGAAACCAAAGATAAATCAGATTGAAACTTAAACTGAACCTTATAACTATCTAACTCTATATCATTTATCACATCTAAGGGCAAACGATTATCCGAATAAGGCAATTTTTTAAGTAATGCCATTAAAAACACATACTTTTTCTCCAAATCAACATCCGTAAATGTGATAATTTGACTTAAAAAACGATAGGTTTTTATAAATGATTTCGCTACGGATTTAAAAGACTGCTTTTCATCTTCTTCTAATTCATCGTTGAAACGCGTTGCAATTCTATTTAATATCGGTTGTATCAATTCATAATCATTCCCTTTTTTAAAGAAAATTTCAGCAAATTCCTCCACTTCTTTTTCATAGAAAATATGATACGAATCTACTTTGTTTAAAATATCATACAAACTATTTGGGTCGGTTTCGTTTTCCTCTTCCATATAGTTTTTACCATAGAAATACTGAAAATCTGCTCGTACTACCTCTGGGTCGTTTACAAAATCTAACACCATTGTGCTGTCTTTACCTCGCCTGTTTCTGTTTAGTCGGGATAAGGTTTGTACGGTGTTTGCACCTCCTAACTTTTTATCTACAAACATTGTATGTAACAAAGGCTCATCAAAACCAGTTTGATACTTATTAGCAACAATTAATATTCTGTATTTAGGCAATTTTAAAGCCTCTGGAATGGTAATTTTCCCCTCCAAATTATTCATATTTGCCTCGGTGTATTCTTTATCCGTATCGGCATCATACACGGTGCTAGAGAAAGCCACTAATGCTTTATAAGGCAAATTCATTTCAGCCATTAACTCGTCAAACTTTCGCTTGTAACGGACAGCGTGTAACCTTGATTTTGTAACTAGCATTCCTCTTGCTTGTCCTTGAATTTCATTTTGCGTTTTACTTACAAAATGTTCTAAAATTATTTTAGATTTCGTTTCAATAGCGTGGTCTTCTAAATCAACATAATTTGTTAACACACGAACGGTTTTTTTCTTGTCACATTCCTTGTCCTCAATGCCTGTTTTGGTTACAAGTTTGTAATATCTCTGAAAAGACATATAGTTTTTTAGTACATCTTTTATAAAGCCCTCTTTAATAGCCTGTTCCATTGTGTATTCATCAAAAGCCGAAATTTCTCCATTTATTTTTGTGCCGAATAACTCTAATGTCTTTGGCTTTGGAGTGGCTGTAAATGCAAATTGCGAAAGGTTGGCTTGTCTTCCTTTTTTAGTAATTTCCTCCGTGATAATATCATCAAGCGTTTTAATATCGGCTTCATCTTCTTCGGCTTGTTCCAAACTTAAAGCCTTACGCATCTGCCTTGATGTTTCACCTGTTTGCGAACTGTGTGCCTCATCAATTAAAATAGCATAATTTCTATCGGTAAAATGCCCCACAACATCCGAAATAATCGGAAATTTTTGAATAGTCGTAATGATAATTCTTTTTTTGTTATTAATAGCATTTTTTAAATCTTGTGCTGTGGTTTTTTCATCTAAATATGCAATAAGCCCTGGTATGCTATCTAACTGGCGAATATTATCTTGTATTTGTTTGTTTAAGACTCTTCGGTCGGTTACTACGATTACAGAATCAAATAAGGCTTTTTGGTCGGTGTAATGTTGGTAAAAATTTGCTAACTGATATGCCAACCAAGTAATCGTGTTTGATTTACCAGAACCTGCCGAATGTTGCACCAAATAATTTTTACCCACTCCATCCTTTTTTAAAGCCTCTAAAATTTCATTAACAGCTTTTCTTTGATGAAAACGAGGGAACAGCAATTTAGTAGATTTCTTTTCTTCTAATGTCTTTGTGTTTGGGTTATATACTTTTTCTTTATCGGTTTGTACACTGATGAAATTTTGAACCAAACTCAACAACGAATCTTTGCGTAAAACATCTTCCCAAAGGTACGAAACAGCAAAACCATTAGGGTTTTCATTCACTAAACCTTGATTAAAAGGTAGGAAGAAAGTAGATTTTCCGTTAAGTTGCGTTGTCATAAATACTTTTTCTGTACCTACGGCAAAATGAACCAAACATCGCTTAAACTCTAAAAACGGTTCTCCTTTTGGGTCACGGTCTTGCATATATTGTTTGATGGCATTATGATGCGTTTGCCCTGTTAATGTGTTTTTAAGTTCCAAAGTAACCACAGGAATACCATTGATAAATAACACCATATCTATTTCGTTACTATTTCGTTTGGAATATTGTAACTGGCGTACTAAACCTAATCTATTTTTGGCATAGGCTTGCTCGTGTTCGGGAGTTTTGTTGTTGGCAGGTTTAAAGTAAGAAAGATAAAGTTTTTGCCCTCGGTCTTTTATACCATTTCTTAAAACATCTAATGTTTTATTTTTAGAAATTTTATCGGCAACATTTGCTACAATTTTAGCATCGGTTTGCTCGCCATATTGCTTTTCTAATGCTTTGTAGGCTTTGGGTTGTGTGTCCTTTATAAAAGCAATAATTTCCGTTGGGATTACGCATAAATTTTTATCATACAATTTAGGTGAAATGCTATGATATTCTTTAACGGTTTGTGTTAAATATGCTTCTATATGTTCTTCAAAATGTATTTCTTTTGTTAGATTGACGATAGGATTTTAATTTTTTGATTTGTTGTTTAGTTTTATTAGAGATTAAATCTAATTGTTTTACTTTTTTATTTATAACCTCAATAATTTCTATTTGTTCTGATAGAGGTGGTTTCAGCATTAATAATTCTTTTGTTTTAGATTGATTTAGAATCGCCATTGTTGAAGCGTTTGATTCATTTATTATTATCTCTTTTATTGAATCTAAAAAATACAGACCATAAAAAGGATTTATTTTTTCATTAAAACTAATCGCATTTATTTGTTGATTTGAGAAACATCTTGTTTCTACTATTCCGACTTTTCCTAAAGTTGCACCTATACCAATTAATAAAATTGAATTTTTAGGGTATAACCTTATTTTTAAATCATCAACTGCTTTCTGTGTTATTTTCTTTAAACTTTTTCTTAAATAAATTGAATTAAAATCACTTGGTGAAAACCAATCTATTTCCCCATCTTTAAAATATTCTTCAACTGATGTTGAAGGAGTTTTACCTGTATTAATTTCATTTGCCAAATACTTCAACTTAACCACTTCCCAATGTTCAGGGATTTCGCCGAGCCATTCAATACCCGAATCTTTCATTTTGGCATTTTTATTTAAGCCCTTGGTTACGGCTTCATCTTTTAGTGAGGGAATACATATTTTAAAATTTGCAATATCAGAACTACTTATATTTTCTTGTGCTGAACCAGCACATTCAAGATTGATAAACTCTTTAAAAAAATCTGTATCAATATAATATTTTAGAAAGTGTTGGTTTAAGTTTTCTTTTGACCTTAATAAGCCGACCCTTTGGTTAATATAAGCTAAATCATCAGAATTAAACATTACATTTTTACCTATGGTAGCACCTGTCATTGCTAATAATAAATCTCCTTTTTGAATAATAAATCTATCTAATTCATCAATATTTTTAGGATTTGCCTTTTTCGCAGAATTAAGATTTATAGATTTATTAATATCTCCAATTCTAATAATAGGAACGCCTATATTTTCTGAATAATCAGAAGATTTAAAAGCATAACCACTTATTATATCAACATAATATTTAAATTCAGAAAACTTCCACTCTGATGGAATTTGTTTTACCCATAAATCATCACACTCTTTATATGTTTTGTATCTCTTCATTAGGCTAATAATTGTTTTAATAAAGTGGCAATGTCTTTTTCTAAATCCACTATTTCTGCTTTTATTTCAGAGGCTGGTTGTAAGCCTTTGTACTCGTAAAAATATTTGGTAAAGTTAATTTCGTAACCTATACGGGTTTTGTCAAAATCTATCCACGCTTCTGGTAAATGTGGTAATACTTCTTCTGCAAAATAAGTTTCAATATCTGCTGTTAAAGGTATGTTTTCCTTATCTCGTTTTTTGCTGTCTGCCTTTGGTTTGCCTTTGCTTAATACTTTTTTACCGTTTTTGTATAAGGGTTGTTCTATGGTAATTTGGTAAAAGCCAAAATCATCATTATTAAAAATTTTAGAGTACTCGTTTTCTTCAAAATCGGTGTATAATTTTAACAACGCATTGATATGCTCTGTGGTAAATTCATTTCGTTTGTTTCCTAAACTTTTCTTGTTAGAACGAGCAAAAATATATTCGCTTTCTTCTTTTCCTTTGGCATTTACACCTACGATTTTAGAGGCGTTTCCGTTAATTAACTGTACTTTTCCTTTTCTGTTTTCGGCTTTTTTATTCGTTAAAAACCAAATGTAAGTGTTAATACCTGTGTTATAAAATAAATCTTTTGGCAAAGCCACGATACATTCTAACCAGTCGTTCTCTATAATCCATTTTCTAATATCGCTTTCGCCAGAGCCTGCATCTCCTGTAAATAAAGGCGAACCATTAGTTACTACTGCAATCCTTGCACCCGATTTTTCGTCCATTTTAGACAGCATATGCTGTAAGAATAATAATTGTCCGTCGCTTGTTCGTGGTGTTCCTGCGTAAAAACGCCCGTTAGGGTTTAAAGATTCGTTTTCTATAAAGTTTTTGTCTTTCTTCCAAGTCACACCATACGGTGGATTAGCCATCATATAATGAAACTTTTTATCAGCAAATTTATCATCGGTAAACGAGTTACCGTGTCGTACATCTTTTGGGTTTTCACCTGATATTAAGGCTTCTGATTTTGCAATAGCACAAGACTGCTCGTTTAGTTCTTGTCCGTAGGTTAAAATGGTTGGTTTTTGGTTGCTACCTTTACAGATATTTTGTAGGATATAATCTTTTCCTAAATTTACCATACCTCCCGTACCACAGGCAGGGTCAAAAATCGTACGAATAATCCCTGCTTTTGATAGTTCATTTTTTTCTGAGGTAAACATAATAGCGTTCATTAGTTCTATTACATCTCTTGGAGTAAAGTGTTCCCCCGCAGTTTCGTTAGATTGCTCGTTTGATATACGGATTAATTCCTCAAAAACATATCCCATAGAATGGTTGTCAAGTGTTTCTTGATGTAAATCAATTCTGCAAATAGCATCTATCATTTCGTATAATAAACGGTTTTTTACCAATCGTGCGATGACTTTATCAAACTGAAAACTCTCTAAAATTTCCCTTACCTCTGGGTTAAATCCGTTGAGGTAGTTGTTAAAGTTAATTTCTATGTATTGAGGCTCGTCTTTTAGTGAGTTTAAGGTGTGCTTTGAGGTATTGTAGTAGCTAAGTCCGTTTGCAGATTTCTTTAAAATAGGGTCTAATTTATCTTCTGTAACCTTGTCTTTAAAGGTGTTGTAGGCTGTTCGTACGCTTTCGTTTACGCTTTCCAGCATACAATCCAATCTTCTAATAACTACAAACGGTAACAGAACATCTCCTATTTCATTTTTCTTGAAAGCATCTCTTAATACATCATCTGTAATTTGCCAAATAAATCCGACTTCTACTTTATTTTCTTTATTACTCATTTTTGTTTTTTTTAGTTGTTTATAATATCAAAAATAAACATTTTTCTTATTTAATATTACAAAATTATAAAATAAGTATGCATTTTAACTGCATACCTAAAATTAATTATACATTTTTTTCATTTCTGAAGTTATTTTTTTCATTTCATTTATCACACTTTGGGGTTCTAATACTTGTACATCACTACCAAAAGATAACAATAATTGAAATAATTCTCTATTCGGAATGACTTCTATTATAATAGTCCGTTGTTCTGGGTCGGACTTATCCAATCGTTGTGATGCTCCGTGTATCGGCTTTGTTTTTACATAGTTAATCCGATTTTTTGAAAAACGAAGTTTTATCAATACACTATTTTTATTTACATCTTTTGAAACTCCTATAAAATCATCAAAATAATCTCCCCAATCTATGGTGTTTGGTTTTATGGTTTCCGAAGTTTCTGAAAAATTTACAATTCTATCTACAGCAAGATTTGTGATACCTGTGTATTTTTCGCCAACCTCTAAACCGAATAAAAACCAACGGTCGTTATATTGTTTTAAATGATACGGATGTATTGTTCTTTTGTAGGTTTTAGGACTTTTAAAATCCTTGTATTCAATAATCAAAACCTTTTTTCTAATTAATTGATTATACAATTTTCCCACCCAAACTTGACCTGTGTAATCTCTGTTGCTTTGATAACTAATTAATCCGCTATAATCTTCGTGTACTAAATTAAATGCCGATTCAATTCTAGGAAATAATTCATCTAACCAAAAAAAGTCTTGTCTATTTCTGTAACGAGATAAAACGGCTAATGTTTCTTTCAGTTGTTCCTCATCAGATTTTGACAATAATTGATTTCCTAAGGCAAAGTTTTCATTGGAATATCTAAATATTTTTTTCTTTCCTTCAAATAATTTTGGAACAAAAATAGGAGTTTTCTCAAAATCATATCTTTGACTTTGGTCGTTCTCAATAGTTTGTTGAATGTATTTTATATCCTCTTGAATTGTTCTTCTGGATACACTTACTTCCAGTTTTTCTTGTACCACTTCAATCAATTTATCAAGGGTAAAAGTTCCATAACGACTAGCAAAGCATTCATCTAAAATAGTAATTCTTTTTTGAAAGTTTTTATTTAATGCCAT
>PDWI01008952.1_pt1 | contig 11616 bp, 10 predicted proteins | sample 1430891 | NCBI WGS metagenome assembly PDWI01 (sample SAMN01162508, study PRJNA174530) | Oral metagenome, whole genome shotgun sequencing project. | biome: Marine environment; feature: Marine mammal; material: Swab sample of the gingival sulcus; isolation source: swab sample of gingival sulcus...
GACCGTTGTGATGAGACCGAGCTCTGTTCCGTGAACTGGGCCGACTTGATGAGGATGAATCCCCTGAGAATCGACTGTGCACGGAACCTCAACAACAGCATCGTCACGTAGCTGTGGAATAAGACATCCGCCAGGAAGATCGTTATTCGCGACATTCAAAATCATTGTTGCGGGGAGATCATTCACAATCGCCGCCATAATATTGAGTGCAACTTCTTGATAACCTCCCCCAAGATCCTCTCGACGTCGTTTATCCCTATCTTTCACTTCGCGCGACTCCGCCATATATGTTGCTTCTCGATCATTATGGTTGCGTTCCCACAGCTGTCCCGCCTCAGCAGGGCGATCTAGCGCATTCTCGTAAAAGGACGCCTGTTGATCGCGTAAATATTCTCCACGTGTTAAGTTCTCGTCAAGGATACGGCTGACGGATTCTCTCCCGTAGTAGTAGTAAAAAAGATATTCGTTGGGAAGCATCCCTAATGCTTTCACCCAATCAAACCCTAGAATTCGGGCTTCCTCAATGTGATCAAGTTTTTGCGGGTCACCAAGGAGAGACGGCAGTTCATCCACGCCATTGACTTCCAACGTCCGAAGCCATCCCAAGTGGTTAAGCCCAACGTAGTCGAAAACAACCTCGTCAGGATCGGCATCAAGGATGGCACAAGTCTTACGTATGAGCCCAATAGGGGTGTCGCAAATCCCCACGACTTTATTACCAAGGATAGTTCGCATTCCTTGCGTAATGATCCCCGCAGGGTTCGTAAAGTTAATAACCCATGCATCTGGCGCATATTTTTTTACAGCCCGAGCCAAACGGAGTGCTTCGGGCAGGGTTCGTAAAGCATAGGACTGTCCGCCAGGACCTATTGTCTCCTGCCCAATAATGCCGTGAGACAGAGCAACCCGTTCGTCACGGACACGGCCACAGGTTCCTCCCACACGCATTGCTGAAAAAACGAAATCTGCCTTTTCAAGTGCCTCGCGGAGATTCGTCGTAAGAGTAAGCGTTGGGAGACCCGGACGATCCTCATACAATTCGTGGATTACGTGAGAAATCGCTGACAAACGCTCGGAAGAGACGTCATACAGGGCCACTTCAGTCACGGTGAAAACTGCGTCTGGCAGGGAAAGAACATCAAGAATCTGAGGAACTCGGAAGCCTCCTCCGCCAACAATAGCGAGTTTCATGCGTAGAACACCTCCGTATCTTTTAACTGTGTCAGCGTGGGGTGATCCCGTGCTGCTGTGGTAATAATTCCTGTCAGATCCGACAAGTTACATACGGGAAGAATCCCCGACCCCGGAAATTTATTGTCGCTAGCCGCAAGAAAGACCCGCCGAGAATGTTTAATAATGGCGTGCTTAATGGGAACTTCCGTTCCTGTTGAATCCAAAACAACACCATCTGCTGTGATTCCTGAGGTTCCAATAAATGCATAGTCAGCGACTAACTGACTAACCGCATTCTCGGTCAGAGAGCCAACCATGGAATGGTATCTAGAACGAACGACCCCGCCAAGAACAATCAACTGCGTTTGTTCATGATGACGGAGCTCGTCAATAACAGCAAGCGATGCAGTAACTACTGTAAGCGGTCGACCCGCCAGTTGGCGTGCAATCGCAGCTGTTGTTGTCCCGATATCGAGGACAACAACACTGAAATCTGGGACCAAGTTCGACGCACGATAGGCAATCCGATCCTTATCTGCACGAGCATCAAGAGAAACCTCACTGAACTGCCGTTCTTCCTCCTCTTCGATGGTCACTCCACCATGAACCCTATCGAGCAATCCCTCCACTTTGAGAGCGTTGAGATCCCGACGAACAGTGGAAGGCGAAACGTTCATCATGCGGGCAAGTTGCGCCACCGAAGCAGACCCGGACTTGGTAACAAAGTGCAGAATTGCCTCACGCCGTTGACGAGGGAGAAGCTTGTCGATCGATGGCATGACAGCAGTGTACAACGCATAGGCGATCAAAGATGTGCAAATTACTTCCAAAAGTGCGCACTAGTGATAAATTGTCAAATGTAAACACGGTGAACTCCCCGTAACTTGTGCACAGGAAGGAGGAAGACATGAACGATCTTCACAGGTCAGTGATGGTATGTGGCCCCACTTTTCTTGACGTTGTTATGGCATCTCTTCCTCACGAACCACAACTAGGGCAAGAAATATGGGTAGATCACTCTCGAATCTGTGCAGGTGGAGCAGGAAATCAAGCAACTGCGCTCGCAAAACTCGGTGTGGAATGCCAATTGTCCACATGTCTGGGGGAGGACCTTGCAGGTGTCACTGTACAAAAAACTCTAGAAAAAGCACACGTTGGATTACAGTACGCGGAGCGTATTGACCAGCAGCCGGTAACCGTCTCTCTTGCATGGGCAGGTGATCGAGCAATGGTCACTGCAGGTGCCCTCACTGTTGCATCTCTTCCACCTGAACTCCCTGTTGTCCCCCGAATCCTTATCGCCAATCTGCAGACTCTGTCAGAAAACGAAGAAACTGTAAAAACCTGGCGAAAAAAAGGAACTATCGTCATTGGCAACGTCGGATGGGATGATTCCAATCAATGGGACCTTACCGACCTCGCCCCCTTGACCTACTGCGATTACTTTATTCCCAATGAACTCGAAATAACGCACTACGGAAAGAACTCCCAACTCGCCAACGCCATTGAGTATATTCGCAGTAATACTCACACCGAGGCGACGTTTGTCATTACGCAAGGTGCCCAAGGTGTCACCATCGCCGAGAAAAACTCACCAGCATGGAGCATGCCAGCCTTGCGTGTATCTGTTCTTGATCCCACAGGAGCAGGAGACGTTTTCACCGCCGGATTTGCAACGGGAATACTTTTTTCTCGTTCACTACGCGAATCTGTTTCCTTCGCTCTTTTCCTTGCATCTCTCTCCCTCAGTCAACCTGGGGGAGCGGGAGCAGCACCAACAGCACAAGAAATTGTCAACCTCTTAACAACAGCACAACTTCCATCAACGTACGCACTTGACTGGGTAAAAAATCTTCCCCACAACAGGTGATCGTCAACGAAAGGATGAGTATCAATGAAGATCTCAACTCAACGAGCAGGGATTGCACTAGCCGCAGCAACAGTTGTGGCTTTAAGTGCATGTGCTCCAGGGCCCACAACAACAGAATCAGAACCAGTTTCAGCTTCCTCGGCTTCAGTCACAACCGATATTTCAAAGCTTCCAGAACAAACCCTAGTTGTATGGGACCAGGAAGTTCGCGGAGGACAAAATGAGCAGATGGAGCGTCTCAATCAGGCGTTCATGGAAAAATACCCCAATATCACCATCGAACGGAACTCCCAATCATTTGACGACCTCCAGACAACCCTGCGTCTAGCTCTATCAGGAGAAGACGCCCCAGATGTTGTGGAAGCAAACAACGCACGAGCAACAATGGGACAATTCGTTGCCGCACAACAAATCATTCCCCTAGACGAGTGGGCTGAGGCCTATCAGTGGAAAGAGCGATTCGAAGAAGGGATTCTTGCGTATTCTTCTTATTCTGACGATGCCGTCACTTTTGGCGAAGGACATCTTTATGGTTTGCCTCAAGTAGGGGAAGTTGTAGGGATCTACTATTCCCCCAAGCGCCTAACAGAGATGGGACTTGAAGTTCCCAAAACCTGGGAGGAATTTGCCGCCCAACTTCCTGTGATTAAAGAAAAAGGTAGCGTTCCACTCATGCTGGGAAATGTTGAAAAATGGCCAGCAATCCATGTTTTTGGTGCCGTGCAAGGAGCGAATGTTCCCGCTGATCGGGTGCGAACACTCGGCTTCGGTAATGCGGGAGCATCATGGAAAACAGAAGAAAATGTCAAAGCTGCCCGCCAGCTTCAAGAATGGGCACAGCAAGGCTACTTCAATGAAGGATTCAACGGCGTTGACTACGATGCGGTGTGGCAATCCTTCGCACAGGGGGAAGGCGCATACCTCATTGCAGGATCGTGGCTTGCCCCCGACCTGAAAGAAGTTATGGGCGAGGATGTCGCCTTCATGGCACCACCAGTTTCCGAAGCCAACAAGAAACCATCAACAACTGGCGGTACAGGATTACCTTTTGCCATTACAAGCGCTGCAAAAGATCCCAACGTTGCGGCTGCCTACATTGATTTCATTACCTCAGATGAAGCAATGCAGGTACTTGTTGAGACAGGGAACGTCCCAGTCAATGACACGGGAAACTATATTGCGAACACCGAGGGCGTGGTTGCCAACGTTCTCACAGAGTTTGACAACGTTTCCCAAAAGGGCAATATCTTGCCCTACCTTGACTACGCTACCCCAACAATGGACCAAGCTCTTGGTGATGCCCTGCAAGAACTCCTCGCAGGAAACTCCACACCGGAAGAGTTCACGGACACTCTTGAAAAAAACTACGCTGAATTTGTTCAATAGGCCCGTATCAGTGCCGGTGCACGTCAGTATGCACCGGCACTGATAGTGGCATCATTGAGGAGGTGGTAAGAAGTGGGACGTCCCGCGCCCAAGACGCGAATAAAAGCCACGGAAAGAAACAAGCGAATGCTTCTTTCAACGCGCTCAAGTCGCATCGTGGCCTCCATTGCGCTTCTTACACCACCTCTGGCCCTATATGCGGTTTTCCTCCTCTATCCTCTGCTCCGCGTTGTGATCCTCTCCCTCTACAAATGGGATGGTCTAGGATACTCAACCTTTGTTGGCGGAGAAAACTACGTGAAGACCTTTAACAGCCCAACGTTAGTTGCGGCGTTCGCCCACGCTCTTATCCTCATTATTTTTTACGCACTCATCCCACTTGCTGTCGGGCTCGTTTTGGCTTCTCTACTCACACGTTCGCGCGTCAAAGGTATAGGTATTTTTCGTACCATTGTTTTCCTTCCTCAGGTCATCGCAATGGTTGTCCTCGCAGTGGCGTGGCGAGGAATATACGCTCCCGATGGCCCTCTCAATGAGTTTTTTCGTTCGATAGGGTGTCGTTCATGTACTCGGGCCTGGCTCGGAGACTTCACCTTTGCTTTGCCCTCAGTGGGACTCATAGGCACATGGGTCAGTCTTGGCCTCGTGACCGTCCTCCTCATGTCAGGAATGGCGCGCATCCCGGGTGACCTTTATGAAGCGTCAATGATTGATGGAGCAGGGCGCATTCGCCAATTCTTCTCCATTACTATTCCCTCTGTTCGCAGAGAAATCGTCGTCTCACTGACACTCACCATTATTGCGGCGCTCAAAACTTTTGACCTCATTTATGTCACGACATCTGGAGGTCCAGGTAGCTCCACAACAGTCCCCTCATACGAGGTCTACAACCAAGCGTTCCGCATTGGTGAAGTCGGAACCGCCTCAGCTTTAGCCGTTATTCTCACATGCGTCATTTTTGTCATTAACGTACTGGTCAACCTACTGGGGGAGCGTGACAACTAATGCGCGTTTCACGCAATGAGCAAGTCCTCAACTACCTCATTCTTGCCCTCTTTGCAGCTTACGCACTCATCCCTATTCTTCGAGTCCTTTTTCTCTCCCTCCAACCGGAAAAAATCGATGGAGAAAGTGGGATTCACATTGAAAATTACGCAAAAGCATGGGAACAAGGGCATTTTTCTGACTACATGGTGAACTCTCTTATCATTGCAGTCATTGTTGTCAGCAGCGCTCTTATTCTCTCGCTTGCGTCAGGATATGTTCTGGGAATCCTCCGCCCTCCCGGGGAAATAATTCTCTTCTTCCTCTTCCTGCTTGGAATTATGGTGCCCTCTGAAGCTATTGTGCTTCCCCTGTTCTTCGATCTGCGCCGTTTTGGCCTTATCGACACCATTTGGGCAATAGCGTTGCCTCAAATTGCCCAGTCCCTTGCTTTTGGCACATTCTGGATGCGCTCATTTTTCCGAGGGGTTGATCCCTCAATGATTGAGGCAGCACGCCTTGACGGAGCCGGAAACCTGCGCATACTCTGGTCGGTTCTTATCCCCGTCGGCCTGCCCGTCATTGTGACGCAAGTTGTCCTGACCTTTATGTGGACGTGGAACGACTTCTTAATTCCTCTTGTCATGTCCCCCTCGGGCACAATGCGCACCGCCCCACTAGGATTGGCCTTCTTCCAAGGACAATACACACAGGGCACAACTCTGCTTGCAGCAGGGGCCGTCCTTGTTGCTCTTCCCATGGTGGTCCTGTATCTCGTCCTGCAACGCTACTTTATTTCGGGCATGACAGATGGAGCCGTCAAAGGTTAATAGGCGAAGTAAACAGAGCGATATCTTGATTGATACAGTTGTTGTCGCGCAGAAAACGCAGTGAAAGAGCGAAAAGATGGACAACGAAAACCTGTACGTTCAGCCCGAGGGGTGCCTTCTCCTTGCAGCCACCCCTATTGGGAATACTCGCGATGCATCGCAACGCCTGTGTGATGCTCTCGCAGGCGCCGACATTATTGCCGCTGAGGATACGAGGCGTGCGCGCGGACTAGCTGCACGACTCAAAATTGAACTCTCCGGAAAACTCTTGTCTCTTCATGATCACAATGAAGAAGCGAAGGCTGACGTTCTTCTTGACGCTGTCGACAGTGGGAAGCGCGTCGTCCTCGTTTCCGATGCCGGGATGCCCACAGTGTCTGACCCGGGGTTCCGAGTGGTGCGCCGCGCAGTCGAACGCGGCATTTGGGTGAGTGCACTCCCTGGCCCATCTGCGCCCATTGCAGCCCTCGCCCTCTCTGGACTTCCATCTGACCGCTTCACTTTCGAAGGGTTTGTTCCACGAAAAGAGGGCGACGCTATGCGATACCTTGGGTCCGTGTCGCACCTTCCCCACACCCTCATCTTTTTTGAGTCGGCTCAGCGCCTCAACGTCACTCTTCAACGCATGACAGATGTCTTGGGAGGAGACCGACAGGCAGTGGTGTGCCGAGAACTGACCAAAACCTATGAAGAAACCCTCCGAGGAACTCTCACTCAACTTGTGGAGGCCACAAGTGGTGATATTCGTGGTGAAATCACCATTGTGGTCGAAGGGCATCGAGAACGAGGACGAGCGGAAGATCATGTGGCTGCCGTTCTCGCTCTCGCAGACGAGGGAATGCGTCTCAAAGAAGCAGCCGCGCAGGTTGCTAAGGCTACTGGCCTGCGGAAAAACGAGCTTTTTGCTGAAGCACTTAAGCAGCTAGACCGCCAATAGTGCCCTGGTGCCACTTATCGTAGGTGCGGCGTTCTCTGAGTCTGAGAGCGAGTTGTACGCCTCCTCCAATAAGGAGGCCGATGCTAACTAATACGAGAACGATGGCGAGGAAAACACCACCCACAAACCCTAGAATGCCGCCAACAAATCCAGAAGGATCGATACTTTCCGCAAAGTACACCCCCGCCGTAATATCTTCCGTGTGGCACGAGATAGTGTACTTGCCAGCAGCATTGGTGGTAAATGATGCAAAAGAATAATGGCCATTGAAATTTGAAGAGATCGCTGCATCGCTCCTGACCGTAATATCTTCGCCAGCGGGCCCTATGACTGTGCAGTCCGCAGGAGGGGAATCCGCGTAAAGCGTATAACTTGTGGAAGCAGGGAGGACCTCTGTTTGGGAGGTAGTAGAAGCTAGTGGCGTGAGTTTTGTTGTGGCGATTAAAGCATTCACACCGTATGTGCCCCCAACGATCGCGGCAATCAATGTTCCAAAAAACACAACACAACCCGCGACAAGAAGGATTATTGGCATCGTTAAGGAAGGACGCTGTGGTGGAAGAGGCGAAGGTAACGGCATTGATAGTTCCCACTTAGTAATGACGGAGTGGCACGGGCGCGCGATTACGAATCAGCGCTGTCACGGAGCGTCACACCGTGAGATGTCATGCGCACACGCGCCGCAGCTCCTAGTTCTTCAGAGACGGGCTCTGTGAGGTCAGTGAAAACTCGCGTGGTGTACCCATGAGTAGCTGCGTCAACCGCTGTCTCGCACACGCAATGCGACTCCGCGAGACCTACCACGTCAACCACGGATACTCCCGCGTCTTTGAGGACCTCGTCGAGGCTACGCTTGTCATCTGTCACACCTTCAAAACCAGAGTACGCAGCCGTATAGTGGCCTTTTTTGACAGCAACGTCAGCATTCAACTCTTTGAGCGCCGGATGAAGCTCGGCTTCGGCTGAACCAGCGATCCCATGTGGAGGCCACGTATCCACAAAATCTGGTGTCGAAGAGAAGTGAGAACCCGGATCAATATGCCAATCTTGGGTTGTCACAATGAGATCGTAGTCACCACGATGATCATTAGCGAAACGAGCAATACGCTCAGCAACAGCGTTGCCCCCGGCAACAGGTAAGGCTCCCCCTTCGCAAAAAGTCGGTTGAACATCAACAACAATAAGGGCCCGAGACATGGAAGACCTCCTAGAGGGGAGCAATAATCACTTTGAGTATATGTGATGGGACGTCGCCAAGTCAGGCTCTAGGGCATTAGGCTAGAGACTATGAGTCGTATTCTTTCTGCCGTCGCATGGCCCTACGCTAATGGTCCCCGTCATATTGGACATATTGCAGGTTTTGGTGTCCCCTCCGATGTTTTTTCTCGATATATGCGCATGGCAGGACACGACGTCCTCATGGTGTCAGGAACTGACGAACACGGAACCCCGATTCTTGTTGCCGCCGACGCCGAGGGAGTGACAGCACGTGAACTTGCAGATACAAATAATCGTCTCATTGTCGAAGACCTGCAGGCGCTCGGCCTTTCCTACGATCTTTTCACGCGAACCACCACAGGTAACCACTATCAAGTGGTTCAAACAATGTTTACCGTGGTGAGGAACAACGGCTACATGCTTGTCCAAACAACACGTGGCGCAATCTCGCCCTCGACAGGGCGCACACTCCCTGACCGTTACATTGAAGGAACATGCCCTATCTGTGGTGACCCGGCAGCCCGGGGCGACCAATGCGACAACTGTGGAAACCAGCTTGACCCCACCGACCTCATTAACCCGAAGTCGCGCATTAACGGCGAAACGCCGGAGTTTACTGAAACCGACCACTACTTCCTTGACCTCCCCGCCCTTGCTGGAGCCCTCACGCAGTGGTTAGACGATCGAGATAAATCAGGAACATGGCGCCCCAACGTTATTAAGTTCTCGCAGAACTTCCTTGAAGATATCCGGCCTCGCGCTATGACCCGCGATATTGACTGGGGTATTCCCGTCCCCGGCTGGGAAGACCAGCCGTCGAAACGACTGTACGTATGGTTTGATGCCGTTGTTGGTTACCTGTCGGCCTCTATCGAGTGGGCCCGGCGCAGCGGTGACCCCGAGGCGTGGCGTGCGTGGTGGAACGATCCAGAAGCCTTGTCCTACTACTTCATGGGGAAAGACAATATTGTTTTCCACAGCCAGATTTGGCCTGCAGAAATACTCGGCTACAACGGCGATGGCGACAAGGGTGGTGAACCAGGTGTTTTCGGCACTCTCAACCTTCCCACAGAGGTCGTTTCCTCAGAATTCCTCACAATGGAAGGAAAAAAGTTCGCCTCGTCGAGAGGCATCGTCATTTACGTGCGCGACATGCTGAGCCGGTATCAACCGGACGCATTACGGTACTTTGTAAGCGCAGCAGGCCCAGAAAACTCCGATGCGGACTTCACCTGGGCCGAGTTTCTCCGTCGCACCAATTCTGAACTTGTCGCAGGATGGGGAAACCTCGTCAACCGTACTGCCTCAATGATTCACAAGAAATTCGGCGCAGTCCCCACCCCTGGAGACCTAGAAGATATTGACCGTGCCCTTCTTGACGCTATTGCCGCAGGATTTGATGAAGTTGGCGAGTTAATCCGTACTCATCGTCAAAAAGCAGCACTCGCGGCCGCAATGCGTCTTGTTGGTGAAGCAAATAAGTATGTCACCGACACCGAGCCGTTTAAACTCAAAACTGAGGAGGAACGTCCTCGTCTAGCGACAATCTTGTGGACACTTGCGCAGGCTGTCAACGACCTCAATCTCATGCTGAGCCCTTTCCTTCCCCACGCGGCAAACGCTGTTGACCGCGTGCTCGGCGGTGACGGGCAGGTCGCCCCTATGCCGCGCATTGAAGAGGTCGAAGACCTTGACGTGACAAATGACGACGGGTCACCACGCACCTACCCGATTCTCACCGGCGACTATAGTGCCTTCCCCTCATGGGGACGCCGCGAGGTGCCCGCTGGGCGTGAGATCGCAAAGCCAACCCCCGTATTCACGAAGCTTGACGACTCCATTGTTGAAGAGGAGCTTGCTCGCTTCGCTCAGTAAATGACGAGACAAAATAGTCTGCGCCCCCCATTCTTCATCGCTCAACGTGAAGGAATGGGGGGCGCAGGGGTGTGGCGCGAAAAACGATCGACTATTTCTTCTTGCGCCGTGCCGAGAAAGACGAGGCCACTGCGGCAATAATGAGTGCGATCCCGAGAGCACCCACCAAAGAAATAAAAATCACGGGGAAATCGATGTTGGTCACAAAAGCGGCTGCAATAAGGAAAATGCCAAGGACAACAACTAACCCACCCCAGATAAGCTGTCCCACGCGGATCCCCCGAGCTGGAGCCTCCGGCATATCTGAAAATGGCGTCTGCGTCGAGAGAGGAGCCTGCGCAGGACTAGCTGCCTCCTGTCGTGGAGAAGTGGGAGAGTCCTGATCAGATGCTGCTGAGGAAGGAGACGCGGAGGAGTCTGGGTCGTCACTTTTGGAAGGGGACACCTCATCAGCGGCTGTCATCGTAGCAGTGTCATCTTTTGGAATGTCCTCTGACGAAACTGGCAAAGGCTCAGTAGGATCAACCGGCGGCTGATGCGTATTCATCTCAATCTCCTTCTATTGAGTCGCACTCGACTGGGGGGCGGTATCAGACTGGGGCTTTTCAGGTTCAATTGCGGGTAAACCTGAAGATTGGGCGCCCGATTGTGACTGCATATTGTCGTCAGGAGCGCTTTGGGAGTTGGTGTCATCACTGGGGAGGACATGAACGATAATTTTGCCGAGAAGAGAGTCAACATCAATCGTGATGGACTGGCCATCAACATAGTTGCGGCTCTGATACTCGGCATCCGTAATGAGGCCAGAACCCGCTGGCGTCACTCCTTCGCTTTGGTCGGGATACATGAACTCCACCTGTCCCGCCATAGAGTCAACAAGCACGTGGAAAGGCTGATCCTCGCGAACGTAGATATCTGAAGTCCCAAATAATTCGTCAATAGTGTACGTTGGGTTTTCTCCGCCGGGGAGATCCGTCAAGTCAAGAGTGCTTGTCCGCACAGAATCGTAGTTATAGACGTTGGGGTTCAACTCGGAAAAACCTGCCAATACCTCTGTAGATGGAAGAGCCTTATTTTGAGCAGCCGTAATACCTACAGTGCCTCCGAGAAGAGCAGGTCCCGCCATAATGACACCAATGACCGATAGCCCAATAAGCCAGGGAGCTCCACGATCACGGAAAGATGCGTACACGAGGACGAAGCCAACAAGAATGAGACATGACCCCCCTCCGACAAGCATGGCAATGTAAGGAGTCAAAGAAACTTCACCGAGATTAGACGTCCAGTACATGATCATCCAGGTCACGGCAACCCCCAGGATTACCAGGCCTGTGACGGCAAGA
>PDWI01008953.1_pt1 | contig 11616 bp, 3 predicted proteins | sample 1430891 | NCBI WGS metagenome assembly PDWI01 (sample SAMN01162508, study PRJNA174530) | Oral metagenome, whole genome shotgun sequencing project. | biome: Marine environment; feature: Marine mammal; material: Swab sample of the gingival sulcus; isolation source: swab sample of gingival sulcus...
AAGAATATTGATTTGCTTGTCTTTATACTCAAAAGCCATAACCGAGGTAGAAACAGAAATTCCCCTTTGTTTTTCTATTTCCATAAAGTCGGAAGTAGTCGTTTTTTTTATCTTATTCGACTTTACCGCTCCGGCTACCTGTATTGCCCCACCAAAAAGCAGTAATTTTTCTGTCAGCGTTGTTTTACCTGCATCAGGGTGGCTAATAATCGCAAATGTCTTTCGTTTTTTTATCTCTTCGTTAAATCCCATGTTTAATCAAGTCAGTTCCACAAAGTTAATAATTACCAAATCGTCCGGTATTTCTTGTGCCGCAAAGGTAACAAACTTTTACGCCATTTATGACTTGAATACTTAAAATAAAAATAGCACCAAACCGTAACGGTACTGGTGCTAACAGTTGGATTATTCCAAAACTTCAATTTGTATTATCCCTAATTACACTTTGAAATAGGCATTACTACTTGATTTTTACAGAAATTGGTCCCTTATCAATTTCTTCTTCTCGTTTTTTTAGAGAGATTGTCAATATTCCATTGTTGTATTCTGCATCTATAGAATTTTTGTCAATGCTTTTAGGTATTGTAAAAACTCTTTTAAAGGCACTAAAGCGGTATTCTCTTTTGATGTAATTCTCTTCGGTATTTTCTTCTTTTTCTTCAAAATTGGAAGATATTATCAATTCATCTTTGTCGATGTCAATGCTGATATTGTCTTTGTCTATTCCCGGCACAATTATATCTAAAAGGAATTTTTCCTTTTCTTCAATGATATTCACAGCCGGCTGAGTGTAACTTTTGATGTCTGAGTTTTCCATACTGGAAAAACTATTCATCAATTCTGAAAAAATATCACCAAAAGTATTTTGTGTTGGTGGGTACGGTCTGATTCTTAATCTGTTCATAATATTATATTTTAGTTTTTTGAAAAATTGTTACGATATCATATAATCAATATCCATACCAGCTCACTTTAGGTGACAAAACAAGCAATCTTTAAAGACAATATGGCGTAAAATATTTTTCACACTGACAACATGTCTCTTTTTTCTATTTTTTAGAAAAATTATAGAGCCTACAAGAAAACCCCTGATTTTCAAGTCTATGATAAGAAATATCCAAAGACGAGGGCTTACAAAAATTTGAATTATGTGTTATTTTTGATTTGGAACGAGAGGTTTATCAAATAAATATTTACTGTCTGATTCATTGCTAACCCATCCGTCGTTATAGTAATTACTTCTACCTTTCTTTCTAAGAAATATAGTTTCTCCTTTTTTGAATACGGCGCCGGAATCAGTATTATTTATTTTTGCTAAATTTTTCGGTTTTATCCCAAACCGATTTGAAATATCGTACAGAGATTCGTTTCTCAGAGCTACATAATAACTCTCTTCTCCTAAATATTCTGATTTCTTTTTTTCTAAATACACAATACATCCGGCATTAAGTTTTTGGTATTTGCTTCTTATATCTCGATTATATGACAGCAATTTTGAAGACGATATCCCAAATTTTTTAGATATTTTATAGGCAGTATCTCCCTCTTTAGATAATATTACTTTGCAGTTGTTTATCATAGATATTTCCACAGTACTACTATTTCCGCTATATTCATTATTTAAATTAACATAATTACTGTTTACATAATTATTGTCTACGTAGTAAGTATCATATTCGTACAACCCATATTTTTCTATAATCAAAACTAACTTTTTAGCATATTTTTTATCAGTTGCGTATCCTGCCTTAACAAGCCCTTTTGCCCAAGATTTGTAATCTGATATATGGTACTCATAAAGAAAATTATATCTATCTTTGAGAAGAAAAAGAGAATGGTCTCTAAAAGATTCATCGCTTGAGTCATAATGCCTAAAACAACTTTCTACAATTTTGCCTCTTCTATATTCGTCATCTTCATGCATATAAGTTTTTCCGAACCAACTATTTCCACATTTTATTCCAAAATGATTATTAGCTATTACACATAAATCACTTCTTCCCCAATCTGATTCCAACATACCTTGAGCTAAGGTAATACTCGCAGGAATCTTATATCTATTCATCTCATTGATGGCTATATCTTTATAATTTTCGATATATTCATGAACAAAATCTTGTGCAGAACCATTCCACCCTATGACTACAACTAAAATAACCCAAATATTCCTCATTACCAACTATTGCTTTGTTTATTAAATATATACATATTAGTAACAAAAATAATGCCAAAATAAGACACAATCACAAATGAGGATGTTCTGGAATTGCCAAATTAAGATAGTTTTTGTGTTTTTGCAAAAAAAATTATGGATTGTCCAAGATGTTTAGGTTCTCAAAAGATAAAAAACGGATTTATAAGAGGTTGGTGATGTATATCAACAGAGTCTTAAGACAACTAAAATTATTCCAAGTATTGACAAAAAATCATCCCCCCTTATACCAATGCTATTGCGAAAAGAGTTAATGGGATACTTAGACAAAAATTTTACCTAAAGAATATCAAGTAAAAACAAAAGATATTTATCGGGCTAGCCCGATAAATATCTAATATTAACTGTATTTTTGCCCTACGAATCTGTAACACTTATTTAGGAACAGTCATAACTCACATCAATATATCAATCCTAGTGAAGCAAACTAGACCAACCTAAAAATACAATTATACCTGATACGTATCCTAACAAAGCCAACCAAGTTATCTTCTTGAAATACCATATAAAATCTATTTTTTCCATTCCCATAGCAGCTACACCCGCAGCAGAACCTATAATCAACATACTTCCCCCAGTACCGGCAGCATAAGCGATAAAATGCCATATTGAATGGTCGATTGGATAATCATACATACCCATTGTGGCTGCAACTAAAGGTACATTGTCTATAATAGCTGATAATACACCAAGAATACTCACAACGATATATTGATTAGGAACAGACTGCTGCAGCATTGTAGCCATATATTTCAATGTTCCCATATTTTGGGTGGCTAAAGTTTCGATTGATGCGACAGCCAAGAGTATTCCTAAGAAAAATAATATACTTGACAATTCTATTCTGGAAAGTGCTCTAAGACCTGAATATAGGTGTCTATTCTTTTTATCGAAGTTTTCCTCCGGGTGAATATACTCTGAAACTAACCACACTATACCCAAGCTAAACATCATTCCCAAATATGGAGGAAGATGAGTAATAGTTTTGAAAAATGGAACGAATATTATCATACCCAATCCCAAAAACAACATAAACTTACTACTCTTAAGTTTATTGTTTTCAACATTGCTCTCGTCAACCTCTATATTTCCTTTAAATACAGGCAAGAGAGTAGCAGCAAAAAACGGCACCACAAAAGTCATCAAAGAAGGTATCAAAAGCTCCAAAACAAGATTACCTGCAGAAGTCTTATTTCCTATCCACAACATAGTAGTAGTAACGTCCCCTATCGGAGACCAAGCTCCTCCCGCATTGGCAGCAATAACTATCAGTGCAACATACCACATCCTTTCTTTCTTTGAATGCACTAACTTTCTCATCAACGTAACCAGTACAATAGTCGCTGTTAGGTTATCTATAACAGCAGATAAAAAGAAAGCTAAGACTCCTATAATCCAAAGCAATCTCTTTTTACTTTTAGTATTCACATATCCTTTTAAAACTTCAAAACCGGAGTGCAAATCAATAATCTCAACAATGGTCATTGCTCCCATCAAAAAGAAAAGAATTTCGGAAGTCTTTCCCATATGATGAACAAGATTAGAGATGAAACCTTCATGAGCTTCTTCTCCGCCTGAAATACTCCAAAGATGTCCATGTGTATCAACTATATCCACCAAGCCTAAATTAAACCCAACAGATAACAAAGCCCACATTATTGCCCCCATCAGCAAAGTGGGAACAGTCTTATCGAGTTTTAATGGATGCTCTAAAACGATAAAAGTATAGCCTATAACAAAAACAGCTATAATAAGAAATGATATCATAATTATTATTTAATGTTTATTATCAACGAGAGAAACTAAAAACCACCTGCAGCCTTTTGAAGTTACTCAAAAAACTCTTTACAAAAAATTATAATAAAAGGCTTCAAAAATCCCTTCCAATTTTAAAAAGCGCAAATTTAGTCAATAGTGTGCATTAATGATGAATAAGTTATTATTTATTTACTTACACAAAACAAAAAACCTCTCACAATTAAGCAAGAGGTTTTTTTCTAAAAAACTAAACTAACTAAAATTATTTAAGCTTAATCATTCTTTTAATCTTGTGTCTTCCTTCATACTCAAAGTCTGCAAATAGTACTCCGGTACATTTAGAGATTCCACTTGATATTGTATATTCATTAAGTCCTCTATATCCCTGCAATTTGTCTTCGTGCAAGATAACACCGAAGCCATTGCTTATAGTAACCTTAACCTTACCATCGGATGGCAAAATATACCTAAAGGTAGTACTATTATTCCAAGGGTTTGGTTCGTTTTGATTCAACACAAAACTGTCATCATAATCAATGAATAACAGATCTATACCCGCCTTATTTCCTTTAGAACTATAAACGCCTCTATGTGTAATATCATCGCTTAATCCGATTACATCCTTAAGATTAGCTGTCTCTTTAACCTTAAATCTGAAGTTGAACAACTCATTTTCTCCCTCAAATTCATAATCTTCAATACTATACCACAAGAACGTAACTACACCTTTTTCAACACGTCTCAAGCCGACATTTTGCTTAGAGACATTCAATTCTACTCCTTCTATGTCTACAAATTCCAAATAGTGGCTGTCAAACTTGACAGTAAATTGCATCCCTGCAAACTTTTCTTCAGATAAAACTTTAATTGGAATATCTACAATATCACCTGCGTTTAAAGTTATATCGTCCGAATATAGCCTAACTATTCTACTATCCCTATCTCCTATTTCCATCAAAGAATTAGCTATCGCCGTGTTATCAACATCACCTACTTTTACACCTACAAAATTTGCACTCACTACTGAATTTATATTTTCAAATTCATATGACTCAGGAAACTCCTCACTTAGAGGATTATTGGGATTAATAAAATCATAATCTGAATTTATAAACCTCCAACTCTCGTTGTTTTCAAAACCGTCAATATCGCCTAAAATAAGCTTCCTTAAATATAAAATATCAACAGCAGAAATCCTTTGATCATTATTAACATCCGCCGCTATTTGCATATACGGTGAATCAATTTTCTTAAGTGCAAGCACGTGCTTCTGAATCGCAATAATATCCAAGGCATTTAGTCCATTCAAGACATCATCATTTTTAGATGCACTAATGGTGTATTTGTGATTATGTTCAAAAGACAAGAACTCAAACTTACCATAAACGTCTGTATTTGCCTGACTACTTTCAAAACCACTCAAATAAACATTAGAATTTTCAACAGCATCCCCTCCCACTGTATTTATACTACCAACGATACCATTTGAATTACCTCCGCTACAGAATCCGTTTTCATCAGTGAGAACGATTAATGTTACGCAGGAATCAACCACTTGAGCTAATTCATTAAATAAATATACCGTATGTTCGTTGAATCCTTCTCCTTTTAGTCCATCACAATCTAAAATAACACTATCAAGAGCTAAATCTGTCTTTGAAAAAGAAAATTCGGTACAAAGACTTTCATCTGAATCCACAACTTCACTTATATGTACAGTAACACTACGAGACTCTTCCATTTCTTTGTAAATTTTCCTACACGGAGAAGAAGTATTCACTTTAAGATTATACACATAAGTTGAAACTCCACCACACTGATCAGTAGCAGTAATAGTTATATCATATGAGCCTTTAGGATAATTACCGGAAGCATCCGCACTATTTTTATCATCGCTATAGGGGGAATCATTTGTTACCACGACATCAGGATTACAATCAATTACACTACCATACAAACTTATATAATTATACTCTTTACAAACAGGCACCTCTACAGTAGTATCACTTGGTGCCACAATAACAGGACCTGTTATATCGTGAATAATTAATATTTGTGTAAACTTATATACTCCTGTACTTGGATCTTTTTGATATTGACAAGAATCAGTGACTATCCAATTTCTTTTGATGGTATCACTACAACTTGTTCCCGGAGTGTCGTCAATATCTTCACTAATAACCACTACCTCTGCACAACCGGAACTTCTCAAATCCAGCTGAGGATAACTACCTATGGCATCGGGCTCTAAAGACACACAGTCGTCTACGACCAAAGTATCCTTAGGCCAAGTTATATCACCCAAATCAAAAGTGTCAGGTTCAGAATGAACAGTTATCAATTGGGTACATAATGATTTATTTCCTATAGGATCAGACGCAGTGAAATTTCTTGCTATATAACCCTCGCCACACTTGTCTATATTAGAAATATCCTTTTCAGTATATGATTTACCTTTTGAACAGTTATCATATATATATGGAACACCAAAAGCTATCTCCAGACTATCGTCAGGAACACCCAAACAAGACACTATAGTGTCTCGTGGACATTCTATAAAAGGAGGTGTTGTATCTTGAACGACAACATAACCTGTGCATTCACTGCTATTTCCACTTCCGTCCGTTACTTTCAAAACATACTCTAACGGTATTTCAGCATCATTACAATAAAGTACGACAGAATCTGACTCAAAATTGAGTATAATACATTCATCAGAACTGCCATCATCAACTAATAAATGTGTTATTACTGCTACACCTTCCTCATCCAGAGGATAATACAAAGTATCTATCGCTTTACATATAGGGGCTATAGTGTCTAAGACAGTTACAGATGTTTGGCAAACCGATTGATTACCACCATTGTCTGTCAAAGTAACATTAACAGTTTGTATTTCATTGATATCTAAACATTCAAATTCATTCTCAGACAAAGTGGTATCCACAATAACACCACAAGGATCAAAACTACCATCATTTATATCATCAAATCCTAACGAAGCAACTCCGAAAGAGTCTAAGTATAAAATATAATTTTCTACGACAAGACACTGTGGAGCAATTGTATCCTTAATGGTAACCACAGATTCACAAGTATCTTTTACTCCCGAAACGTTATCTGTAACTATCAGCTGTACAGTATTTTCGCCTATATCATCACAATCAAACGCTCCATTGTCTATATCTAAGTATACATCAGCAGTACCACCACAACCACCGGAGCCTGAATAAACATCTTCCGGATTCAAGGAAATTTTTCCATTCTCATCCAATATCAATGTAATATCACGGGCATTACACAATTGAGTAGTGGTATCCACCACAGTAACGTCAGCATAACACGTGTCAACATTTCCTGTCATAGTATCTGTCACTATGATAGCGACATTATTAACACCCAAATCTTTACAACCAAACGTATAAGGCTTAATTTCCAATGTGACTCCACCCGTTGTTTGACAAATACCAGAACCTTGATAAACATCGTAAGGGTCAAGAGTATATGAACCACTTTCATCAAGATAAATGGTAGTATCATGAGCATTACACAACTCCGATAATGTATCTATGACTGTAACTTTAGCCTGACAAGTATCAGAATCTCCCAATCCCTTGTAATTAACAATTAAATCCACAGTATTTTCTCCTAAATTTGTACAATTAAACGTATTAGGTTCAACCGTCAAATCAACATCACTTGCATCCCAACATCCAAGATATCCTGCAAATACAAATTCCGGTTCTACGGTTAAAGTTCCACTTGTATTCATTACCAAGACGGTATCTACCGTATTACAAAGATGACTAACGGTATCTACAACCGTAACCTTTGCCTCACAAGTCTCTGACTCTCCTGTTACGTTATCTCTTACCGTAATCGTAACTGGATTTTTCCCCAAATCTGAACAATCAAAATCAACAGGCGTGATTTCAACATCTACATCAGTGGTACCACCACAACCACCGGAGCCTAAATAAACATATTCCGCAGTAATTGTACCGGAGCCGTTTTCATCCAATATCAAGGTTGTGTCTACAGCATTACAAAGTTTTGTTATAGTATCTATAACCGTAACTTCAGCAGTACAGAAACTTTCATTAATACCATCAGAAACCGTTATATTTACAGTTTTTATACCCAAATCATCACAATCAAATGTATTAGGCTCAACAGTTATTTCAACATCTGAACAATTATCTGTAGAACCTGCTGCAACTAAACTTCCATCAATGACGACATTACCATTTTTATCCAAAACTACTGTTGCTTCATTAGGAACGCACAACGGAGCAACGTCGTCTTTTATGGTAATATCGACACTACAAGTAGAAGTATTATTACACTTATCTGTCAAGGCAAATGTTACAGTGGTAGTTCCCACAGGATAAGTGCCACTCGCATTTTTTCCATCTAAATGTATAGCATAGTTAGAGTCGTGAGTTACAACAATATCAGTATTACAGACATCAACATCATATGTAGGTTCAGGAATATTGATATATTTTTCACAATTATTTGTATTGTCTAAATCTACTACTATTGAACTTGGACAAACCAAATCAGGCGCTTCTACATTTATAACTGTAATATCTTGAATATAGTAAACAGTAGTATCAAGAACTTGATCGCAATTAAAATCTATCGTCCACTTTCTTTGAAAATGATTACAAGTACTTGTAGGATCACTTAAATCAATATCTTCATAAGAGGCAACATACTGATCGCAATCACAATCTTCGCTTACAGTAAGACTATCAAGCACTCCATTTCCAGGTAATAAGTCCGCATTACATTCATCTATTACAATAGTATCCGGCGGAAATACAACACATTTATACGTAGGATCACATATATTCCCATTATCTTGAACTTCCAAATGAGTGACACAATAGTCTGAATTTCCATTTTCGTCAGTTGCATAAATTCTAATAGTATGGGTCGCATAAGTCAACCACTCACAATCGACAGTCAATAAAGTGTCATTGACATCTTCAGAATAACTAAACGTTAAATCATATCCACAACTATGATCACTTCCGTGATTAAATAATTTTGCCAACAATTCTGCAGTGGCAAAAGTATCTCCATCTACGATATCTGCTCCTAACTCAACAACCAACGAATCTATACATTTTACATTTGGAAGTTTACAATTTTTTATGGTAAAGTGTTGACTCCTTGACGTAGCATTTCCACAACCATCTTCAAGTTTCCACAATATGCTGTGAGTACCTATAGGATAATTTCCACTTACAGAAACATTAACTCCACGTTTAACTCCGGTTTCATCAATATTTCCATCATCGAATAAATCTACATAATATATCCATTCCAAATCATCGCCTAAGGTACACGCATCGGAACCAGAAGCGCTAAGGACAATATCTCCTGATTCACAATCTTGGTCATAAGTGCAAATAACAACTGTATCCCTAGGAAACATGTCTATAACAGGAGTATCGTTATTCACTACATTTATCAATTGATCATATTTAAAAATAGTATCTAAACAAGCATCGGAGACTGACCAATGCCTTATAATTACATAACAACCTTCACTGTTTAAGTCTTTAAATTTATCATCTCTGTAAGCATAACCAACAATATCACACTGATCTTCATCCAATATAGGCCAGCCCAAACTATCCGGAGTCAATCCTAAGACTTCGCACCCCGAAACCGTAGCGTGCTCGGGCCAAATAATATCTTCCTTAACAAAAGGATTAGAATTAACGAATACTATCTTTTGAGAACAAGTATTTTTCAATCCTTTCTTACCTATAGCTACAAAATTTCTGGTTATTGTGCCTACACCACAATAAGATATATCCACATCAGCCTTTTTTTCTATTACTTCAACACCACAAATATCAAAACCTTTTGCTTCGCCAAAACTCAAACTCAAACTATCAATATCATATACAAAATCGCACTCGACCTCCATATCGTCAGGACAAGAAATATCAGGAGCATATTTATGCTGTACCTGAACTTCAACCATACATTCATTGAAGTTATTATTGATATCTGTAACTCTCATGACAACAACAATCTTCCCGCTATCCAAGTCCTTGCAATCAAAAGGAACAGTAGAATCAAAAACGCCCCCGTTCATCCTACGAGCAGATATATCTGCTATCCCACAGCCATCATAACTTCCGGAATCAAATGAACCGGCAGGAACATCAGCTGTACCTGTTGGACTCAAAGATACCGTAGTATTTTTCTGACATATGGCAACAGGACTGGCTCTATCTTCAACCTTCACTTTCATATTAACTTCAGAATGATTTCCACATTTATCGAACACCTTATAGTTTATGATATGTTCACCAATCGGAAGTACAACTTGCGCCCCATTTGAGTTTTTAACAACTCCTGCAGGAGAAGTGATATCCACAACAAATTCTTTTGAACAATTGTCTGTTATTTCCAAAGCAGGCAATTTTACATTTGCCTCACAACTATAACCATTAGTGGTAACCTCCATATTCTGAGGCACTACGGGTACAGGAGGAATCAGATCATTTATTTGTATAGTTTGTACATGCAATTCATCAATATCTATTTCATTACAATTGTCAAATACGTACCAAGTTCTTTTGATAGTTTTAAAACAACAACTGTTGTTTGAAATAAAATCATAATAAGCCACTGATGTTTCACATAAATTATCAGAACAAAGATTATAAAGGTCTTTACCGTGATATAAAGGAGCTCCGGTAACACTTGGTGCAGGATTACCTTTGTCATCCAATTCATAGTCTGCACCACAAGTCAATGCTGTGGTATCTTTCACCAAATAATCTTTTGGATATTTAATTTCGTCAAGATCTATCCTATTAACCCATATCTTCTGTTGACAAGACTCTGAAACATTACCGGCTTGATCTATAGCTTGATACTCTCTTGTTACAACTTTAATAAAATCCTTATCAGAACAGTCTTGCTTTTCAACTTTTTCACCTACAATAACTAAATCTACATCACCGCTGCAATTCTCTTTAACCTTTGGTCCCTTGTAAGTTACTAAAGAATCACAATCAACAGTGTCTTTAAAACAGGTAAGTGTAGGACTTAATTTATCAATAATTTTGACTGTTGTCATAGCCTGGTTGCCCCCACATTCATCCTTGATAATAACCATGATATCCTCGCCAAGGTATTCTGCCCCAATAACATTCCCGGGCAATGTTTCTCCATTTGGCGCTATTAATACTATTTCGAATGGAGTTTCAGAATTAACAGGTGTCGTAATTACAGCTTCCGGAGTAACTGTATATTCACAGTCTTGACCAATACTTGCTATAAATAAATCTTCAACTGCAAGACTACCCGAAGAAACCCCAACCTTAACTTCTAAAACTTCAGGAGCAACACAAACAGGACTCGGAGTAGGGGAAGGATCTGAAGCACTAACTTTCAACCTAAACGTATCACTAGAATCTCCCCAATTTACACTTACAGTTTGCCCAGTACTCACACCTCCAACAAAAGAACCACCTCCATCAGGAAGTTCCCAAGTATATTCAAAACTAGGATCGTAATTAGAAATAGAATAAACTTCAGTTGTATTCAAACAAGTTCCCTTGCTACCGGCTATAGCCGGATCATCATAAACACATATTGAACCAGTATGAGAA
>PDWI01008954.1_pt1 | contig 11616 bp, 5 predicted proteins | sample 1430891 | NCBI WGS metagenome assembly PDWI01 (sample SAMN01162508, study PRJNA174530) | Oral metagenome, whole genome shotgun sequencing project. | biome: Marine environment; feature: Marine mammal; material: Swab sample of the gingival sulcus; isolation source: swab sample of gingival sulcus...
AAGATTGGTTCTTAACTTTTAAAGAAGATAAGTAATAATCTCTCTCCTTTAAAATTATGAATTCTTTAAAGGTTTTAGAATAAGTGTTTTACACTAAAAGGAGTGCTAGTAAATTTATTTGCTGGCACTCTTTTTTAATAATAAAATATAAAGAGATGTAAAAATCCGATATGAATAATAATATGTGAATAAAAGAGATATTACATATTACAATACTGTAGGGGAGTCGGGTTTGTTATAGCATTGTTTTTTCTTTTTAATGTTGAAATATAATTTTCAAAATAATATAATAAGGTCAGAGTGTTTGTTTTGAAAATAATTAAATTTAAATGAGGAGATTTTATGAAATTGTTAGAGAGGATTACAAATCCAGAAATATTTGAGGAAAATAGATTAGCAGCTCATTCTGACCATGTTATTTATAAGTCAGTGGATGAATATATTTTAGATAAAAGTAGCTTCTATGTTTCACTTAATGGTAAGTGGAAGTTTTCTTATGCACCGTGTCCAGATATGGCTTTAGAGGAATTTTATAAAGATGACTTTAATTGTAAAAATTGGGATAGTATAAGTGTTCCAGCTCATATACAATTAGAGGGATATGACAGTCCTCAATATGCTAATGTAGAGTATCCCTGGGAGGGAACAGTACCAGTAGAACTAGGGGAAGTTCCTAAAGATTTTAATCCTATATCTTCTTATGTTAAGTATTTTACTTTGCCAAAAAATTATGGTAAAAATCCTATTATTCTTCACTTGGATGGTGTAGAGCAGGCATGTGAAATATGGCTAAATGGTAAGTATATAGGTTATAGTGAGGATAGTTTTACACCTGCAGAGTTTGATTTAACACCAATGGTAAGAGAGGGTGAGAATAAGCTAGCTATTAGAGTTTACAAGTGGGCTAGTTCAGCATGGCTTGAGGATCAGGATTTCTTTAGGTTTTCCGGTATTTTTAGGGATGTTTATATTTACCAAGTTCCCGATTTTCACCTAAGTGATATAAAGGTTAATGTTAGGGTTTTAGATGATTATAAAGGTGGAAAATTAAACGTAGATGTTAGTTTAATCGGTTATGGAGAGCTTCGTTTATCCTTATTTGAATATAAGTATGATTTTTATGATGGCAAGATAGCCCAGAAGAATTTATCAGACTTGAAAGAAATTTGGCATCAAGAGATAAGTTTAGATGAAAATTCTGATAGGACTTCGATAGATGCTAGCTTTGATAAAGTTAAGCTCTGGAGTGCTGAAAAACCTAATTTATATCTATTAGCAATTTCTCTGTTTAAGGATCAAAAACTTATAGAGTTTATACCTCAATTAATTGGTTTTAGACGTTTTGAAATTGAAAATGGTCTTATGAAATTAAACGGTAAAAGGATAGTTTTTAACGGAGTAAATAGGCATGAATTTTCTTGTGATAGAGGGAGGGTTTTATCTAAAGAAAATATATTAAAAGATGTAATTAATATAAAACGAAATAATATAAATGCAATTAGAACAAGCCATTATCCAAATACTTCATACATATATAAACTTTGTGATATATTTGGACTTTATATGATAGATGAGACTAATCTAGAAACCCATGGGACTTGGGGACATTATGGATATGGCAAAAAAAGAGCAGAAATTATTGAAAAGATTATACCTGGTAGCAATCCTAAGTGGCTAGGGGCAGTACTTGATAGGGCAAGTAGTATGTATGAAAGAGATAAGAATCATCCATCTATACTTATGTGGTCTTGCGGAAATGAGTCTAGTGAGGGTGAAGTTATCTATAAAATGAGCCAATTTTTTAGAGAAAAAGATGATAGCAGACTGGTTCATTATGAAGGTGTCAGCTTTGATAGTGCTTTTGCTGATAGTACAGACATATATTCGCAGATGTATACACCTGCAAGCAAGGTAGAAAAGTTTTTGGAAGAAAATAAGGAAAAACCATTTATACTCTGTGAGTATACTCATTCAATGGGTAATTCTAATGGTGCGATGCACAAGTACATTGAACTTAGCGAGAGACTTGATAGGTATCAAGGCGGCTTTATTTGGGACTACGCAGACCAAGCTCTTAGGACAAAGAATGTACTTGGTGAAGAATATATGGGCTATGGTGGCGACTTTGGCGACAGACCTCATAGTGGAAATTTCTCTGGAAATGGAATAGTCTTTGCAGACCATAGTGGTACTCCAAAATTACAGACGATAAAATATAATTACCAGCAATTTAAGATTGAGATATTTGAAGACAAATTTTCAATTGAAAATAAGTCACTTTTTATAAATGCTAATGAGTATAGTGCAGTAGAGAAAGTGTTTAGAAATGGCAAATTAATTTCTATACATAGATTTGAGATAGAATTAGCACCACTTAGTAAGGCAGAATTTGAACTTCCTATTACCTTACCTGAAGGTGATGGCGAATTTAGTATTATTATTTCTCTTGAACTTAAAGAGGATAGTATTTGGGCTAAGGCAGGGTACGAGATAGCTTTTTCTCAGGCTGTTTTTGGAAAGTTTGATGAAATAGATAAGGAAAGACAAAGTCTTAGAGACGATTTGAAAGATGATTTAGTTATTATGGGTGGACCACTTCATTTAGGTGTTAAAGGTAGGGACTTCTCAGTTCATTTTAACAAAATTGTAGGTGGACTTGATTCATATAAATATGGTGGTAAGGAAATGATTAAGGGAATAGTTCTTCCGAATTTCTGGAGAGCACCATTAGATAACGACTATGGAAATTTTATGCCACAAAGATATGCACAGTGGAAGCTTGCTAGCAAGTATATTACCGACAAGCCTATTGTAGCAGGGCTTGAGGCAGGGCTTATTTATGCTGTGCAAAATGATGGATATGTAGAAATAAGTTATGGATATATAATGCCTACAAAGCCTGTTAGCTCATGTAAGATTTTATGGAAAATCTTTGCTGATGGTACTGTTGAAGCAACTCTCAGTTATGATATAAACGAAGAACTAGCTGATATGCCGGAGTTTGGATTTATTATGAGGATGCCAAAGGATTATAACAGACTATCTTGGTATGGTTTAGGTAAGGAGAATACTTATAGTGACCTTAGAAAGGGAGCAAAGTTAGGGATATACGAGAATAAGGTTGAGGATAATTTTGTTAAGTACCTTAGACCACAAGAGAGTGGAGCAAAACTTGATGTTCGATATGCTACACTTAAGGATAAAAATGGTAGTGGTTTAATGTTCTGGGGTGATAAGATAGGATTTTCGGCTCTTCCATATACTCCTCATGAGATAGAAAATGCTTATCACGGATATGAACTACCTAGGTATTATCAAAATGTTGTTAGAGTTTTCTCCGAGCAGATGGGTGTTGCAGGGGACGATAGCTGGGGTTCAAGAACTCATCCAGAATATCTTGTAGACATAAAAGGCTCTGTTAAGACATTTACTTTCAGATTTTGCGGAATTTAATTATATTACGTATACTAAATAATAAAATATTAAGAGGGTAGGTTAAGGTGGCTATCCTCTTTTGTTTTATTTAAAAATAAAAATTAGCCTAATACTAATATCGAATTTAGCCTAATCTCGAATTAAAATTTATGTTAGCATATTTAAATTTTTATATTATATAAAAGTCTTTGCTACGTGGAAATCCGATTTAGATTCTATCACAATCATCTCTAAGTCACTTATATTTTTCTATACTGTAGGGCAAATCGGATTTCGGTAGAACTTTCAACATAAATTTTAAACTGAAATTAGTATAAAGCCTTAAATAATGGGGGTTTTAAATAAATATTAGTAAATCTTTACCGATATATGATATGTAGGAATGTAATAAATTAAAAAAGCACTTATAAATATGCTATAATATTTTTTAATGAGTATTTGTTTTGTAGATAAAGGAATAGGTTATGAAAAAGTATATTAGTTCAGTAAATATAATATCTTTATTAGCTACTATTGTTATGCTTTCATCTATTATAATATCTTCAAAAATAAAGGTTAGTGAGTTTGTAAATATTGAAAATTATAGTGCTCGAGATGTAGTTGAGTTCTCTGCAGACTATATATACAATTTAAATGGAGAAAAAATAGATGTAAATTCTAGTCGAAAACTTCCTAAAGGTAAATATTATTTTTTTGTAAATGAACTTATGGAAGATGATTATACTCCTTTATTTATAGACATTATATCAGCAAATACTAAGCTTGAAGCTAGTTGTGGTTCTGATATTTTTTATAGAAGTAATTTAGATAGTAAACTAAAAAATTTGAATTTTCACAGTTTTAATATAATTGAAATACCTAAAAAATATAACGGTAAAGATATAAAGATTGCTTTTGATAGTACAAATGGGATTCGAACTAATACATATATTCCTAAAGTTTATATTGGTTCAAAAAGAGCCTTGCTTTCATATTTTCAAATTAAGAATTATAAAGAGATATTATTTGGTATTATACTATTTTTTATAGCATATGTTACACTCTTTGCAAGCCTTATTTTGTTTAATTCTAAGGCTAATTATTATCAAGTATATTATGTATCAATTTTTTCGTTAATTATTAGTATATTAATATTTATAAATACAGAATTTATTAAATTGATATTTCCAGATAGCACGGCTTTATACTATATTTATTATATTTTGATGAGCATTTTATCTTTGCCACTACTATTGTTATTTAATTATCAACTAGAAAGTATAAAACTTGATGAAAAATATATTGATATAGTAAGGCATGTATTCAGATTTGAAGTAGTAGTACTTATTATAGAGCTTTTATATATGTTTTTTAAGTTTGGAAAAGTACAGAATTACCATTACTTCGTAGTCACTAATATTATTTTTTCAGCTATAGTTATGATATTTATTATTTTGAAACTGGATTATAAAAAACATAAAAGCAAGATTATTATGGCAGTAATTACCTTGTTTGTATTACTTATTTATTTTGAGAATATATTTATATATTTTCAGATTGTTAATATAGCTGAAATGGTCAAGTATACATCTATTTATGCTTTATTTTTCTTGTTTTCATTTTTTACTTTGGCACTAGATGAATATTATACTAGCTACAAAAAACTTGAAATTACCAATTTTTATGAGAAAATTGCTTTTGTCGATAGTCTTACAGGCTTGGGAACTAGAGCTGCTTTAGTTAGTGAGATAGAAAGTATAAAGAAAGAAAAAAATAAAAAAATTATTATTATGTTTATAGACGTAAATTCACTAAAACACATTAACGATAAAATGGGTCACGATGTTGGCGATAAGGTTTTGAGGACACTTGGAAACATGATAATTGAACTTGAAAGTATGTATAAAAATATATGTGGCTTTAGATTTGGTGGAGATGAATTTATAATAATTGTTAGGAAAAGAGGCGAGAATTTTGCAAATGAATTAAAGTCTTTTCTTAAAAATAATTCAGAAAAAATTAGAAATTCTGATAAGGATATACCAATAAGTTTGGCTGTGGCTTATGATGAAATTTTAGTAGATGATGGGACTGATATTGAAGAACTTATTAAGAATGTAGATGAAAAGATGTATGAAGATAAATTAAAGGAGAAGAATGAAAAATATAAAAAGGAATGATTTATTATTTACTATAATCTTAATCCTTATAGCTTTTGTGTTTTTTTTCTTAATTAAAATAGAACCAAGGAATGAAATATATATAAGTGATTATGAATATAATGTTGTGTATGAGGGCGATAATATTAATATTTACTCTCTTGACTCTAATGTTGATAGTGGCGACATCAAGGTAGAGGAGTCAAATAGTAGTAATTTTGGTTTTGTTTATGTTCCAGAGACAACAGTAGATGGAGCCTTGCCATATATTGGTATAGGTAGTTCTTATATGTCTTATAATATATCTTCTTATGATGAACTGTTGTATTCTTATGGTGAAAAAGAGAGAAAAATAGCGAATAGTAATGCCACTACACTAAGAATTATAAAGATCCCTCCTAAGTATCTAGGTGAGGAAGTTGATGTCAGATTTAAATTAAGAGTTCAAAAGGATACAAAAATTCCGACGACTATATATATTGGAGAGAGAAAAAATATAATCAAACAGATTTTGAAGCAAGAGTCAATAGAAATTTTGTTTGCTCTATTTATGCTTGTAATGGCTTCTATAATGATAGTTCTTGCTATCATATCTAGGATTCTCAAACTAAGCTCTAATAACTATTTATCAATCGGATTTTTTATTTTATTTTTGGGCACCTATATATTTATGCAGACGCAGACTTCGTATTTTTTCATTAGGAACTCAATATTAGCCTATTTTATTGAGTATACTTCTGCATCAACTTTTATGGCTAGTTATGCATATATTCTATATCAGCATTTGAGAGGCAAGAAGAGATATATAGGTAGAATAATATATGAAGTAATGATACTAAATATAACAATACAGACTTTTTTAGCAATTACCGGATTTATAGAATTTATATATTACAGGGAATTTAGTTTTGTGATAGTATATTCAGCATCAGTAATAATGCTATATACTCTTTTAATTAAAAGAGATCCGAAGTATCCACTAAAAAAAGAGTCAAGATTGAATAAAATAATTATCGCATCCAGTATTATGCTCTTTACTGGACAATTAATAGCTGGGATAATGTATAATATTTCTCCATCATTGCCTTTTTTAATTCCTATATTTTTAACTTTAATTTTACATATAATGATACTTTTCTTCCTTGCTATTAATACTTATGCTAAGGACTATAAGAAGTCTTTAAAGTTAAATCAGTATAAGGCAAGTGCTCTGTATGATAATTTAACCAAAGTAGGGAGTAGATATGCTTATGATGCTGATATTAGTGATTTTAAGAGAAATATAAATAAATATAATAGTATAGCGGTTATTTTGACAGATATAAATAATTTAAAGATTATTAATGATAGTCTAGGGCATGATGCTGGTGATATGGCGATATATCAGATGGGATTGCTTCTTAAACGTTTGGAAGAAAGCTGTTATGAATATAAGGCGAAGGCCTATAGGATAGGTGGTGATGAATTTATATTTATCATTATAGATAGCGATTATAATGCTTATATGAAGGTGATAGATAGAATGGATTCTTTATATAAGAGTTACTTGCTTAACAATCCAAAATCCTTATTACAGTTTTCATATGGCTCTGCATATGCGAAAGCGGATAAAGACTTAAATTTGGACAAGTTGATAAAGAAAGCCGATAAAGAAATGTATGAAAATAAGGCTAAAAAGAAATTAGAGAAAAAAGTATCTATAGATAAGGATGGTAAATATGTAATTAATTGATAAAAAAATAACCCCAAATTATTGCTTGAAATTTCATTTTTTAAGTTTATACATAGAAATCTGAGAGTATTCATAGTATATGTAAATTATCTGATAAGTGTACCGATATCATTAATATAGGCTAGTTCATTTGTAGTATATATTTACTATTGTTTTATGATAACAAATAATTGTATAGAATATTATTTTATGGTAAACTGTATATGTAGTGTAAGATATTTTTAGAATAATTAACTAGAATATGTTTTGTATTTAGGAATATTTTTTGATTACTTGTATGTATGGCAGTTTTTGAGGATGGGCTCTATTAGGAGAGTGAAATGGATGAAACTAAAAAGATTAATACTTTATTCTCTATAGTTATTATTTTAGTCCTATTATCTGTACTTGTTATTTTTAGATTGGGTACAAACGATAGTTTAGGACTTGATAACTTTTATAGTGAAAATATTTATAAGTCAAATAATATTTCTTTTTACTCATTGGATCTTGAATTTAAAAAGTCTAATTTACAAATAAATGATTCTGATATTAATAATTTTAGTTTTAGTTTTGTGCCTAGGGCTCTTTCTGATGGAACTTTACCAAGTTTAGGTATTGCTACTTCTTACATGACTTACAAAATAAGGACGGATGATAAATTGCTATATTCCTACGGAGACGAGGATAGAAAAATAGCAAAAAGTAATGGAACCGATTTTAATATAATTAGAATACCTTCAGAGAATATTGGTGAAAGGGTCTATGTTGATTTTAACTTAGAGGTTGTAAAGCTAAACAAAAATAAATTTAATGTGTATTTAGGTTCGAAAAAGAATATAGTAAAAAAGGTGTTTTTAGATGAATATATAGCTTTATTCGTAGCATTTTTTATGTTTTTGATTTCTTCAATGATGATAGTCATGGGTATTTTATCTTTGCTATTTAAGATGACAGCAAATAGGTATATAGCGGTTGGGCTTTTTATTATGTTCTTAAGTTCATATATATTTGTACAGACAGAAAGTATATATTTATTTTTTGGAAATCCAATTTTTGTATACTTTTTAACTTATATTTTAGCTTCCTTGTATGTGGCTAGTTTGGCATATATACTTTATTCTAGTGTTAGAGGTAAAAATAGGCGCTTAGCTAGACTTATATACGAAATATTTTTGATTAATATAAGTGTACAATCTGTTATTGCAATACTAGGAATTTCAGAGTTTATTTATTTCAGGGAATTTACTTTTGCTATAGTATTTATTCTGTCATCAGTTATGATTTATATACTATTTGTTAAAAGAGATCCCGAATATCCTTTTAAGAAAGAGAGCTTTAAAGAGAAGTTAATAGCTTATGCTAGTATGATAATGTTAGCGGGGCTACTTATTGGCTCAATCATGTATAATATTTCTATTTCTTCGCCGTTTTTACTGCCTGTATATGTTTCGCTAACAATTTATATTATGATTCATTTTTTTGTATCTCTTGATACTTATACTAAGGACTACAAGAAGGCGAAGAGACTCAGACACTTTGTTCAGGCTGCACTATATGATAACTTAACTAAGGTAGGTAGCAGATATGCCTTTGATAGTGATATTAAGGAATTTAAAGAAAATATTTCAAACTATCAAGATATAATTTTGGGAATTTTGGATATTAATAATCTGAAACTTATCAATGATGGGAATGGTCATGATTTTGGGGATAAGGTTATAGCAGATCTTGGGCTTGTTTTGAAGCACTTTGAAGAAGAGTATTTAGAACAAAATGCAAAGGCTTATAGAATAGGTGGAGATGAGTTCGTGTTTTTGATGTTTAATACCGGTGAAGAAGTTTTTTATGGGGTCGAAGATACATTAAATAGATGCTATGAAGATTATTTAAGCTCAAATCCAGATACTATGCTTAAGTTTTCGCTAGGGTTTGATTATGCTAGAATAAGTGAGGACTTTAACTTTGGTGAGTTTTTAAAAGAAATAGATGATAGAATGTACTTTAATAAAAGGCAAATGAAAGAAAATGATATAGCCTGATAATATGGAGAAATTCATGGCGGATATTTTAAAAAAATATATAAAAAAAGTAAATATAGTTACTGTAGTAAGTGCCTTTGTTTTAATTGTCGTCCTTGTTATTTCTTCAAAATATAATGTTGCAGTTGTAAATAATACAACGGATGAGGATGATATTAATGTAATAAGGATTGAGGAAGCTGATTTATATAATTCCACTGGTGAAGTCCTTAGTACAACTGTTCCCGTTAGGCTTCCAAGGGACATTTATTATATGTATATTAGTCAAAGAAAAGAGGATATGTATACTCCTGTAAACTTTGAGATTACTTCAATAAATACCTTATTTACGGTTTCTTGTTGTAATGGAGTAATATATAAAAATTCTCTTGAGCCTAAGCTTAAAAATTTATGCTTTCCATCAGTTAATTTAATTGAGATACCAGAGAAATATGATGGAAAAGATATAAAGGTTACTTTTGAAAGTGCTATTTCAAATTCATCTACTGTAAATATTCCTAAGGTTCGTATTGGCTCTAAAAGGGCTTTAATTAACAATACATTGAATAATGAACTTGTTGAATTGGTCTTATCAGCAATTGTATTTTTGCTTGCTTATATCTTAGTTTTTGCCAGTATAATTTTATTTAAGGCAAAGGCAGGATATCATCAGGTTTACTATGTTGCCATCTTTTCTATATTAATAAGTGTACTGAGCATATTAAATACTGGATATGTAAAGATATTATTCCCTAATAGTATTGTTTTATATTATGTATACTATCTATTTTTTAGTACTTTACCTATATCCTTACTTATACTACACTACCATCAATTATCGATGAACGATTTAGGAAAGTGGGGAACGAACTTTACTAAATATATTTTGTATGCGGAATCCTTAGTTGTCATATCTCAGATTGTATATATTTTCTTAAATTATGAAGAACCTGTGTATTTATATGTATTCGTAATTATCAATATAGTGATGAGTGCCATAGGTGTTCCGATAAGCATGGCATATTTTAATGGTAAAAAATATAATGACATATATAAATTGCTAATAGCTATAATACCAATCTTTCTAATTTATTTTGAGAGCATAACTTACTATTTTAATTTAAGGATAGCTTCATGGGATATGCACTTTACATCTATTTATGCGATATGGTTTTTGGGAGTGTATTTACATATTGCCTTAACGACTTATTATAAGAGTTATAAACAGCTCGCTATCAGTAATTATTATGAGAATATTGCCTTTGTTGATAGTTTGACGGGAGTAGGAAGTAGGCATGCCTTAGAAAACGATATTCAGAGTATTAAGGATAAGAATATTGATAAGTTTATCATTATGTTTATCGATGTAAATTCACTTAAACTTATAAATGATAAAATGGGGCATAAAGCTGGAGATATGCTCTTGCAAAGTCTAGGTAAAATAATTATTGATGCGGAAAGTGTATTTAGCAATATTAATGGATATAGGTTTGGTGGAGATGAGTTTATTATTATAATTAAAAAGTCGAGATTAAAGGTAGCTGAAAAGATAAAGGTATTTCTTAATGATAATGCAGAAAAACTTAGGAAATCTGATAAGAATATACCACTCAGTTTAGCGATAGCTTATGATGAAGTAATTATTGATGACAATATGTATATAGAGGATATTATAAAAAATGCGGACAAGAAGATGTATGAGGAAAAGTCAAAGAAAGAAAAAATATTTGAATAATATTTGCTAATTATAATTGCTTAATAAGTTGCGATGAATTTTAAAAATTTTAAAAAAGTTGTTGACACTAAAGGTTAAATATGATAAATTATATAAGCATTCGATTTACGGGTGCCACATATGGAGAGGTGTCCGAGTGGTTTAAGGAGCTGGTCTTGAAAACCAGTGATCCCGAAAGGGACCGTGGGTTCGAATCCCACCTTCTCCGTTTTTAGAGCACACATAGGTGTGCTTTTTTAAAACTTAGCTAATTTGGAGAAATACCCAAGCGGCTGAAGGGGCTCGCCTGGAAAGTGAGTAGATCGTTAATAGCGGTGCGTGGGTTCAAATCCCACTTTCTCCGTCACAAAAATAGACCCGTAGTGGTCTATTTTTTGTGCGGAGAAAGTGGGATTTGAAAAGCGTAAAGCCTAGAGTGCCGGTGGCACTCTTTTTAGCGCGGCTGGAGCATTCGCTATGGTCTTGTCGACAACAGTTTAATACAGAAATCCGATATTCCCAACAGATAGTATATTGTTTTTTGTCTTAGTTAAATTTATGTGTGAAAAATATCGGATTTCCGCATATCTAAAGATT
>PDWI01008955.1_pt1 | contig 11616 bp, 6 predicted proteins | sample 1430891 | NCBI WGS metagenome assembly PDWI01 (sample SAMN01162508, study PRJNA174530) | Oral metagenome, whole genome shotgun sequencing project. | biome: Marine environment; feature: Marine mammal; material: Swab sample of the gingival sulcus; isolation source: swab sample of gingival sulcus...
ATTTCAAAAAATCTGAAAATTTAACCCTAAATTATTTGCTTTTTAAGACAGTACCTTCAAAGACTTGAAGGGGTGGCAGTGAGGGAGCGGAGCGACTGAGCTGGCGGGGTAGTATGACTTTTTTATGAAGAGTTATGCAAGGATAAATGGGTTTACGACCACTGTTGGTTGCACCGAACAAAAATATAAGCATTCTACAAGTGAAATAAGTACTTCCGAAAGATTTTAAGTAAAAGTCGTGGCTAAGTGTCCTCTTTTTCGTAACTTTGTGAGGTTATAGGCTAAGTATGTTTACTAATAATATACTAAGTTAATTAGGGGTGAAAAGCAATTACCCTAAAGAGGGAGGGCTTTGCAGAATTAACTTTTAGCAAGGATTCTGTCATTAAACTTGCGGTCGCTGAGCTTGTCGAAGCGGGGTCGCAGACCCTTTTATCTTTCCCATAGCGGTGCGTTTCGACAAGCTCAACGACCGAATGTAGCCTATTCAAAGTTTCCGTGCAAAAATCTGCCGAGGGTGGAGAATTGCTTTAGCTTCGTCCTTTTCGGCAAGCTTAGGAACAAGTTCAGCGACTAAAAAACTCCCACAAAGGGAGCATTAAAAGAAAGAAAAAATAGAAATAGATAAAATGAATTGGAAGAGATTTAATCAATGGAACAATGCATTAGGCTGGTTGGTCTTTGCTATTGCTACACTTACTTATCTACTATCAATCGGCGAGACGGCAAGTCTGTGGGATTGTGCGGAATTTATCGCCTGCGACTACCGTCTTGAAGTGGGACACCCTCCCGGAGCTCCTTTCTATATGCTCGTGTATAATATCATCACGCACCTTGCTCCTTCTACAGCCGAAGTGGCTCTCTATGCTAATGCCACGAGTGCTGTGCTAAGTGCCTTTACGATACTCTTCCTCTTTTGGACGATAAGCTTTATGCTTCGCCGTCTAATCGTGCATAACTTCATTCGCTCTGAAGCTAAGCAAAACCCAAATCTAAGCATTAACCTTGGTCAAGCCATTGCCGTTCTCGGCGGTAGCCTTGTGGGTGCTTTGGTCTATACTTTTAGTGATAGCTTTTGGTATAGTGCCGTGGAAGCGGAAGTATATGCTTTCTCTTCGCTTTTTACCGCTATCGTAGTGTGGCTGATGTTCAAATGGGAAGAGCGAAGCGAAGAAGAAGGGTCGGATAGATGGATAGTCCTCATTGCCTATCTAATGGGCTTGAGTATTGGAGTCCACCTGCTTAACCTTCTTTGTTTGCCAACGATGGCTCTGATTTATTACTACAAAAAGAGCGACAAGCCTAACATTCTTGGTTCGCTTAAAGCTTTGCTGGCTTCTTTTGCCCTCATCATTGTGATGATGTACGGTATCGTACAGGGAGTGCCAAAGGTTGCAGGACGATTTGACCTTTTCTTCGTCAATACCTTGGGAATGTCTTACAACAGCGGTCTGTATTTCTACCTCGCTCTAACGCTGATTGTCCTTGCAAGTTCCGTTTATCTTGCACACAATTCTATAAATAAAAATCTATTGCCAAAGGGCTTAAAAGCCCTAATGCTCCTATCTATCGTCTTGCTTGGTATTCCATTTATCGGCGGAGCATTCACGGCACTTATCTTGATTGCTGGCTTGGGTCTCTACTTTTCTGCTTTTGCAGATAAGCAGATTTCTGTCAAGCTTGCTCATACGATACAGATGAGCCTGCTCACGATTGTCGTAGGCTTCTTCTCTTATGGTGTAATCCTCGTTCGAGCTATTGCCGACACACCAATGAATGAAAATGCTCCATCTAATGCTTTCTCTCTGAGAACTTATTTGGCTCGTGAGCAATATGGTACAAAACCGCTTTTTTATGGACCTACTTTTGCTTCGGAGATTGTTGGCTATGAAGAAGGTGATGATATCTATGGCAAAGCTCCAAAAGACAAAGGGAATGAAGCCGATGCTTATATTTCTATTGGTAAGGATCAAAAGATTAAGTACGCTAAGGGGCAACAAATGCTCTTCCCTCGCCTTTTCTCAAGGAAGCACGTACAACTCTATAATAATTGGCTTGGGCGAAGAGCTAACGACACTTCCGCTCCAAGCTTTGGCGACAATCTTCGCTTCTTCTTCAGTTATCAGCTGAATTATATGTACTGGCGTTATTTCTTGTGGAACTTCTCAGGAAGGCAGAATGACCTACAAGGCGACGGAAGTCTCTTGAAGGGAAATGCCATTACGGGGATTCCTTTTGTAGATGAAGCTGTCCTTGGTATTAGTGAGGAGAATGCTCCTGCCTTTATGAAGGAAAACAAGGGGCATAATGTCTATTATGCTTTACCGCTACTGCTCGGTTTGCTCGGCTTATTCTACCAAATCACTCGCCTCTCTGCGACAGATATAGAGGCTGAAGAGCAAAGAGCAAAAGGCAAGAAAGGTACATTTGCTCAAAAGAAAGATAGCTGGCTCAAGGCTCGTCTAAGCCTTGGTTCGCAGAGCTTTGCCGTCCTTTTCTTCCTCTTCTTTATGACGGGTATCGCTATTGTGATGTATCTGAATCAAACGCCTCTTGAACCTCGTGAGCGTGACTATGCTTATGCAGGGTCTTTCTATGCTTTTGCTATTTGGATTGGCTTTGGCGTGGCAGGACTTTGGCGTTTGCTTAATCAGTTTATCAAGGATAATACTTTAGCTTCAGCCCTTGCAACGTTGATTACTTTGCTCATTCCTCTACAAATGCTTGGGCAAAACTGGGACGACCACAACCGCTCAGGGCGTACCATTGCTCGTGATATGGGGATTAATTATTTGGAGAGCTGTGAAAAAAATGCCATTCTCTATTGCTATGGCGACAACGACACCTTCCCACTTTGGTATATTCAAGATGTTGAGGGTGTAAGGCAAGACATTCGTACGGTGAACCTATCTTACTTGAGTGGCGACTGGTACATTGACCAAATGAAGCGTGCCACTTACGAAGGAAAGCCTCTGCCTATTACTTTGCCTCCGTCATTCTACTACAAGCAAGAGGCTGCCTATATGATGGATCGTGAGACCCCTATCTCGGTGCAGAATAGTATCAAAGGCGTGCTTAGACAGGGAGAGCAAGAGCGTGTCTTTTTCCCAAGCAAAAATCTTTATTTAAGAGTACAAGATACGACAGCAATCAAGAATAATCTGCTCTCAAGTGGCGACAGCCTACTGGCAGAGCGTGTCATTCCTGTAATGGAGTTGTCCTTAGCAGGGAAGCGTTATATGGATAGAGGTGCTTTGACTTCGCTTGATATGCTTGGCAACAACGACTTCAAGCGACCTGTCTATTGGACAATCACCGCCCCTCACGACCTTGCGACTAATCTACCTGATTATCTCGTTCAGACGGGTATGGCTTATCAACTTCTTCCGCTTAATCTACCCGAGCAAAAAGGGGCGAGAATACCAAAGTTCGCTCGTGTCAATCAAATGTACGACAATGTGATGAATAAATTCCGCTTCGGTGGTGCAGACAATCCGAATGTTTACTTTGACGAGAACTGCCGTACGATAATGGTAGGCGTCAGAAATCGTGCATTCGTTACCTTGGCTGATCATTTGATTAAGCAAGGCGACAGAGAGCGTGCGAAGAAGGTCTTGGAGAAATGCCTCGTTTCGATACGCCCAGAGGTTGTGCCTTATACGGTTTCAAGTATTAGTCTGGCAACGGCGATGTATAAGGTCGAGATGAACGAGCAGGCTGATGAGATTTGTTTGGAAATAGCTGATGAAGCCTTCAAGACCTTGGAGTGGATTTTCACGATGAGAGAAGATGCCCTCCGCCGTATGATGATAGATGGAGACCTTTACTCTGCTTACGAGACGGCGATGCTTGCTTGCGTAACGATGCAGAGATATGGACGTCCGCTTGATAAGGATTACCTCATCAAACTTGACGCCTTCACGAAGGCTCTTGGTTTGGATAAGAAAGCCAAAGCGTAAGACGGCTAATCAATAATAAAAACTTAGTTTAGACAAGGTATGTTTTTTGACGCTCTTCTCTCACGAGTTCCCTTTTTCTACCGAGCTTTCTTCCCAGGGGCAAGGTGGCGAATACCTGCTATTCAAGGACAAAGTGTTTATTTGACTTTTGATGATGGTCCCGACCCTGAGCTAACGCCTTGGGTCTTGGATATTTTGGATAAGTATAAGGTCAAGGCAACTTTTTTCTGTGTTGCGGATAACGTTCGCAAATACCCCAAGGTCTATGAGGAAATCCTCCGCCGTGGTCATCAAGTAGGTAACCATACTTACCACCACATTAAGGCACTCTCGTGTTCAACAAATAGGTATATCAAGAATGTCTATCAAGCACACGAAGTCATCAAGTCGAGGTACTTTCGTCCGCCTTACGGACACTTGCGACCTTCTCAGTTCAAAGCTGTGAGTGATCGCTTTGAAATCATTATGTGGGACGTGCTGACAAGGGATTACAATAAATCCTTAAAAGGCGAAGACGTTCTCAACAACGTAAAGAACTATGTTCGCAACGGTTCGATTATTGTCTTTCACGACTCAATCAAGAGCGAGAAGAACTTACGTTATGCTCTGCCAAGAGCTATTCAATGGCTTTTGGACGAAGATTATCACTTCCTCCGCATAGGCGATGCTCCGTAATAGTAAAAGGTATGGATAAGCAAGGTCAAATTTTAATTTACCAATCACAAGATGGCACAATCAAGATTGATGTCCACTTGGAAGACGAGACTGTTTGGCTTTCACAAAGCCAAATGGCTTTACTTTTTGGCAAAGATAGAACGGTAATATCTCGTCATATTGGTAATATTTTTAAGGAAGGAGAACTTGATGAACGAGTGGTATGTGCAAATTTTGCACACACCACAAGACACGGAGCTATAAGTGGAGCAGAGCAAACTGTAAGCACCAAGCTATACAACCTTGATGTAATAATCTCTGTAGGCTATCGTGTCAAATCTCATCAAGGGACACAGTTCCGTATTTGGGCAACGCAAAGGCTAAGAGAATACATCATTAAAGGTTTTGCCTTAAATGATAGTCGTTTTGAGACGGGGGCTTCGATGAATTATTTCCGAGAGTTGCTTGAGAGAATAAGAGCAATCCGCCTCTCAGAGAAAGTATTCTATCAGCAAATCAAAGACATTTATGCAACAAGTATTGATTACAACCCAAGCGATAAGGCAACATTAAATTTCTTTAGGCAAATACAAAACAAACTTCTTTGGGCGGTTAGTGGAAAGACTGCTGCCGAATTGATTTATTACAGAGCTAACGCAAGCCTTCCGATGATGGGATTGACCTCTACCGCTCAAGAGGGGACAGTCAGAAAAGAGGATATTACGGTTGGCAAAAACTACCTCAAAAAAGAAGAGATTGATACACTTAAATTGATTGTTGAGCAATTTCTTGCTTTTGCCGAGGCTCAAGCTAAGGCTCATAAGCCAATGTATATGAAAGATTGGATAGAGAAACTTGGACTAATCTTGACGATGAACGAAAAAAACATCTTAGAACATAGTGGACGTATCTCAAAGGCTTTGGCAGAAGATCGAGCAAATGAAGAATATAGTTTATACAGAGAAAGGGAGAGAGAGAAAGAACTCCTTGAAAGTATCAAACAGTTGGACAAAGACATAAAAGCATTAGAAAATAAATAATAACCCGATAAACATATTAAATTATGAATGATTGTAAAACAGAGATTCAGATGACTGATAAGATTAGTCTTTTGGAATCCCTTCTTAAAGAGACAATCCAAGAAGATTTAGGCTTTGAGATGAGCGAAAAGCTGGATACGCTTCGCTCTATCGCAGCTAACGAAGATCATAAAGATAAGCTTCCTCACAATGAGCTTTTGGACATTGTTTCTCAGCTTTCGGATAGTGAATTGCTAAATCTGGCGAAGTCATTTACGCAGTCGCTTAATCTGATCAACACAGCAGAGCAACAATCGCTTGGCGAAGACGAATTTGATGGCAGTGAGAACCCAATTCGTTTCCTTGAGCTTTGCCAAGACCTCAAGAAGCGTGGCTGTAGCCGTAGCGAAATCATTGATGCTTTGGAGCAAAGCTCAATGGACTTAGTCTTGACGGCTCACCCTACGGAGACGAATCGTCGCTCTTTCATCAACAACCTCAACGAGACAAGTCGTTGTCTTGAAGAGCTTGAGCGTCAAGACTTGCCAGAATACAAACGCACACAAACGCTTCGTCGCTTGCGTCAGTTGATTGTGCAGTATTGGTTTACTGATGAAGTCCGCAAGCGTCGCCCAACACCTGTTGAAGAAGCGAAGTGGGGTAATGACGTTATCGAAACAAGCCTTTGGCAAGCAGTACCAAACTTTATCCGTGAGCTAAACGTTCAGTTGTCAGCTGAGCTTGACGGCTATGAGCTTCCTATAGATGCAAAGCCTATTCAGTTTACAGCTTGGATGGGTGGCGACCGTGATGGCAACCCTAACGTAACGGCTAAGCTGACACAAGAAGTGCTTTATTGCAACCGTCGTCGTGCTGCTCGTCTTTTCCTTGGAGATATTGAAGAGCTTGTCAAAGAGCTTTCTATGAGTGCTTGTACAGATGTGTTCCGTGCTTACCTTGGTTCGGAAGATTCTGCCGAGCCTTATCGTGATTTGATGAAGCAAATGCGTTCACGCCTAAAGGCAACAGCTACATATTTTGATGATATTCTTAATGGCGAGAACCCAGCACAGCCAGAAGGTCTTATCCTAACTAATGAAGACCTTTGGGAACCTCTATACGAATGTTATAAGTCTCTTATTGCTTGTGATATGGAATGTATCGCCAGCGATAAGCTAAGCGATACGCTTCGCCGAGTACAAGCTTTCGGCATTACGCTTGTGAAGATGGATATCCGTCAAGAAAGCACACGCCACGCCGAAGCTATTGCTGAGATTCTTAGTGTCCTTGGCGAAGGCGACTATATGAGCTGGAGCGAAGAACGCAAGCAAGCTTTCTTGCTTCAAGAGTTAGCTTCTCGTCGTCCGCTGATTCCTACGAACTGGACACCAAGCGAAGAAGTGCGTGAAGTGATTGACACTTGCCGTGTGATTGCTCAGACACCAAAGGGCGTTATTCCTGTATATTTGATTTCAATGACACAGCAAGCCTCTGACATTCTTGCTGTTCTCTTGCTATTGAAGGAATGTAACTGCCCTTATCACTTACCAGTAGGACCTCTTTTTGAAACGCTTGAAGACCTTGAGAATGCTTCTGATGTAATGCGTCAGCTCTTCAACCTTAATTGGTATCGTGGTTCGATTGAGAATAAGCAAATGGTAATGATTGGCTATTCAGATTCTGCCAAAGATGCAGGTTCGCTTGCTGCTGGTTGGGCTCAATACTGTGCACAAGAGAATTTGATTAAGGTTTGTGATGAGTTCGGCGTACAGCTAACACTCTTCCACGGACGTGGTGGTACGATTGGTCGTGGAGGTGGTTCTGCCAAGACGGCTCTTTTCTCACAACCACCAGGATCGTTGCAAGGCGGTCTGCGTGTAACGGTTCAAGGTGAGATGATTCGCTTTAAGTTCGGTCAGCCAACGCTTGCTCTCCGCACGCTTGACCTCTATCTGGGAGCAATCCTTGAGGCTAATCTTCTGCCACCTCCTGTGCCACAAGACGACTGGCGTAAGCTAATGGACGAACTTCGTGATAGCTCTTGTGCTATTTATCAAGGTATCGTTCGTGGTAATGAAGACTTTATCTCTTATTATGCAGAGGCAACGCCTATTGAAGAGCTATCAAAGCTTCCAATCGGTTCACGTCCTGCTAAGCGTCGCAAAGCTCCAACGATTGATAGCTTGCGTGCTATTCCTTGGATTTTCAGCTGGTCGCAGAGCCGTTTGATGCTTCCTGCTTGGCTTGGTGCTGGCGAAGCTCTTCAGCAAGTTATTGACAAGGGACAGATGACGCTTCTTGAAGAGATGTATCAAGAGTGGCCATTCTTCCGCACACGTATCAGCTTGCTTGAGATGGTTTATGCCAAGACTGACAGCCGTGTAGCGGAGCTATACGACAAGTATTTGGTTTCGGACAAGTATCAATATATTGGTTCTGAACTAAGAGAAAAGCTTAGCAATGATATTAAGACGATTTTGTCTATCTCACACGATGAAACATTGATGCAAGATGTACAAGGCTGTGTAGCACAAAACGTAGCTGTTCGCAAGAGCTTCACGCTTCCTCTTAATATCCTACAGGTTGAATTGCTTCGTCGCCTAAGAGGTGCGAGCGAACCAACACACGAACAAGAACTTGCGATGATGATTACTATTTCGGGTATTGCGGCAGGTATCCGCAACTCTGGATAGGCTTATCCCAACTTAACAAAAGCATATACCGCCGTAGTGAGCTATTTCACTACGGCGGTATGTTATTTTATCTAAAGCTATTAATCTTTCAGACAAGCTAAAGGAATAATTTTCACGCCATCTTCTCTTGTATAAGCCATTTTACCTCCAGTAAGAACGATTAGGAGATCAGGTTCTCGAAGTTTTTCTTTTTGTTCTTTAATCAGACTTTGCAGTTTAAGAAGATGTTTAGCACCCTCTTCAATTTCTCTACTTCCAAGCTTGCATTCAATAAGAGCATAACGACCATCATCTAAATGAAGCACAATGTCAGCCTCCAAGCCACTTCTATCATTATAATAAGACACACGTCCTCCTAAAGATTGAGAATAAGCTTTCAAATCCCGAATACTCATACATTCGTATATAAAACCAAATGTTTTAAGATCTTGCTCTAATTGCTCTGGAGAAAGCCCTTGACTGGCAACAGCAATTGATGGATCAATAAAACATCTCTTTTTACTTTTTCTGATTGTTGTAGCCGAACGTATAGAGGGAGACCACGCTTCTACATCTTCAATGACAAAAAGTTTTTCTAATGCCGAAACATAGTTATCAAAAGTAGTCATTGATACTCCTTCCATTTCCACTGAAATATCTTTAAGCATCGTAGTCTTTTTGCTCAGGGTACAGAGATTGCGTGCATAAGAACGTAGCAACAAGCGTACGAGGTTAGGATTTCTATTTCGATTGTCTATACGAGAAATATCTTCATTACAAACAATATCTACATAATCTTTAGCTATAAGTAATTGTACTTTTTTATTAGCCGTTAGACTTGATGGCCAACCTCCTCGACAGGCTGCAAAAATAAGTTCTTCTATAGAAAGATTTGATTGTATCCCATCAATATCTAAATCTTGATTGTCAAAAAGCTCTTTTAATGAGATTAAACCATTTGATTCTTGAGATTCGTAGAGGCTCATTGGATACATAGACATTTGCGAAATGCGTCCCGTTCCAGAATGCATTATCTTATCCTTGTCTATAACAGTAGAGCCTGTAAGAATAAATTGTCCTTTTTGATTCCTAACATCAACTTCATTACGAACAGAGTCCCATAAAACAGGAGCAACTTGCCACTCATCAATAAGACGAGGAACGTCTCCTTTAAGAAGTAACGATGGTTTTGTTTCTGCGACAGATAAGTAACCAGCTCTGTTGTCAGGGTCTTGTAGTTTGATTATACTTTTAGCCTGCCTACTTGCTGTTGTCGTTTTACCGCACCATTTTGGTCCTTTTATCTGTACAGCTCCGAAAGCTTGAAGTCGTAACCCCAATTCTTTGTCTGCAATTCTATTTAAGTACTTCATATAATCTATATTTTATTTTTAGTAAAAGTACTTAAAATAAGATGATTAAACAAGGAATTGTGCGATTTTGACCTGTTTTATTGTGTGATTTTGACCTGTTTTATTGTGTGATTTTGATATTCAACAAAGCTAAATGCAAGGGCAAGACTCTATTTCTCCGCTTCTTCAAGGATAAGAGCTTCTGCGTGTCGTGGATCTAACTCTTCGCAATCTTGCTTTACGATTATACCATTTTTATCCACAAGTAGATGATAAGGGAAGGTTCTTACACCAAAAGCTTTTGCCATTTCACGGCTTTGTATATCGTCTAAGTAGAAATGTTGCCCCGGTTGCCGAAGTTTGTTAAGCCGTTTCTCCCATAAATGTTTAGGAGAATCCAAGCAAAGATAAACGAAGGCAACATCATAGCCCTTTAACCTCTTATGTAGCTCTTTGGCTGTAGGCATCTGTGCAATACAAGGTCCACAATAGGTAGACCAACAATCAAGATAGATGACCTTGCCTTTGTTCGCCAACCAAATACTATCTATGATTGGCTTAACTTTAGTTCCTTCTAAGGAAGCCATAACTTTCTTTGTATAGCTTTTTAAGTTCTTTGAGCGTTCTACTATTTTGTTGTACTTCTTTATTAAAGGTTTAATCAGATAAGGCTCTTTTATTTCTTTTTCTACTAAAGTCTTATAGGCTTCAAAGCTTGTGATGTTTTCTTCATTTAAGAAAGACTCCATTTGATTCATTAAAGCTAAATCTCGCATCAGAGGATCTGCTACATCATCAATAGTACTATGAATATTGATAGAGTCAAGTTTTTCAAAAGGTATAACATTGTATTTGAGCTTGTGCGTACTTGCATATTTGTTTTTTGCCATTGGATTTATCCGAAAGTGGAAGTAGGCATTTGCAAAGCGGTTCAAGTCTAATGTGTTAATTAGCAAAGACTTCTTTAGAGGTAAAAGCTCTTTGAGTCTTTCTGTATAAGATATTATAGGGAATTTCTCTCCACGATGTCTTGAAACGTAAGCTAATATGTAAGAATGAACGGCGTAATAATACTTATTTTTATTGCGAAACTTAGCCCAAAGACGAACTTCCTCATTTGGCTTAAACCTTTTGACAAAGTCCTTATTATATACCTCAATCTCCTGCTTGAGACTATCTAAATAAGATTCATATTGAGGCACGTCATAGTGATGTCGAGCAAAATTAAAATGCTCTGTGCTAAAGAGTTTAAGGGGTTTTGAAAGGACAAACTGCTCAAACTTAACAACATCTTGATTGCTTCTCTGAGCGTCTCCACTAAACTTAATACTCTTTAGGAATGCCTCTCTATCTTCAATCGCTCCATCAAAAACAAGGTGTATGCTGTCCTTTGGGTGTGTCAAGATAGGAAACTCTCGTGTATAATTGCCATATTGAAAACGGACTTCTGTTGGCAAATAAGTTTCAAAAGAGAGAGCAAAACGCCCAAGGCTATCAAGCTTGGTGTCAATGAGTGTCTTATCTTCAAAACCTAATTGATAGACATCAAGCTTGACTTGACCGACATTGTCATTTAGGACTTGCCCTGTGATGATAACTTTTTCGGGCTTGTTGTATGGCTTTTGTTGAGCTTCTACCTTAATCACAAGACTAAGCAAAAGCATAAGGCTTAGTAACTTCTTCATATTCCTTATATTTGATAAGTTTTCTTCTTACAAATATAACACTTATTTACGTTTGCAAATCTTTCACCACTTGTCTGCCTAAAAACTTCTATTGGTCTCATAGGGTCTCAAAGCCTCATTTATCTTTGTTCAACACTTCATAAAGGAATCATACTACCCCGTCAGTTCAGTCGCTTTGCTCCCTCACTGCCACCCCTTCAAGTCTTTGAAGGTACTGTCTTAAAAAGCAAATAATTTAGGGTTAAATTTTCAGATTTTTTGAAATCTCTTTATCT
>PDWI01008956.1_pt1 | contig 11615 bp, 11 predicted proteins | sample 1430891 | NCBI WGS metagenome assembly PDWI01 (sample SAMN01162508, study PRJNA174530) | Oral metagenome, whole genome shotgun sequencing project. | biome: Marine environment; feature: Marine mammal; material: Swab sample of the gingival sulcus; isolation source: swab sample of gingival sulcus...
CAGATGAAAAAAGCATGCCTGATGAAAAAATACAGAATAGAATCGACAACACTATATACGCATCTATTCGTGTTTTTCTTTTTAGTACGTGTATCAGCAACCGCAGTTCAGGCACCGTAAAAAATTGCTTCATTGACATCACCTCTCAAAAATTGTACCATAAAAAAATGGTTTTCCACCCTGTCTTATTTATCGTCGGTATTTTTCGTGTTTTTCTAAATTGTATCAGCGATATGTTTATGTCATACTCTTTAAAAAAAATATTCTATAATATATACATTAAATGTATTAAAAATACTAGCACCATAAAAAGAGCCTCACAACATCTGAAATATTATACGCTGCAAAAAAGGAAAAATACATGAAAATTCTCTGTATTTCCGATCAAATTGAACCACTCGTCTACAGTATCAATGCAAAAGAACGGTATAAAGACGTCGATCTTGTTATTTCTGCTGGTGATCTCCCGATGGAATATTTGGAATTCATTGTATCAACCCTCAATAAACCGTTGCTATTTGTATTCGGTAATCATAACTTAGATGCATTTTCGCACTATCATCGAAAGGGATTACCATTCGGTAAACAGCTGCTGCATACAATACAACCGGACGGATCCGGATCAACATATCTCGGTTTTAAAACCAAAAAAAAGGGAAACCTGTTATTTGCAGGAGCTTCGGGATGTCTGCGGTACAATAATGAACCGAACCAATACACTGAACGGCAAATGATGTGGAAGTTAATTGCACTTATACCGCAGTTGCTCTACAATAAAATCCGCTACGGACGGTACCTTGATATTTTTGTTGCCCACACCGCACCGTTCGGAATTCATGATAAGGATGACCCTTGTCATACCGGTTTTAAATGCTTTCTTTGGTTTATGAAGACATTTAAGCCACGCTATTTTTTACACGGACACATTCATCTCTATGATTTAGAATCACCCCGCATCACTGATTATCATGAAACCACCGTTATCAATGTATTTAGTCATTACCTTTTAGAATATGACGCATAAGAATATATCAAAACACCAAACAAAACGCATTTACATTGTCAAAATCTACAGTATATGAATAATCATAGATTACTTTTTCTTCCATTGACAATGTGAAAAAGATAGACTAAGAATAGATAACATCACAATACAGAAAGAAAGGAAGTAATTATATAATGAATCATCATAAAAATTCGTATTTAATTGTATTATCCGTTACATTTATTATTCTCATCTCTTCATGCGGAAACAGCGCATTTTTACGGCGAATGCAAGATATGGAAATGGGAATACAACACCCCTCAACCGTTCAAGAACTAAAAACAGCCATAAAAAAATATAATACAAAAGTGAATACCATCATTTTAGCAGAACAACGCACCGCAATCTGGTATAAAATGCTTGGTCAGCGGTACATGGATAATAAAATGTATAAAAAAGCCCTGTCTGCCTTCCAATCTGCACTGGAATTGTATCCTGAAAACCAAAATGTATTTTACAAAATAGGTGTTTGTGCCGGTATACTGGCAAAAAGCAGTATGCCCTACCCTGACAGCACCCCTGAAAAAAGCAAACAAGACTATTTTGACTTATCTCTTGCCGCTTATAAACGGGCGCTTGAAATTGATCCGTCTTATACCCGTGCAGCAAAAGCATTATCAGTTTTGTACCTTTTTGAATTAAATCGTCCTCAAGAAGCAATTCCACTCCTTGAACCAATTGCTGCACGCGAAAAAAAGCCGCTGGAGACCCTTTTTCTTTTAGGGAGAGCGTACTTTATGACCGATCAACCCGACAAGGCAATAGAATCCTATGACCGAATTATCACAATCAGCGGCAGTGCTGAACAGCGGGCTGAAGCAGAACGAAACAAGGCATTTGTACAAAATGCACAATAATTACTATGGATATTCCCAACATAACAAAAAAAGCCCAACTTGCTATAGCCCTTTCCTATTGCACCTTTCTCAAAACAGAGGAAAAACTTTTCCTGAGAAAAACGCTTGACAATTTACAAGCTCTTACAGTACTTTCAATAGAAGATATTAGTATAATGGTAGGGCGCAGACTCAATCCGCGCTCATGTAAGATACAGACACTCCCTCTTTTGGCAGAAAAAGCATGTAAGCTTATGACAAAATACCGCATACACATGCATGTTTTTGATGAAGCTGATTTTCCGCCGCTCTTACGGGAGATTCCTGATCCGCCATTTTCAATATATTATCGGGGACAATTGCCTCCTTCGGATATTCCGGCAATCAGTATGGTCGGTACGCGCCGTCCAACCGGAAGCGGCATCAATACCGCATTACGATTAGCGGAAGAATTCGCCCATGCCGATATACCGGTTGTTTCAGGATTGGCACGCGGTATTGATGCGTTTTCTCATAAAGGCGCATTAAACGGAGACGGTCATACAACAGCAGTACTCGCCTGCGGCGTTGACCAGTTCTATCCGCTCTCAAACAGACGGCTTGCAGGACGAATATTAGAACAGGGAGGCGGCATTCTCAGTGAGTACCCGCCGGGTGAATTACCCCTACCCTATCGGTTCCCGCAGCGAAACCGGGTGATTTCGGGCTTATCCCGTTCAGTTATTGTGGTGGAAGCACCAAAAAAATCAGGAGCACTGATAACCGCAGACTTTGCACTTGAACAGGGACGGGATGTGTATGTGTGTACTGACGTACTCCATTCACTACAAAACACAGGCGGAAAAAACTTAGCGGAAGACGGTGCGCCGGCATTACATTCTGCACATGACGTATTACAAGAATGGGAAAGGTCATCTACTGCTTCTGCAAAAGAAATACACAGTCAGCAGCAGATGCCGCTATTTTAAATAAAAAGAAGGATGATTATGACAAAAAAACAAGAAAAACAGCACACACTTATTATTGTAGAATCACCCGCAAAAGCAAAAACTATTGAGAAATACTTAGGTTCACAGTATACCGTCAAAGCATCAATGGGACATTTAATTGATTTACCAAAATCACGCATTGCTATTGATGTTGAACACGGATTCCAACCGGAATACATTACCGTACGGGGCAGAGCAAAGCTGTTAAAAGAACTACAGCAGGAAGCAAAGAAAGCTCAACGCGTTTTTCTCGCAAGTGATAATGACCGTGAAGGAGAAGCAATCGCTTATCATTTGTCAAAATCAATTCGTGAAAAATGCAGTACCGTACCGGTCAGCCGGATTATTTTCAACGAAATTACACCGCAGGCAATAAAGCACGCCGTTGAACATCCAACTGAAATTGACGAAGCAAAAGTTAACGCACAAAAAGCACGCCGGGTACTTGATAGACTCGTAGGCTATAATCTTTCACCGCTTTTATGGAAAAAAGTTAAAAACGGTTTATCAGCCGGACGAGTACAATCAGTTGCACTGAAACTCATTTGTGAACGCGAAAAAGAAGTTGAAGCATTTATTCCCGAAGAATTTTGGACATTAGAAGGTGTCTTTAAAAAGGGAAAAACAAGTTTTACGTCTCAGCTTGCTTTCTATAAAAAAGAAAAACCTATCTTAAAAAAAGAACACGATGTTCAAAAGATTATTGACTGCTTAACAGGTACAACGGCACACGTAACGGATGTAAAAAAAACAGAAAAAGTTCTCCGTCCCAAAGCACCTTTTACAACTTCAACAATGCAGCAAACAGCAGCAAACAGACTCGGCTTTACATCAAGAAAAACCATGCAAATTGCCCAGCAGCTATACGAAGGTATACAAATAGGGTCAACCCGAATCGGTCTTATTACCTATATGCGTACCGACTCCGTCCGTATTTCTGATACAGCCTTAAAAGATGTGCGTACATGGATCGAAAAAGAGTATCCGGAGTATCTTCCTGAAAAACCGAATGTCTATGCCGTAGGCGCAAAAGCACAGGATGCACACGAAGGTATCCGACCGACATATACTGAATACACACCTGATTATGTAAAAGAATATTTGAACCGTGATCAGCTAAGACTGTATACTATTATTTGGGAACGCTTCACCGCAAGCCAAATGAAAAATGCAAAAACAGAAACATCAAGTTTTGAAATTACCGCAGGAGACGGCGTATTTAGAGCTGCATCAACAAAAATACGGGAAAAAGGTTTTTATTCCGTCATGAGTCTCTTACTCTCCCGTGAAGATAAAACAAAATCACTGCCGGCACTCAAACCGGGTGATACACTTGAAATAGATAACTTTCATCCTGATCAACATTTTACCCAAGGACCGGCACGATATACCGATGCAACCATTGTAAAAATGCTTGAACAGAAAGAAATCGGCCGGCCGTCAACCTACGCACCGATTATTTCAGTATTGCTTGATCGGTACTATGTCAACCGCTCAAACAAACAACTCGTACCCACACAGCTCGGAAAAATCATAAACGGCATTCTTATCGAAAATTTTAAAGAAGTGATTGATGTCAATTTTACTGCTGCAATGGAGCAGAAATTAGATACCATTGAAGAACAAAAAACCGAATGGGCATCATTAATCGAGGCTTTCTATACGCCCTTTATTGCTCAGGTTGATTCTGTTATGGAACGGCTCGACAGTATGAAAGGAATCCTTGACGAAAAAACAGATTTTGTCTGCGAGAAATGCGGCAGTCCAATGCTGAAAAAACTCGGTCGATTCGGCTTTTTTCTTGCCTGTTCAGGATTCCCTGAATGCCGCAATACAAAATCTATTCCGCTTGCACAATGCCCGAAACCCGGATGCAATGGAGACATCATTGCACGTAAAGCAAAAGGACGCGGAAAAGAATTTTACGGATGCAGTAACTATCCCGAATGTACTTTTATTTCACACTTCAAGCCGATTAATGCGAACTGCCCTCAATGCGGATGGCTACTGGTTGAAAAATACGATAAAAAGAATGGAAGTTACAAAGCCTGTGTAAATCCCGAATGTGATTATTTACACAGCATTGTTCAGGGTGTAGAAGACCAGGCTGACTAATACATGCAAACCGCTTTTGAAAACTTCCTACAATACAGCGCAGGCATCCGCCATCTTTCTCAGCATACCGTTACATCATACCGGCAAGATCTGGAAATTTTTTCAGCATGGATAGCAGAAAATGAACTGGATTTCACCCAAGTAACCGTTGCGGATATGCGTATCTTTACCGCAGAACTCCGCAACCGCAATTTTGCACCGGCAAGCGTCAACCGATGCCTTTCCTGTATACGGAGCTTTTACCGTTATGCAATAAAACAGAAACTCTGTAAAACAAATCCTGCCGCTGCAATCCGTAACATTAAACAGCCGGAAAAACTACCGGTTTTTCTTTTTCCGGAAGAAGCGGCTGAACTCTGTTCTTTTCCGGAAACAGCAGGTATTCTTTGGCACTCACGGGACGAAGCTCTGTTCAGCAGTCTCTATTCAACCGGTTGCCGTATTTCAGAACTGTTAAGTCTCACAGCTGAAAACATAAAACGGGATTGCACTTCGGCAGTCATACTCGGGAAAGGAAAAAAAGAACGGAAAATTTTTTTTGCCGATTTTGCACAAAACGCCCTTCGGTCATATTTACCCGAACGGAACGTGTTGTTAGAAAAACAACATAAAACAGCAGAACAGGCACTTTTTGTCAACCGTAAAGGCAGTCGGCTCACTTCCGGCGGCGTACGGTATATTATTGACCGCTACACAACACTGCTTCCGCATTTTAAGCAGCTTTCACCGCACGGTTTCCGCCATAGCTTTGCATCAATGTTTGTAACACGCGGTGCAGATATACGCGTTGTACAGGAACTGCTGGGACACAGCAGCATTTCAACAACACAGCGGTATACACATATCACAGCAGCACAGCTGCAAAACTTATACCATACGGCACATCCGCATGGATAAATGGATATCGGATTAATACATACGAGAGAATATAAACGCTCATAGAAAGAAGAGGTTAGTATATGGAAAAACAGACAGTACGAAGTACAACCGTAATCGCCGTAAAACGGAACGGCAAAATTGCCATGGCAGGCGACGGACAAGTTACCATGGGTCAAACCGTTATGAAAGGCAATGCCAGAAAAGTACGGAAAATTCATGACGGAAAAGTAATGACCGGATTTGCCGGTGCAACAGCCGATGCCTTTACGTTACTTGAAAAATTTGAAGGGCGGTTAAAAGAATACAGCGGAGACATTACCCGTGCTGCCGTTGAATTGGCAAAAGACTGGCGTACCGATAAAATGCTCCGTAATCTTGAAGCATTGTTACTTGTTGCCGATGCAAAAACCATTTTACTCATCTCCGGTAACGGCGATGTAATAGAACCTCAAGAAGATGTACTGGCAATCGGATCAGGCGGCAACTATGCCTATGCATCAGCACTCGCATTATTACGAAATACCGATTTAAGTGCAAAAGAAATCGCAGAACAAAGTCTCAAAATTGCCGGAGAAATCTGCGTATATACCAACGCAACCATTCATCTGGAGGAATTAGCATGAACATTAATTTAGACGAATTAACCCCGCCCCGCATCGTAGAAGAACTGGATAAATATATAATCGGTCAAGCAAAAGCAAAAAGAGCGGTTGCCATTGCCCTCAGAAATAGAACAAGACGGCTCAAACTACCCGAAGAAATCCGTGAAGAAATTGCACCGAAAAATATCTTGATGATCGGACCGACGGGTGTCGGAAAAACCGAAATTGCCCGCAGACTTGCTAAACTTTCCGGTGCACCTTTTTTGAAAGTAGAAGCAACAAAATATACCGAAGTAGGATATGTAGGACGCGATGTCGAATCAATGATCCGCGACCTCATGGTAGTCGGATATTCAATGGTGAAAAGTGAAATGCAGGAAAGTTTACAGGAACAAGCGGAAAAAAACACTGAAGAAATTCTGCTTGATTTACTCCTTCCCGGTTCAAACAAAAAAAATGAAAAAAAAGAAACAACTCGTTTACCGCTCGCCGCTGCCGCTGAACAAGGCGGTGAATTACCTCCGTCAGAACCGGAACCCGATATGCATAATACCCGTGAAAAATTCAGAAAAATGCTGAAAGACGGTAAACTGGAAGACCGTATGGTTGAAGTGGTAACGCATCATTCAAATATGCCCAACTTTGAAATTTTTGCCGGTGCGTCGAACATGGAAGATTTGGAAATGGCAATGTCAAATATCAGCGGCATGCTCATGGGATCAGGAAAAAACAAACAAAAAAATATGAGCATAAAAGACGCCCGTACTGTCATTTTAAATGAACAACTTGATAAACTCGTTGACCATGATAAAATCGTAGAAGAAGCAAAACAGCGTGTTGAACAAATGGGCATTATCTTCATTGATGAAATAGACAAAGTTGCATCAAAACATGAACGTGCAGGCAGCGGCGATGTATCGCGCGAAGGCGTACAGCGCGATATTTTACCCATTGTTGAAGGCGCAAATGTTACTACCAAATTCGGGGTTGTTGATACCCGCCACATTCTGTTTATCGCAGCCGGTGCATTCAACATTTCAAAACCGAGTGATTTAATCCCCGAATTTCAAGGTCGATTTCCGTTACGGGTTGAACTTGAATCGCTGAACGCAGAAGACTTCAAAAAAATTCTTCTTGAACCCAAAAATTCACTCACAAAGCAGTACAAAGCCCTGCTTGAAACAGAAGATGTTACCCTTGTCTTTAAAGATGAAGCAATCGACCGCATGAGCAGCCTTGCCGCAGAAGTCAATGCAAGTATGGAAAATATCGGTGCGCGCCGCCTCCACACAATTATTGAAATGCTGCTTGAAGAAATTTCATTTGATGCATGCACCCTTACCGAAAAAACAATTGAAATAGACAAAGTATATGTTGAAGAACGCTTAAAAGATATTGCGCAAGACCGTGATCTATCACGGTATATTCTCTAAAAAGTGAATTAAACCACAAAACAAACTTGTTCACACAGACAAATACAAAAGGTGTAAAATACTCAATATATTTTACACCTTTTTTCAAAAAACATCTGAAAAACAATGCAGAAAACAGTAATTGCTTTTAAAGCACATGCTCTTATTGCCGATAACATCTATATATAGAAGGAGTTCAGATGCAGATAAACAGCTTTCAAAAAACAGTTGATCTTTTACACCGTGCATTGGATGTAAATGCGCTGCGCTACAATGTATCGGCAAACAACCTTGCTAATTCGGAAGTAAGCGATTTTAAACGCTCTGTTGTCAATTTTGAAACAGAATTAAAGCAAGCACTTGATTCGGAAGAACGGGCAAAAGGTCAATTTCAATTAACGGTAACCAATCCGAATCACATTAAATCAGACGGTGTAATTGATTACCGATCGGTATCACCCCGAAGAGTATTGGACTACCTCACATCAGCAAAAGCAAACGGAAACAATGTGGATGCCGAAGAAGAAGCAATGAATGTACTAAAAATACAAATGCAGTACCAAATGCTCAGTCAAATGACTGCTTTTCAGTATAATCAAGTACAATCAGTATTAAAATAAGGTCAGGAGTTAGGAATGGGAATTTTCAGTAGTATTAATATTGCAGCAACAGGTATGAGTGCCGAACGCTTACGCACTGATGTTATTTCTGATAATATAGCGAATGCATCAACAACACGGACTCAAGAAGGCGGTCCGTTCCGGCGGAGCCGTGTATTACTTACACAACGGAAAGAAGGTATCGACTGGCGAATTCCTTTCATGGGTTCAAATATGGACAGAGGTCTCGGCACCGGTGTAAAAGTCAGCGGAATTGAAAAAGATACTGCTGCACCCGTTCTCAAATATGAACCCGACCATCCTGATGCAATAAAATCAGGACCGAAAAAAGGCTATGTTGAATATCCTAATGTAAACATTGTAACGGAAATGGTTGATCTTATTTCAGCATCCCGTGCGTATGAAGCAAATGCGGCGGTAGTAGAAGGCTCAAAAGAAATGTTCCAACAAGCCCTTGAAATCGGCAGAACATTCTAACCTAATAGGAGACAGTAACGAATATGACAATTACAAATACAGCTAATCTTTACCCGATACCGTCAGTATTACAAAATCCTGCAATAAAACCAGTTGCGGTTGATGACTTCCGCAGCAGAATGGTATCTGATACAGATAAAATTGATTTAGCAGTAAATAAAAAGGCTATGAGTTTTGAACAAACACTATTAAAAGCATTTGACGAAGTCAATGCAAAACAACAGCATACCGCCGAATTGGGACAGCAAATGATTGTTGATCCTGAATCGGTTGATATACATGATATTACCATTGCAATGGCAGAAGCGGATATGTCGCGTAAAATTGCGCAGACAGTTATTGATCGCGTACTAAAAAGCTGGAATGATATTACTATCACTCGATAGTAAGAATACAGTACATACTTTGCAGATATAAAGTGATTTACAAAAGATGCAGATATAAGTACAATTTTCAGATAGTATCACAATTATAGAACTGTTATGATTAGAATAGCAGATTCGTTCTGTAAGGGGAGGACGCATGAACGAATGGTTTAAAAAATTATTAGCGAACATCAAAATATTTTGGGCAAAATGGACGCTCATGCAAAAAGGTATTGTTGCAGGAATCATTCTTGCTGCGGTTATTATTTTTGTATTACTTGCATCATGGTCTGCAAATCCCTCTCTTGTTCCGCTTATTGACACACCGGTAACAGATCCCGATTTACGTGACCGCATTGTTCTTCGGCTTAATGAAGAAAATGTGAAAACCCGTATTTCCGAATCAGGGCTTATTTCCGTTCAAGATGAAAAAACAGCACGAAAGATGCGCAGCATCCTTATCCGTGAAGATCTCATACCAAAAAATGCAGATCCATGGGCACTGTTTGATGTTGAACGGTGGACAAGAACCGACTTTGAACGGAATATTGATATACGCCGTGCTGTTATTGAAGAAGTAAAAAGCCATATTAAAGCACTTGAAGATGTTGATGATGCCAGTGTTGTTGTGAATTTACCTGAAGATAAGCTTTTTAAAGCAGATCAGAATCCGGTAACAGCAAGCGTTATCCTCTACCCCAAACCGGGCAGCGATATCAGTACAAATAGAAAAAAAATTGAAGGCATTCAAAAACTCTTAAAATATGCAGTTGAAGGTCTCACTGATGATAATATTACCATTGCGGATAATCAGGGCACCATTCTGAACGATTTTGCCGGCATGAAAGACTTTGACCGCCTTTCTATCATTGAGAAACAGCAAAAAATTATTTCAAAGCTGGAAACACAATATGAAATAAAGATTCTGAATATACTGCAAAAAACCTATGGAACTGACCGTGTCCGTGATTTGAGCATAAAAATTGATATGGATATGTCTGAGAAGACCTCTGAAACGGTTGAATACCTACCCTTTGTTGTAAAACCCGACAATCCCGACACCCCGTATGACGACTCGGATACGCGTGCATCGGTAACCCGCTCAAGCGAAACGGCAACGACAACCTATCAGGGTACCGGCTTTAATCCCGAAGGACCTGCCGGTGTTGAAGGACAGACAGCACCTTCTTACAAAGACACCAGCAACTTAACCGGTTTATCAACACAATCTATTGTAAAAACCAATGAAGAAATCGGCAGTAGAAAAACGTCTGAAATTGTTAGCCCTGAAATGGGACGCAGAACCGTTTCCGTAAACATAGACGGTAGATGGAGAAAGAAAAAAGACGAAAACGGCAATTATATTATCAAAGAAGGCCGCATTGAACGGGAGTATATCCCTATATCAGATGAAGAACTGCAAAAAGCAACAAAAGCAGTTGAAGACGCAATCGGCTATAATGCCGGACGCAGTGATTCTGTAAGCGTACTGAATATTCCTTTTGACCGCACCGGACAATTTGAAAAAGAAGATGCAGATTACTTCAAAGCATTGCAACGGAGAAGAATTATCCTCATCAGTTTATCAACCATTGCAATACTCTTGATTATTTTCATCTTATACAAACTGATTAGCCGTGAACGGGAACGCAGACGGCGACTCCGTGAAGAAGAAATGCTCCGCCAGCATCAGCTTGAACGCGAACGGGCTCTTTGGGAAGCTGAACAGGCAAATATGGAAGTCTCGATGTCGGTAGAAGAAATGAAACGGCGCGAAATTTTAGAAAATGTAATCAATATTGCACGGGAACATCCTGAAGATGTTGCATTATTGCTGAGAACATGGTTGTTGGAGGAATAGTATGGCAGTATCACCGGCAAAAGCAAAAGAATCTGCTGCAAACAATAAAAAACAAAAAGATATAAAATCATTAAACGGACGGCAGAAAGCTGCAATATTTTTAGTATCAGTAGGTGAAGAAATTTCAGCAAAAATCATGGAGCAACTCCGTGAAGATGAAATTGAAAAATTAGTTTTTGAAATAGCCCGCACGGAAACTGTTGAATCTGAATTAAAAGATGCAGTACTGCAAGAATTTCAGGAGCTGATGACTGCCCAAAACTTTATCACAACCGGCGGTATCGATTATGCACGGGGTCTGTTAGAGAAATCACTCGGAAGTCAGAAAGCTATTGAAGTTATTAACCGTCTTACGAGCTCTTTACAGGTTCGTCCGTTTGATTTTATCCGCAGAACCGATCCTGCTCACCTGCT
>PDWI01008957.1_pt1 | contig 11615 bp, 9 predicted proteins | sample 1430891 | NCBI WGS metagenome assembly PDWI01 (sample SAMN01162508, study PRJNA174530) | Oral metagenome, whole genome shotgun sequencing project. | biome: Marine environment; feature: Marine mammal; material: Swab sample of the gingival sulcus; isolation source: swab sample of gingival sulcus...
TATCATTGATTAATTGAGTTTTACCTCCTGCCCATTTTATAAAGGGTTTTGCTGTTTTTTTCGTTAATTTCATAATTGCAAAGTTAATAAATAATGAAGTCTTTCCCTAACTTATCACAGAACCTGCCGGCATGTCTTTTTCGGGGCTGATGAAACTTAGCTTGCCGGTGCTGTCGCCTGCCATCAAAATCATGCCTGAGGAGGCAATGCCTCGTATTTTTTTCTCGGCTAAATTTATTACCATGCAAACTTTTTTGCCGATAATCTCTTCCGGCGAATAATGTTCCGCTATGCCCGAAACCACCGTGCGTTTATCGATGCCGGTATCAACTTCCAACTTCAACAATTTTTTTGTCTTTGCCACTTTCTCGGCTTTCAAAATTGTTGCTACTCTGATGTCGGGTTTCAAGAAATCGTCAAATTCTATGGTCGGTTTGCTTGGCTCTACCTCTTGCTCATCGGCTGAATTGCTGTTTTTGGTATTCATCAATTTATCAATTTGCATTTGCATTTGCTCGTCTTCCACCTTTTCAAAAAGCAAGTTCGGTTTTTCAAGTTTATGACCCGCCGAAACCAAATCGACATTGCCTGCCAAGTTCCAATCCAAATGCGAAATATTTAACATATTGCGGATTTTTTCGGCAGTAAAAGGCAAGAACGGCTCGGCATATATCGCCAATGTGGCAACCACCTGAACGGCTGTGTTTAAGATAGTTTTGACACGTTGGGCATCTGTTTTTATCAGCTTCCAAGGCTCGGCATCTGCCAAATATTTGTTACCTGCTCGTGCCACTGCCATCATTGATTTTAGGGCTTCGCGGAATTTAAAATTCTCAATGTATTCGCCGATTTCTTCGCCTGCTTTTTTGATAAATTCTATAAGTTCAGTATCGGTATCGGTCAAATTGCCAGCCTCAGGGACTACGCCGTCATAGTATTTTTGGCACAATATCAAACTTCGATAAATGAAGTTTCCGAATATCGCAACAAGCTCACTATTAACTCTTTCCTGATAATCTTTCCAACGGAAATCATTGTCGCGTGCTTCGGGCATGCCTGCCGTTACCACGTATCGCAATTCATCTTGCTTGCCTTTAAATTCTTCCAGATATTCATGCAACCAAACAGCCCAATTTCGTGAGGTCGAGATTTTATCGCCTTCTAAGTTAAGGAATTGATTTGCAGGCACATTGTCGGGCAAAATATATGAGCCTTCTGCTTTTAGCATCGACGGGAATATGATGCAGTGGAACACGATATTATCTTTGCCAATGAAATGTACGAGCTTGGTGTCGTCGCTTTTCCAATATTTTTCCCAATCGTTTGGCAGAAGCTCGCGAGTTGCCGAGATGTAGCCGATGGGGGCATCGAACCAAACGTACATGACTTTGCCCTCGGTGTTCTCGATGGGCAGGGGTACGCCCCAATTCAAATCGCGACTTACGGCACGAGGTTTCAAGCCGTTTTCAAACCACGAACGGCATTGACCCGAAACGGTCGGTTTCCACTCCTTATGTTCTTCCAATATCCATTTTTCCAAGAACGGTTGATGCTTGTCCAAAGGCAAGTACCAATGTTTGGTATCACGCAATTCGGGAGTTGCACCCGTGAGTGCCGATTTTGGATTTTTAAGCTCGTCGGTGCTTAATGATGTTCCGCAGGCTTCGCATTGGTCGCCGTATGCACCTTCGTTGTTGCAATGAGGGCATGTGCCTTGTAAGTATCTGTCAGCAAGGAACATCTTGGCTTCGGGGTCGTAGAATTGCTTTGTGGTTTTTATTATAAACTCATCTTTTTGGTCAAGATTTTTGAAAAATTCTCTTGCCGTTTTATGATGCTCTTCCGAGCTGGTGCGTGAGTATATATCGAATGATATGCCAAATTCTTCAAAGGCATTTTTTATTATATTGTGGTAGCGATCTACGATTTTTTTTGGAGATACGCCTTCTTTGCCGGCTTTCAGCGTGATAGGCACTCCGTGTTCATCTGAGCCACATACCCAGACCACGTCTTTCTTTTGCAATCGCAAGTATCTGACGTAAATATCTGAGGGTAAATAAACACCGGCGATGTGTCCTAAATGCACGGGACCGTTGGCGTATGGTAATGCTGATGTTACTAAATATCGTTTAAATTCTTTCATGGGTTTATCTTGTTTCTAATAGTTTTATTATTTCATTTTTGAGATTAAATTACGAAATAGAATTATCGTCTCTGTTTTTTTATAAAGCGTTTTAGGAGTTTTGCATAATAACAAGAATTTTCAAAATTTTGTTTACACGCTTTTTTATACCAATATTCTGCTTTATATACATCGATTTTCTTTCCAAATTTATCTGCATGAAGATATAGTCCTCCTAAAATTGCTTGTGCTTGTGCATTATTCCTATTTGCTGAGTTTTTAAGCCAATAAATTGCTTTATGATAATATCTAACAGATTTTGTTTGTGTTGCTTTAAGTCCAAAATAATTTCCTAACATATCTTCGGCTGCTACAAAACCTTGATTAGATGCTTTTTCTAATAATTCTACCCCTTTATGTTCATTTTTTTCATAAGAAAAAGCTTCTTCATAAAATCCTAAGTATGCTCCTCCTATAACAAATTGAGCTTCAGGGCTTCCCATATCAGAAGCTATTTTCATATATTTAAGTGCTTCATCTAATTTATCTTCCTGAAATTTACTTTCGGCTAAATTATAGTAATAATCAGCATCTTGCGAAAATGCTGTGAAAAATGATAATACAAAGATAATTGTCAAAATTGTTTGATTTTTAAATTTAGAATTTGCCATATTTTAGTTATTTTGAAAAAAACTTATATCTTTATACTTTTGAATCGGTAAAGGTATCATAAAAATACAATTATGACAAAAAACATTAAACTTGGCAGAGACGGCGAAAATTCGGCAACTGATTTTCTGATAAAAAAAGGCTATAAAATTCTTCATCGAAATTGGCGATACAAGCATTTGGAGGTGGATATTGTGGCTGAGTTTGATGACCAAATAATTTTTGTGGAAGTAAAAAGCAGAAGCGGTACTTATTTTCAGCAACCTTTTCAGGCGGTCAATAAAAAGAAGCAACGCTTTATAATAGAGGCTGCTAACGCTTATGTCGAGAAGTATGAAATTGACCTTGAAGTGCGGTTTGACATATTATCGCTGACCAAAAACAATGGCGGTTTTGACATATATCACATCGAAGATGCTTTTTATCCTATGGTGAAATAATTTTAACGAAATAAATTTAATCTAATTTAATAATTACAACTTATGAGAAATTTTTTTATACTTATCTTAATTTTTTCGCTTTCATTTACAGCGTGTAACGACGATTCGGATAAATCAAATAACACTGGAAATAAAACTGTTAAGCAAGACACCGCCGACGATGCGGATAACAGCACATATCTAACCGTGGAGGGCAAAGATATTTGGGTGCGAAATGCTCCGGCAACCGGCGATGTGGTTATGAAACTAAACAACGGCGACAAATGCAAAGTCTTGCAAAAAGGTAACGAACAGACGATTAACGGTGTTAAAGATTTTTGGTATAAAATAGACTTTAATAATAATACGGGTTGGATATTCGGCTCGCAAACTTCATTAAAGGCGAAGCAAAAAAAGCAAGCCAAGCCTAAATCAAACGCCCTAAATGAGGTAAATAATTTCCTGTCGGAACTGCAAGCAAACCCAGAGCAAAACAGCAACTATTTCTTTGATAATCAAGGATTTCTATTCATCAACACAAACGGGGTTTTTCTTACCATAAACTTCACAAACAATCTAAAATCAATAGAAAATATAATATCAGCACCAAGCAAACACAAGCTACAAATGGAACGATGGCCGGAGTATGACGAGGTCAATTATATCTGGGAAAAAGAGGGGTATTTTGCCCAAAAGATAAACGGCTCAGATGTATTCAGCTCGACAATAGAAAAGATAAAAGACTCGGAAATGCAAGTGGATAATACCGTAATTCAAAAGAGCAAAAGTCTAAGTAACAAAATAACAATGAGGGTGTTAAACACTCAAACCAATGTGCGATATTACTTGGGACAAAAGCAACAAAAATGGAAATTAATAGGTATAGATATTTCTGATTTTAACTAAAAAACATGATAAACAACAAAAAAATTGCAGTGGTGCTACCCTCGTACAATGCCGAAAAGACATTGGAGAAAACCTACAACGAGATACCTTTTGACATAGTCGATACCGTAATTCTAACCGACGATTTCAGTAGCGACAAGACTGTTGAAGAGGCAAAAAAATTGGGAATAAAGCATATCATTCAACACAAAAAAAACACGGGCTATGGAGGCAATCAAAAAAGTTGCTACCAAAAAGCATTGGAACTTAATGCCGACATTGTGGTAATGTTACATCCTGATTATCAATATACTCCGCATCTAATACACTCAATGTGCTACATGATTGCAAACAATGTATATCCTGTATCAATAGGCTCTCGCATACTCGGCAAGGGGGCTTTGAAAGGCGGTATGCCAATTTATAAATACATCGCCAACAGGTTTTTAACACTGTTTCAAAATATCTTGATGCAACAAAAATTATCGGAATATCACACAGGATATAGGGCATTCTCACGCGAAATTTTAGAGCAAATAAACTTCCTCGATAATTCCGACGATTTCATCTTCGACAACCAAATGTTAGCCCAAATATTTTACAAGGGCTACGAGGTGGGCGAAATCACATGCCCCACAAAATACTTCAAAGATGCCTCATCAATAAACCTAAAACGAAGCATCAAATACGGGCTTGGAGTCCTCTGGGTATCAACACAATACCGCCTAAATAAATGGAAAATATTAAACAGCAAAATATTTAAAAACAATCATAAATGAAAATAGCAATATTCGGCAAAGTATTTGACAAACGTTGCTTTATGTTGGTGGAAAAAATATTAAAAATATTAAAATCCCACAACTGCGAAATTTCAATATACGAGCCTTTGGCAAAATTTCTACAAAGCAACTACAAAACACACCTTATATATAGTGTGTTTTCAAAACCCTTTCAAAAACACAACAAACCCGATATATTGTTCTCACTTGGTGGCGACGGCACATTCCTCGATGCCACCGTATTTGTCGGCAATTTAGACATATTGGTGTCAGGCATCAACACGGGGCGACTCGGTTTTTTGGCAAATATCTCTGAAACTGAGGTAGATGAGATGCTCACAAAAATAATCAACAAACAATTCTCGGTAGAAAAACGAATATTGCTAAACGCCCAAATCTCCGACCGTCCGCTCACCGGACACCCCTATTGCCTGAACGAAATAAGCGTCCAAAAAATCAACCCCGACACCATGATAGCCATAAATGTGTATATGGAAAATCAACTTATAAACAGCTTCTGGGCTGATGGCATAATCATCTCAACCCCCACAGGCTCAACAGCTTACTCGCTAAGTGCGGGAGGTCCCATAATGCTTCCCGAAGCCGAAAACATCATCATTACCCCCATCGCACCCCACACTCTGACGGTCAGACCCATCGTCCTGCCATTAAGCAGTTCAATTCGCATCGAGCCGAAAAGCCGAAAGGGCGAATTTCTCTGCTCGGTAGATTCTCGAACCGAAATCGTTGCAAAATCGGAGTTTATAGACATCAAAAAAGCCGACTTCAAACTGCAAACAATATTGCCACACGGCAAAAATTTCTTCGACACAATACGAAACAAACTCAGCTGGGGAATTGACAAACGTAATTAAATTTATACATTTGCACCAAAATTTTCAATTCATAAAAACAAAAACAAAATGGAACTCGGGAACGTAGAAAAAAAATCAATAATTTACAACACATTACGACCATATTATCGCTTCTTATTTAACAAGGTGTTTTACAAAGAAGCCGTATATAATGGGCTCGAAAACATACCCGAAGAAGGGGCGGTGATATTAGCCCCAAATCATCAAAATGCGTTGATGGATGCAATGGCGTTGGTGTCGTCAGTGAAACGCACAATCGTGTTTCTGGCTCGCTCTGATATTTTCTCTAACAAGATAGTAGCCAAGCTGTTATACCTTATCAAGATACTACCAATCTACCGAATTAGAGACGGCAAAGACAAGCTGAAACTAAACGAAATCATCTTTGATAAGACCATGCAAATTCTGGAACAAGGCAAAGTTTTAGGCATATTTCCGGAGGCTCAACACATCGATAAATTTCACCTCAGAAACCTAAAAAAAGGCATACCCAGAATAGTCTTCGCAACTGCCGAAAAAAACAATTTCGACATCGACATAAAGATAGTGCCTGTAGGAATGTATTACTCTAATTATCAAGGGTTTCGCTCGGTTATACAAGTAAATTTCGGCAAACCGATTTCGGCAAGTGAATTTTATGATTTATACAAAGAAAACAAGCCCAAAGCAATGCAAGAATTGAGGGCAAAAATGACCGTTGAGATACAAAAGCAAATGCTGGATATTCGCAATTTGGAAAATCACGACAGCATAGTGCATATTTGCAAAATCTGTAATCGCACCATTATCAAGGAGATGAAGCTGAAAAAAATCACTCAACAAAAAAAATTCAAAGCCAACAAAAAAATAATAGAAATTACCGAAAATCTATCAACCCAAAAGCCCGAAGAATTTAGCAAACTGCAAAACGACCTTGCAACTTATCAAGAAAATCTCAAAAAATACAACACCACCGATAAAGTTATAAGTCATAAAAAAATAAATCTTGCACTTAGGCTAATATCCTTATTATTAGGCTTTCCCGTATGGCTTTACGGTCTTGTAAACAACATAATCCCGGCGTTAATTCCGGCAAAAGCCACCCGAAATCTCAAAGACCGCCAATTTGAAAGCTCGATTGTTTACGCCGTAAGCTCCATAATTTTCCCGATAATGTACCTAATTCAAACCACAATATTTTACCTCATCTCAGGCAACGGCTACCTCTCGCTGGCATACCTCATAAGCCTTCCGCTCACGGGAATATTTGCATTTGAATTTACGCAATATTATCGCAAAATGAAAAACATTATTTTCCTCAAAAAAAATCTGCGAAATAAAACCGTAGCTCAGTTGCAAAATCAACGAAAAAAGATAATTAACAAAGTAGTAAACCTTTATAAATCAGCCATATAAAAACTATGAACGAAAAATACAACCGCATAATAGCCCAAGAATTAGGAATACGCGAATATCAAGTAAAAAACACAATAGACCTTATAAATTACGGTGCAACAATTCCGTTCATCAGTCGATATAGAAAGGAAATGACCGGCAGTCTTGACGAAGTACAAATAGCCGACATCAAAGCCTTAATGACCTCATACATAGAGCTTGAGGATAGACGCAATTATATTTTAAAGACCCTTGCGGAGAAAGAAAAACTAACTCCCAAACTTCAACAAAAAATTGAAAATGCCTCAACAATAACAGAGCTTGAAGATTTATATCTGCCATACAAAGAGAAGAAAAAAACACGAGCAACAAAAGCCAAAGAGGCAGGATTAGAGCCGTTGGCAACTGAAATAATGAATCAACAAAACATTGATTTACAAACACTTGCAAGAAAATTCTTCAACGATAAAATAACAACTATCGAAGAGGCACTACAAGGAGCAAGGGACATAATTGCCGAGAGCATCAACGAAAATATCAATGCTCGTAACACCATAAGAAAGAAGTTTGAGCGAGAAGCAGTTTTAGAAACCAAAGTGCTGAAAGACAAAGAAATAGAGGGAGCAAAATATAAAGATTATTTCAATTCCACCGAGCCGTTAGACGAAATGCCTTCGCACAGATTGCTGGCGGTACTTCGAGCCGAAAAAGAAAAAATAATAAAAATAGACATCGGAATTGACAAAGATGAGGCTTGTCAAAAGCTCAATAATCTTTTCATAAAAAAGCAAAATTCTTGCACCGAGCAAATCGAAATCGCAATCAAAGACGGCTACACTCGCCTCCTCAAACCATCTATCGAAACCGAGTTTAAAAACCTTGCAAAAGAAAAAGCCGACCAAGAGGCGATAAAAGTATTTGTGGAAAATCTTCGCAACCTACTGCTCACGCCTCCGCTGGGCAAAAAACGGGTGCTGGCGATAGACCCCGGATTTAGAACAGGTTGCAAAATCGTAACATTAGACCAGCAAGCAAATCTCTTGTTCAACACCGCCATATACCCCTTTTCAAATAGACTAGACGACCTCGCAAAAGCCGAAAACACCATCAAAAAACTTGTGAAGCAATACGAGATAGATGTGATTGCGATAGGCAACGGCACGGCAAGCTCCGAAACCGAAACCTTCATCAAAAAGCTGAAAATCAGCGACAACGTAAAGACCTATATAGTAGATGAAAGCGGTGCATCAATCTACTCGGCATCGAAAACCGCACGCGAGGAATTTCCCGACCACGACGTAACCGTGAGAGGTGCGGTATCAATCGGCAGACGCTTGATAGACCCCTTGTCGGAATTGGTAAAGATAGACCCAAAATCAATTGGCGTAGGGCAGTATCAACACGATGTAAACCAGACGCAACTCAAAACCAGCTTAGACCAAACTATCGAAAATTGCGTAAACCTCGTGGGCGTGGACGTGAACACCGCTTCAAAATATTTATTAACCTACGTGTCGGGACTTGGCTCTAAATTGGCGGAAAACATAGTAGCATATCGAAAAGAAAATGGCAGGATAAACAATCGCAAAGAGTTGAAAAAGATAAAACTCATGGGAGCAAAATCATTTGAGCAATCTGCCGGTTTTCTGAGAATTACCGACGGCGATAATCCGCTTGACGCATCGGCAGTACACCCCGAATCGTACAAAATTGTTAAGGAAATAGCCTCCGATTTAAACATAGACATCAAAACCTTAATATCGGATAAAGCACTGCAAACCAAGATAGACCCAAACAAATATATCAACGAAAACACGGGCAAGGAAACAATAACCGACATCTTGAAAGAGCTGGCAAAACCCGGACGCGACCCTCGCAAAAAATTCGAGGAAATAAAATTCGACAAAAATATCCAATCAATCGAAGACCTGCACGAGGGCATGATTCTAAACGGGATAGTGAAAAATGTTACAAACTTCGGGTGCTTTGTGGACATCGGCATAAAAACCAACGGCTTGGTTCACATCTCCGAAATAGCCGACAAATTCATCCAAACTCCAACCGACATCGTGAAAGTGCATCAGCCTGTAACCGTGAAAATAACCTCCGTGGATTTAGACAGAAAGCGAATAGGCTTATCGATGAAAGGGTTGAATTAGGGTTAAAGCAGAAGTCCGAAGACGGAAGGTTCTAGCGGGTTTTGGCTATCGATATTCAAACCAAAATAATTACATTGAAATAAGTTTTATATTCAAAATTATAATACATTTGCAATAATTAATTTCTTAAAAAACATAAAATTACAAATATGAGAATTTTAAACAAATTAACAAGCAAAGCTATTGTAATACTGACACTTATGATAGCTGTAATTACGAGCAATTCTATTGCTCAACCGCTCGGAGTAAAAGTAGCGGGCGTGGACATCACCGATTCCAATTCGCAAGACATACTCGGTGCGATAGGCATGGGAACAGGTAGCATGAAGTACGACAAAACTACCCACACCCTCACCTTAGACAATGTCAATTTAGAGTGTGGAAATAAAGATGCAATCTTAGCGACATCATCATTGGACGAGTTCAACATTGTGTTGATAGGCGACAATGTGATTAGGCAAACAGCAGGCAAGCGAATAGACTTGCGAGCCGCCAAAAACACCATCTCGGGAACAGGTACACTTGATGTAAATTCCGTTTGGGGACCGGGCATATACCTTGACCAAACTGAGCTTGAAATATCAGGTGGTTGCACCGTAATAGCAAGCGGTGATTGGGGAATATGTGGCTTTACTACTCAAACCGGTAAACTTACTATCAACAACTCAACGGTAATGGCAAAAGGTGGACAAGGCTCTATCTGCGACCTCAAAGAATTAAAGTTAATAGACTGTGCCTTAACGTCTCCCGCCAAAGCCACCATAAAACTCGGCGTAGTACTAAATGCCGAAGGCGGTACTTGCACCGACCAAGTTATAATAGAGCCTGTAAACACATCGTATGAACTTTTTGTAAAAGGCATAAAAGTAACCGACGACAACAAAGACAATATCTTAGGCGACAACACCGCAAATTACAAACCCGATACCAAAACATTATTTCTAAACGGGGCAACAATAGAAGCCGGTGATAATGAAGCTATTATGTCAAAATCAGACATAATTATTGACATAAAAGGCATTAATAAAATAAGCTCAAATAAAGATGCTCTTTTGCTTGAAGCAAAAACTTATATCAGAGGCGACGGAAAACTTCACGCCACCTCCACCAACAACGCAGGCATAAAACTAACAGGCGAAGAATTAACTTTTGATAACATTTCCGAAATAAAAGCAACCGGCAAATGGGGCATATCGGGCAAAAACAACACCGGAGCTAACCGACTGATTGCCAAATCATCAAGCATCTTAGCAAAAGGTACTGAATACTCAATAGGAGGCTTTGAAAGCATCACAATGGAAGGCTGTCATATCTTCACTCCAAAAGAAGCCATCGTGAAAGACGGAACAGTAACACTCAACGATGCTCCTTGCACCGAAGAAATATCTATAAGCAACACCATTGAATATCCCATATTCGTATCAGGCAAAGCCGCTACAAGCCTCAACTACGAAGACATTTTGGGCGACGGCACAGCTGCTTTCGACCCCGAAGAGCATGTCCTAAGACTCAACAACTACAACTTTTCCACCACCGAATCAACCTCAGGAGTTTCTTGTCAGGTAGCCTTGGCAAATGTTACAATAATATTGTCGGGCGACAACAGCATTAACACCCCATATTTCGGAATGATATTCAGTTGCAATGCAAATGTAAAAGGTAACGGAACTTTAAAAATAACCTCAGGAAGTAATGCCGTAGTAATCAACCACTCCAAAGTAAGTTTCTTAGAAGGACCTACTTATGACATTGAGGGAGCGGGCGGTATCAACGGCTTCCCCACAGACCCGGGAGAATTGATTTTGCAAAGTGTAGATATGAAAGCAAAAGGAGATTTTGCAGGTTCTATTGCCAACTTAAAAAAGCTCAAACTTGCCAACTGCGAAATAATAAAACCCCAAGACGCAACCGTAACAGACGGCTCAATTACCAAAGACGGCGAAATCTACAAAGATGAAGTAATAATAAAAAAAATCACAGCACCAAGCGGTATCGAAAGCCTCATGAACGACAACATACAGATAGCAACTACACAAGGCAAACTCTCTGTATACGCCTCAAATAATCAACAAAACCCGATAAACATTTACACCGTTACAGGCAAAAAAGTTTACGCCGGCTATGTAAATAACTCATTAGAATTATCACTAAAACCCGGTTGCTACATCGTAAACATCAATAACAAAGCCACAAAAATAATCATACAATAATTCCTAACCCAAAGAGCCTAAACGATTAAAGGAAACCCCGTAGGGGTGGAATGTTTATAGCCCTCGATGTTAATCGGGGGCTTTATAACATGGGTTTACACCCATGCCAATAAACATACCATC
>PDWI01010431.1_pt1 | contig 11615 bp, 8 predicted proteins | sample 1430891 | NCBI WGS metagenome assembly PDWI01 (sample SAMN01162508, study PRJNA174530) | Oral metagenome, whole genome shotgun sequencing project. | biome: Marine environment; feature: Marine mammal; material: Swab sample of the gingival sulcus; isolation source: swab sample of gingival sulcus...
GAAGAAAATATACCTTAGCAAGGTTGAAGCAGAAGAATTTTACAATGTTCATAAAGGCAAGCCTTTTTTTGATGGTCTCACCGATTTTATGTCCAGCGGTCCTTGTATCGTTATGGTTCTTGAGGCAGAAAATGCTATCCGGAAATGGAGAACCTTGATGGGAGCAACAAACCCGGAAGATGCCGCAGAAGGAACCCTGCGAAGGCAATTTGGCGAAAGTCTTGGCCGTAATGCCACTCATGGTTCCGATGCTCCGGAAACAGCTGCCTTTGAGATAAGCTGTTTTTTCTCCAGACTGGAGCTGCTGTGAGGATATGGATACGGTATTTGCCCCTTTAACAACCTATTGTTCCATGGTGATATGTCTTAAAGGGGTAAATACTCCTGCAATGGAGCCTGGAGCCATTTGTCTTTCAATATTTCATACGGTGTTTTTCCTTTCAGCCCTGTTTTTTCATGGGCAAAGTTTTTCGCAAGCCAGGGCACAAGGCGCTTCGTTGTGGTGAAATTCTGGCAAAGAAACTGGAGAATGATCCCGTCATTACTTCTTTATACGTTTGGCAAACTCAAGCATTCTTCTGATAGGGAGCTGTGCTCTTTGAGCCAAATCTGCCGAAACCTGTATCTCGTTCGTCCCATTCTTCAGAACGTCATGGAGATTTTGCAAAGAGTTCATCCCCATCCAGGGACAGTTAGCGCAACTTTGACATGTTGCTCCCTCCCCGGCAGTAGGGGCTTCCAGCAATGTCTTGTCTGGGGCAGCCTGTTTCATTTTATTGAAAATGCCAGCATCTGTTGCTACTATAAAAATGTCATTTTTCATAGTGGCAACAGCCTTAATCATAGCTGTCGTTGAACCAACAAGATCGGCCTGTGCGACGATAGATTCCGGAGATTCAGGATGAACCAGAACGGCTGCTTCAGGATGAAGCTTTTTCAATCTCTCCAGAGCGACAGCCTTGAACTCTTCATGTACAATACAGGAACCTGGCCAGAAAATCATTTCGGCACCGGTGAGTTTCTGCACGTAATTGCCAAGATGCCTGTCCGGACCCCATAGTATTTTTTCTTTCCTTTCTGCAAGATGCTTAACTATTTCAAGAGCAATACCGGAGGTAACAACCCAGTCAGCACGGGCCTTGACCTCGGCGCTTGTGTTGGCGTAAACAACCACAGTGTGGTCTGGAAACTGATTACAATATTGATCAAAAAGTTTATGAGGGCAACCTTCATCAAGAGAGCAGGTTGCGTTAAGATCGGGCATGAGAACCCGTTTTTCATTATTTAATATTTTAGAGGTTTCGCCCATAAAACGCACCCCGGAAACAACGAGGGTGTCTGCCGGGTGTTCTGTTCCAAAACGCGCCATTTCCAGGCTGTCTGCAACACATCCCCCCGTTTCATCGGCGAGATCCTGAAGGGCACTATCTGTATAATAATGTGCTACGAGAACAGCATTTTCCTTTTGGAGCAGAGTCTTGATCCTGTTTTTTAATTCTCTCGTTTCTTCTGGGCTTAATTCAGGTGCTTCAGGAAGACTGGGAACCTGTGTTCTTGGTATTTCAATATCAGCTTGTTTGGCCTGCATCGGGTTTTCCTGCACTGTATTTTAGATGAAACCTGAATTCGTGAGCGTTCAAAAACAGTGCAGATGCAAGGCGGTAACATATTGATTTATACATTTGGTATATCAATATGTTACCAACACAGCAGCTGTGTTGTTTCTGGCCGCCCCGCAGGGCGGTTTGGTGAGCCTGAATATTAACTTTGTTTCATTTTTTCTCTTTTGCAACAATGCGTTATGAATAATCAGGCTCTAAACCGTCACGGATTCAGGTAAAGGTAAAATTATAAATGGGAAAATTCGTTCTGTAACTATCCATAACAGACTTTTTCCCAGGATAAAAGCGACTAATTATAGTGTGCCTGAAAAAAACGTAAACTAAAAAATAAGGCAATAATCGGTGAAAAATAAGTACAAGACGTAATATGTTTATCCGCACTTCCTGGTATTTATCGTAATTTCCTTCGTCTTCTTCTGCTTCCTCCAGCTATGACAACGAGTCCAACAACACCAAAAAAGAGCAGGGTTGAAGGTTCAAGAGTTGGTTTTGACGACTGACCGGAGAAGGAGCCCGTCTGAAAGGAATCTTCACCATGTACATAATCTCCCACAGCGTTTATAGCCATTTTAAGCTGATACCTCTGGTCTGCTGTTAATAATCTTGAAAATGTGGTTACAAACGTGTCACTGAAACCGTAATCAAAAGAATAGGCCTGGAGCTGGAAATCATCACTGACAAGTGGAGAATCATTTTGACCGTTTATCTTGTCCAGTGACACAGGAGTTGTCATTCCTGATGCAAGGGTGACCTGTTGTCCTCTAAGGAAAAAGGTAAAAGCATCATTATTGGGGCCTGACTTGTTAACAGTATGCTGACTGTACTGGGGTGATGTAAAAAAACTGTCAAAATAAATTGTTTCCTCAAGCGCAAAATCAACTTCAAGCACGGTTGCATCAAAATCAATCACAGTGTTGTCAAACTCAAATTCAGTAGCATCAACTTCAAGGACAATGGGATGGAGCGTGTTCTGATCTGCAAGAACAATCAGATCAGAACCATCTCCTGATGTATTGACTACAGAGTCCTTTGTACCAGAACCTGTGTCTGCAGTCAGGAAAGTTTCGCTATCGAAAAAAATGGAATCAACCAGAGATTGGGCAAACCCCTGCGATGAGTCCATCAGGGTAACTGTTAACGCCGAGGCCTGGCTGTTGATTAAAAGCAAAAATAATGCAACAATAAATATTTTTTTCATCATTCGTTTTCCTCTGTCCTTGTTTCAAAACAACCGCCACCTGTCGACTATTATCAACCTGGATCCGTGGCGGTTGGATGGGCCTGATATGCAAGATCTAGTTTCAGTCTCCCCTTTTCGGGACAACGCGCTATGAATAATCAGGCTCCAAACCGTCATGGATTCGGGAGCAAGTAAAAAGGTTTCTGTAAAAAATATTTCAAGCGGAAAAAGCATGTATACCTCAGTTGGAATGCATATTGAGTGCCAGAAAAGGGAAAACAAATTGGTGTATATTCGCGCGGCATAACCCCGGCAGATACTTTGGGTTTATGTCGGTATCATTTTTCGCTGCTCAGAGGCAGATGAAAAAATATGTGAAAAATCGTGGGCGTACACAGAAATTGTCAGGAAATCTGAATTTATTTTTCAAATTTTTCCATTATTGCGGAAAATAATATGGGTAACAAGCCAAGGGCAGACATTTTTTATGACATAAGCTGAGCAACCTCTACCGATAATCTACTAAAATCATTAATGGTAAGGTTTTCCGGCCGCTCTTTGGGAAGTATGTCCGCCGCTGACAGTGCGGCAAGGGCTTTTTCCCTGCAAAGTTCCTTGTGTATTCTGCCTGCCTGCCCCCAGATTCCTGGATGGCTCAAGGTATTGGCAAGTGTCTTTCGGCGTTGGTTAAAGGCCGTACGAACCAGTTTCTGCATCAATGACCAGTTGTAATTTTCTTTAGGCTCAATACCGGGAGCTGTTCTGGTAAAGTCGATGGTAATAACCATGGAATGTACCTTTGGCTGTGGGTAAAATTCACTCGGTTTCAGCAACAGCTTCTGCTGAACTGCAGCGACACTTCCCAGTAAAATGGTTGGCACACCATAATCTTTTGATCCTGGCAGGGCAGAAAGCCTTTCTGCAACCTCCTTTTGCAGCATTACGGTGACTGTTGAGATGTGCTCCGCGTTTTCAATGAGTTTAAAAATAAACGGATTGGAGATGGAATAGGGCAGGTTAGCCAGTATTTGCAACGGACTTCCACACTGTTTCCTGATCGCGGCAATGTCGGCCTTAAGAAAATCCTGATGGACAATAGTGACGTTTTCCGGAAGATCTCCTTCTGTTTCGTGAAAACGGACAATTCCGCTGTCTATTTCAAAGGCTATTACCGCTTTTGCGGCTTTTGCCAGCGGGATAGTTAACGCCCCAAGTCCGGGACCTACTTCGATAATGGTTGCGTTGCTGGCAACATTGCCCGCTTTGACAATAGCTTCCGCTGTTTGTTGGTGGACGAGAAAATTTTGCCCGAGACGTTTTTTAGGGGCAAGACTGTATTTATTAAGTGTTTCGTGGGCGAGACGACCATAAATTCCCATAGTATCCAATATGTTTTGTTGTTTTGTAAAAGGATGGCGGAATTAATTCTGTTGCTTCTGCATACACCTTGTTCCCGAGCAGGGAGAGCAGCCCGGCGTTCCTGTCGGCTAGCCCGGGTTTCCCGTGAGTTTTTTTGTTTTAAACAACTGCATGATACTATTTTGCATATCAAAATTCCTTAAAAGACAGTCTGTTTTTCACAAGGAAAAACAAAAACTCCCCCCGGGGTGGGCGATTTTTCCGCAAGCCTTCGTTACAAGGCGCTCCGTGTAGTTTACTATAGCGAAACGCCTTGTGCCTTGGCCTGTGAAAAACTTTGCCCATGAGAAATTCAGGCTAGCCCAGTCGGGATCTGGAATAGACATCATCATTTATGGAAAGAGGGCCCTTTTCCCTGAACTGATGTTTACCGCTGAGGGCTATCATCGCCCCGTTATCAGTGCAAAAGGAAAGTTCAGGTGCAAAGAATGTTAATGATTCCTGGTGGCAGCGTTGCTGAAAGACCTCTCTCAGTCGTCTGTTGGCCGAGACACCGCCGCCAATAGTGACGTTGGCCAGTTCATACTTCCGGGCAGCTTTGAGGGTTTTGGTAACCAGAACATCCACAACCGCATCTTCAAAGGCAGCACAGACATCCTCTTTTGAAAAAGTATCATTTTTTTTGTTGCTGTTAACGTAGTTCAAAACAGAGGTTTTCAGGCCGCTGAAACTGAAATCAAAGGAACCTGGGTCAAGCCAGGAACGCGGGAATTTGTGTGTAGCAGGATCACCTTTCGCGGCCAGCGCAGCAACATGCGGTCCACCAGGGTAGGGAAGCCCCAACAGTTTCGCCACCTTGTCAAAAGCTTCCCCTGCAGCGTCATCCCTGGTACGGCCAAGACAGGTAAATCTGGTGTAGGTTTCTGCCAGATAAAGAGCAGAAGTACCGCCGGAGGCAATAAGCGAGATATAGGGAAATTCAGGTTTATTGTCCGTCAGAAACGGAGAAAGAATATGCCCACTCATGTGATCGACGCCAACAACTGGTATATTGTTCACATGGCCCAGCCCTCTGGCGTAGGAAAAGCCAACAAGAAGGGACCCCACCAGCCCGGGGCCCTGGGTGACGGCAATAAGCTCTATCTCTTCCAGCTTTTTTTCAGCTGTCTTCAGGGCCTTTGCCGTTACACGATGTATATTTCGTAAATGTTGTCTGGATGCCAGCTCGGGTACAACACCTCCAAATTTCGAGTGTATTTCATCCTGGCCTGAGAGAATGTTGGAGAGAACCGTATCATCGTTTAATACGGCTGCTGCTGTGTCGTCGCATGAGCTTTCAATGCCTAAAATTAACATAAACCGCTTTTCTGGTTGTGAGTCACTGCTATCGTGATAATTATAGAGTATCATATGTGTTGATTCAGCCGTAATGCCGCCAGGGTACACATATGATTTTTGGAAGTTATATCATCAATAAGTAACAAACAGCACCGGGAATACAAACGGTGTATATCCACGCACTGAGTATAAACCTACCGTGACGCAGAAAATACAAACAATAAACCCTCTTGTCGATCAATTTTCTCGTACAATATCCTATTTGCGGCTTTCAATAACAGATCGGTGCAATTTACGCTGTAGATATTGTATGCCCGAGAGTAATAATGAAGATTTGGTAGCAACAAAGACAGGTACATTTCTCTCACATAACGATTTACTAACCTACGAAGAACTAGAGCGGATTGTCAGGATAGCGGTCTCTCTCGGGATGAATAAACTTCGATTAACCGGAGGTGAACCTCTGGTTCGTAAAGGTGTTCTTGATTTTATCAATAATCTATCCGCTATTAATGGTCTGGAACAAATTCGGCTTACTACAAACGGGGTGCTGCTGGAACAGTATGCCGATGGATTGTTTGCCGCAGGGGTACGGCAGATCAATGTTTCCCTGGATTCTCTCCAGCCTGACAAATTCAGGAAAATTACAGGCCGGGATAAATTTGACAGGGTATGGGCCGGTCTTGAAAAGGCTGTTCAAACAGGTTTTAAAATTAAGATCAATGCTGTAGCCATGAGGGGGGTTAATGACGATGAATTTGCCGATTTTGCCCGTCTTGCCCTGAAGTATCCGTTCAAGGTTCGTTTTATAGAGTTTATGCCGGTTGGCGAAAAGGATAGCTGGAACAAGGAGCAGTTTATAAAAACAGATAATATAATGGAAAGGATACGCTCTGTCGGGAGACTGAAGGCTCTTGCCAATACACATGGTTCGGGGCCTGCAAGGATGTTTTCCATAACAGATTCAAGGGGGCAACGGGGGGAGGTCGGCTTTATCAGTCCGATAAGCCATCATTTTTGCGATCAATGCAATCGTTTGCGTTTAACCTCGGAGGGGCAGCTGAGAGCTTGTCTTATCCAGCATTACCAGACAGATCTGAAGATGATATTACGCTCTGGAGGCAGTGATCGGGAGATTGCGGCAGCGATTCGCGATACCATTCTAAACAAGCCTAAAGGACACTCCCTCAATAACGAGGGAGATGTGGAAAAACATGCAAGATATGGCGGGGGGATGTCACGAATTGGAGGCTGAGGTATCCTGTGGATAAGAGCCAAACCACTCAAAACAGGAGCATTTCTTTTTTAAGGTTTGACAGCCACGTTTGATATTTTTGTCATCTATATGACCAAGAATATCCACGAAAAACAGATACTTCGATTGCTCTCCCTCTGCTGGTCTGGATTCGATTTTTACCAGGTTTATCTGTTCATCAGAGAGGATGCCCAGAGTCTCGTTAAGTGCCCCGGGGCTATCTTTTATGCCGAGCAGTATGGATGTTTTATCTGCACCGCTTCGCGAAGGTGATTCCTTACCGATTATCAGAAACCGCATACTGTTATTCTGATGGTTTTCAATTCCTTTAACCGCAGTTTGAAGACTGCAGGTTTTTATTGCGAGCAAGGGGGTCAGTACTCCGATGTTCGGGTTGTTTTCTGCCATTTTCACTGCGGAGCCAGTCGAGGATACAGGCACAGTGGGAATTGAAGGAAGTCTTTTATCTAGCCAGTCTCCGCAATGCCTGAGAGCATGAGGGCATGAGACAATCGCCTGGATGTCCTCTATGTTTCCAGATTGACAGGCAATACTATAACTTGTCTCCAGATACGCTTCACCGCAAATCTGCATCTTGTATTTTATAAAACAATCAAGGCTTGAGAAGACAACACCTTCAACGGAGCTCTCAGCGGGCACTATTCCATATAGGGAACGACCTGTCTTTACATCGTCGAAAATCTCGTCAATGCTCATCCTGGATCTGTATTCTGCAGAGTGGCCAAAATATTTAATTCCGGCAAGATGGCTGAAAGTTGCCTCAGGCCCCAAAAAAGAGATGATCGTTTTATGCTGGGAATTTCTACAACTTGTTATAATCTCATGAAAAATTGATTTTAATGCGTGCCGGGGAAAGGTGTCTGCGTTGTCAGTTAGCAGCCGATCATAGATTTGGCGCTCCCTTAGTGGATCCCATGTTGCCTTTTGGGAGCTGTCCTTTAGTTTACCAATCTCCCTGGCAAGGGCAATCCGCTCTTTTAACAGACTCAGGATCCCGCTGTCTATAGCGTCAATTCTGTCACGGATATTTTTTATAGCTGTGTTTGCTTCTGGGTTCATACAAGGAAAGGTTGTTAAGGTTAATTTTTTCTGGAGTGCTACCAAAACTAGTTTGCCACTCTGGTAATGTCAAGCAATCTCTGGGCGTACAATCCTGTTATGCTTCTGTTTTGCTTTTTAAAGGAAAACAGAAGCGGCAGGTGGACATGGAATCATCGTTTCAGGTATATGAACATATTGAAATTTTAAAATATTTTGTTGCGTATGGATTCTTATTCAATTATTGTGCTTTACCGGTCTGACAGGCGTACGCGGTTTGGAGTATGTCTTTTTTTTCAGGTCAATTATTCTTTTGACAAACGGGAAGAGTTACAGTAAAGCAATATTCTGAGTAAAATTGGGTCTTTGTGGCTCGTGTACTTGTAAAGAAAATTCAGCAGGAGGAATTCATGAACAAGAAGGAATTAATTGAAAGTATCGCTAGCGCTGCGGATATAAACAAGGCAGAAGCAGAGAAAGCACTTAACGGCACGCTTTTAGCTATCGCAGAAAGTTTGAAAAAGGGTGACAAGGTGACTCTCGTAGGCTTTGGTACTTTTTCTGTATCAAAGCGCGATGCACGGCAGGGAAGAAATCCGCAAACAGGAAAAACCATTGAAATTCCAGCGAAAAATATTGTCAAGTTCAAGGCTGGTTCCAAGCTGTCTGATGCTGTTAATTAATATTCCTTACGGTCATGAGTTTTGGTGTGAGTAAACTTGCACCGGATGCTGCACAGGATGGCGGCAAGTTTACTGTTCCGGTAGCTTTTTTATAGTATTGATGGCTCTCCAGAGGCCGTTCCTTTTTCAGGAGCGGCCTTTTCTGGTTTATAGCCATAAAGGGATTCGCGAGAGAAAAAATCATATGCAAGCTACACTTTTGGACTATGGGGCCGGTAATGTTCGCAGTGTGCGTAATGCACTCAGAAAACTTGGTTGTTCTGTTCTTGAAACGCAGTCTCCAGCAGATATTCTGGATGCTGAAAAACTTGTTTTCCCGGGGGTTGGCTGTTTCGGGCTGGTAATGGATCGTCTGCGTGAAAGTGGTTTTGTGGAACCGCTGCGCCGGAGGATAGAGGAGGACAGACCGTTTTTAGGCATTTGTGTCGCCTTGCAGGTTCTTTATGAAGGAAGTGAGGAAACTCCCGGTGTAAAAGGACTTGGTGTTATTCCCGGGCAGATCAGACGTTTCAGAGGCTCTGAACTTGCAGTTCCGCAAACTGGCTGGAACGGGATCAGGATATGTAAACCCTCTCGTTATTTTTCAGACTATAATAAGGAAAAATTGTATTTTGTTCATTCATATCATGCCCCGGTAGATGAAACGCCTGTCGAATGGCAGCTTGCCCTCACTGATTATGGAAATGAATTTGTTTCCGCTGTGGAAAGGGGGCAAACAACAGCTTTTCAATTCCATCCTGAAAAAAGCGGGAAGGCTGGCCTTCAGATTCTGGATAGCTTTCTGAAAAATGATTCTATCACCATCCAGAGTCGTTTTTTTGCCGACAAAGCTGATGCTCCGGCTCGAATTGCCAGGCGGGTTATAGCCTGTCTGGATGTGCGTGCCAACGATCACGGTGATCTTGTGGTTACCAAAGGCGACCAGTACGATGTCAGGGAGAAGGGGGAGGTTCGAAATCTTGGCAAACCTGTCGAGTTGGCACAAAAGTATTACGAAGATGGTGCTGATGAGGTGACATTTTTAAATATCACCGGTTATCGTGATTTTCCCCTTAAAGATCAGCCAATGCTGGAGGTACTGAAAAAAACTTCAGAAAATGTCTTTGTTCCACTGACAATAGGCGGCGGAATCCGTGAATTTACCGATAGTAATGGAAAATACTCCTCCGCCCTTGATGTTGCCTCCGCTTATTTTCGGGCTGGTGCGGATAAAATTTCGATAGGCAGCGATGCCGTTTACGCCGCAGAAAATTATTTGAAGTATGGAGAAAAAAACGGAGAATCCTCAATTGAGCAGATTTCCAGAATTTACGGAGCTCAAGCTGTTGTAATTTCGGTGGATCCCAGAAGGGTTTACGTTGGTGCTCCTGAAGAGACAGTTCACGTAACCCTCAAGACTGCAAGGCCGGGGCCGCAGGGAGAGGAGTACTGCTGGTATCAGTGTACCGTCAAAGGCGGACGTGAGGAAAGGGATCTTGATGTGGTGCAGTTGGTTACGGCTTGTGAAGTTCTTGGAGCCGGTGAAATTTTGCTGAATTGTATTGATAAAGATGGAACGAATGACGGATTTGATCTGGAGCTGATCAGGCTTGTGAAGGCAGCGGTGACTATCCCGGTTATCGCGTCCAGTGGTGCTGGATGTGAGGAGCATTTTGTGGATGTCTTCCAGAATACAGAGGTCGACGCAGCTCTGGCTGCGGGCATTTTTCATCGCGAAGAGGTAAAAATTGCTGACATAAAAAAGCAGCTGGAATCCTCAGGAATTGAAACCCGTTTCTGATTTATCTATGCTTACTGCAGAATTTATGGTAGGGTGAGTCCTGTCTTTTTATCGCTCGGAAGAGTTGCTGACTCCGGTGAAGGATGTCATTTTTCCCGCTCTTGTCAGCCCCCTGTTCTTGTCGGGCTGTTATGCCTTCCCGCAGTGCCGAGGAGACGTGTAATCCTCTCCATCTTTTGGGGTGTTTTTTGGAGAAGGCGTCGTACAGCAGTAAACAACCTTAACAGAGGAGACAGACTATGGAGAGAGTTGTATCGTTTTGGGACCGCCTGTGGCAAATGCATGAAGAGACAAAGGCGTTAGTCCTGTTTCGCCCCAGGAGCATGGTTCGCCACTTCATTCACCAGCAAAACAGTGAGATAAAAGAGGACGTTCAGGAGAAGGAGGTTTCCCTCGCCGACGAGCTGGAATCAGCACCGGGCGAGCATATTTCCCGCCTGAAAACCGGTCCTGGTGGTGTGGATGAGGAAGACCCCAAGGAATTCAGCATGCGCCAGAAAGTTGGTTTGCTGCTTGGTCCGGCATTGTTTGCCTTGCTCCTGCTGATGCCCACACCTGCAGGAATGACTCCTGAGGCCCAGAAAATGGCTGCTGTTGCAGTGCTTATGGCCACCTGGTGGATGACTGAGGCCATTCCTATTCCGGCGACATCCCTGCTGCCCCTGGCATTGTTCCCCTTGTTGGGCATCATGCACACCAAAAAGGCTGCCGCGCCTTATGCCTCGCATCTGATTTTCCTGTTTATGGGCGGCTTTATCATCGCCCTGGCCATGCAGCGCTGGAACCTGCACCGCCGTATTGCAATGCTGATTGTCAAGATTATCGGTTTTTCGCCAGGCCGTCTCATTTTCGGTTTTATGATCGCCACAGCAGTGTTGTCGGCCTTTGTATCTAATACGGCAACAACCGTGATGATGATGCCCATTGGTCTGGCGATTATTGCCCACGTCGTTGCCGAGGGCAAAAAAACCGGGCTTGATCAGAAAATCGATTTTACTCCTGAAAACTTCAATTTTGGTCTCAACCTGATGCTTGGTATAGCCTATGCCGCTTCCATCGGCGGTATCGCTACCCTCATCGGTACTCCACCGAACACCGTTCTTGCCGGTTACCTGCAAAAGACCTACGGTTATGAGATTACCTTTGCTTCCTGGATGATGGTTGGTGTTCCCCTGACGGCAGTATTTCTGCCCGTCTGCTGGCTGTGGCTGACCAGGGTTGCCAATCCGATGAAATTGAAAAAGGTACCCGGCGGCAGGGAGCTGATTGATCAGGAACTCAAGGAAATGGGTCCGATGAGTACCGGCGAGAAGTGGACTGCGCTGGTTTTTGGCCTGAC
>PDWI01008959.1_pt1 | contig 11612 bp, 8 predicted proteins | sample 1430891 | NCBI WGS metagenome assembly PDWI01 (sample SAMN01162508, study PRJNA174530) | Oral metagenome, whole genome shotgun sequencing project. | biome: Marine environment; feature: Marine mammal; material: Swab sample of the gingival sulcus; isolation source: swab sample of gingival sulcus...
ATATGTCTTTGACCATGAATAAGGCATTAGAAGAAATATCGAAACTTCAAAATCCAACTTTGTCAGAATTAGTTAGAACAATATCAAAGGGTTGTTTGATAGGAGCTAGAGGGAACTCTGGTGTTATACTTTCACAAATCTTTAGAGGATTTTCCAATGCCTTAGTAGATAAAGAAAGTATCAGCGTAAGTGATTTTAAAGAAGCTCTTATAGCGAGCAAAGAGACAGCGTATAAGGCTGTATTAAAACCAGTGGAAGGTACTATTTTGACGGTTATTCGTGAAATCGCAGAGTGTGCAGAAAATCTAGATGATGACTTAAATGATTTTAATGTGTTTTTTGAAAAAATTGTGGAAGTGGGTAGGGCTTCTTTGGAAAACACACCAAATTTGTTGCCACCACTTAAGGAAGCAGGAGTTGTAGACTCTGGCGGAATGGGATTATTAATTATAATAAGTGGTTTTTATGAAGCTTTTCAAGGTATCAAAATTGATTTATCTGATTTTGAGCTTGGACACAAACTTCCTAGTGAAGTGCCAGCTCAAAGTCACATAGACCCAGAAAATATAACTTTTACTTACTGCACCGAGTTTATTATTCAAGGAGAAAAAGTAGAAAATTGTGACTTAAAACCATATATTTTGGGCATTGGAGATAGCGTAGTCTACGTTCCAGATGGCGATATATTAAAGGTTCACGTACACACTGATAAGCCTGGTGAAGTCTTAAGTAAGGCGCTTGAATATGGTGATATTATAAAGACAAAAATAGAAAATATGCGTTTGCAACACAGTGAAATTCTTTCTTCAATGGATGAAAACAGTGAAATTGAAGAAACAGAGTATAAAGAAAATGCCTTCTTGGCAGTATGCTCTGGCTCTGGAATGGCAGAAATATTAAGGTCTATGGGCATCGATTCTTTGATTGAAGGTGGACAAACGATGAATCCTTCGACCAATGATTTCCTAGAAGCTATTAAGAAAATAAACGCAAAAAATATTTTCGTATTCCCTAATAATTCAAATATCATATTAGCAGCTAATCAAGCCTCTGAATTAAGTGAAAAGAACGTTTTAGTAGTACCTACTAAGACCCTTCCTCAATGTGTATCAGCAATGTTTGTATACGATGAAGAAAAGGGTGCAAGTGAAAATTTAGAAACTTTTAATGAAGAAATTCCAAAAGTTAAGACTCTACAGATAACTCATGCTGTAAGAGATACCCAAATTGGAGAAGTAAATATCAAAGAAGGAAACTATTTAGGAATAGCAGATGGCAACATCATCCACTGTGAAGATGATATTGTTTCGACTATCATGACTTCTTTAGACAAACTTAGTGGAGAAAATGATGAACTGATTTCCATATATGCTGGAAAAGATGTTAGTGAAGAAGAATCCAATAAAATTTTCAGTATGATTGAAGAAAAGTATGAAGATTTGGATGTAGAACTCAGAAGAGGAGAACAACCAGTATACTATTATATTATTTCAGTAGAATAAGATGTTAAAGCAATCAATTAAAACTATTAAGGGTATAGGCAGCAAAAAAGCAGAATTTTTTGCAAGTTTAGGAGTTTACTCACTTCTAGACTTAATGAGTCTGTACCCTTTTAGGTATGAAGATTTATCGAGTCCAAGCATGATATCAGACATAGAAAATGAAGAGGAGGCTGTATTTTTAGCTAGGGTACTCAGTTTTGAGAGTTCTAGATCTTACAATGGAAAAAATATTTTAAGAGTTAATCTCAGCGATGATTATTCTAAGATGCAAGCTATTTTTGTGAATTCCCCATATATACAAAAATTGTTAATAAAGGACGAAATATATTGGTTTCACGGAAAATGCTCAGTGTACGGAAAATATAAGTCCGTATTTCATCCAGAATTCTTATTATATAGCGATAAACCAGAGGGTATGGGTATTAAACCCGTATACCCTTTGAACAAAGACTTGAAGCAAAAAGATATAAAAAACGCTTTGGCATCGTGTGAGAATTTATTTGACCTTATCGAAGAAAATTTGCCAGAAAAAATAATCGACAAATTTGACTTGATAAAAAAGTCTGAAGCTATGTATGCCATGCATTTTCCAAGTAGCATGGAAAATGTAGAGAAAGCTAGATATCGATTGAAGTTTGAAGAAATATATCTACAACAAAAGGAAATATTTGAAAAAAGAAAGCTAGAAAGAGAAAAAAAGAGAAAGAACTTTTATACTGATGTAAATAGTGAAGAAATCTTTTCTATCTATGATTTTGAACTGACAGAGTCGCAGAAAAAAACAGTAGAAGATATTAGATGTGATTTAAAAAGCGATGCCATAATGAAAAGACTCATCTTTGGGGATGTCGGTTCTGGTAAAACTGTTATCGCCATTTCAGCAGCCTATATGGCTCTTAAATCTTCTTATCAGACTTGTATTATGGCACCGACTGAGGTATTAGCTACTCAACATTATGAGGAATTTAAAAAGTATCTTTCCAAAGAAGCAAAGATATGCTTACTAGTAGCTTCAGTCAAAGAAAAAGATAGACTCATTAAAGAAATAGCGGCAGGAAGATATGACATTATAGTAGGGACTCATGCTCTAATACAGGAGAATGTGAGCTTTAAGAAGCTGAGCATAATCGTTACCGATGAAGAACATAGATTTGGTGTAAAACAAAGACATTCTTTGCAAAATAAAGCTTTAGATGGGGCAGATACCTTATCGATGAGTGCTACACCTATACCCAGAACTCTATCCATGATTTATTACGGAAATTTGGATATATCCTATTTAGTAGATATGCCAAAGGGGCGAAAAAAAATAATTACCAAGTTTGTAGATGGTAGAGAAAATAAGAAAAAACTTCTTAAATTTATTTATGATAAGATTAAAGAGGGGGAACAAGCATATTTTTTAGCGCCTAGGATAGAAGACGATGAGGAAAAAAATAAGTCATCTGTAGAAAAAATGGTCAAATATTTTAGGGAAATATTTCCAGATTTTTCTATTTCATATCTCTATGGAAAAATGAATTCTGCTGAAAAAGAAAGGCGGATGGAAGCCTTCAAAAAAGGCGAAATTTCCATATTGATATCGACTACGGTTATCGAGGTCGGGATTAATGTTCCTAATGCCACTATAATACTTATCAGTGGAATTGAAAATTTTGGTTTATCTCAACTTCATCAATTACGTGGACGGGTAGGCAGAGGCGAAAAACAATCATACTGTTTTTTAACCACAAACAAGAAAAGTCCAAACCTCATGAATAGAGTGAAAGCTATGGAAAGATATAATAGTGGTTTCGATATCGCAGAAATGGATCTTAAGATGCGTGGGCCTGGGGAAATTTTAGGTGATAAACAGCATGGATTCAAGCTTTTTAAACTAATTGATTATCTTGAAGACCACGACTTAATAATGAAAGTTCATAAAATTTTTCTAAATAATGAAGATTAGGCTAATAAAATTTGTTACAGTACCGATAAAAATTACAGCGGGTAAGAAAGAAAAGAATACCTACAAAAAAACACGATATCGGTGCTCTAAAGTTCCTATTATCGTGTTTTTTTTATTTGTGTAGGAAGGGTGAAAAATTGAGAAAAAAAACAGTTATTATATCGGGCGCTTCAAGAGGCATTGGAAGGGCGTGCGCTTTTAAGTTTGGCAGCGAAGGTTACAACCTTTCTCTATCATGTTTAAATAATTATATCGCCTTAAAAGAATTAAAATATGAGCTTGAAACTATGGGTGTTAATGTCTTTATAAAAAAGTGTGATATATCAAATTCAAATGAGGTAGATGAGTGGGTTAAAGAAACTTATCATAAGTTTTCTAATATTGATGTCGTAGTCAGTAATGCTGGTCAAGCTCTGTACTCTCTTCTAGTAAACACAAGTGAGGAAGATTACAATAGGATATTGGAAGTGAATTTAAAGGGTAGTTTTTTATTGTCCAAAGCAGTATATGATAGAATGGTATCTCAAAAATATGGTGCTATCATATTTATATCCTCTATATGGGGGCATTACGGCGCTTCTTTTGAAAGTGTTTACGCAGCTTCAAAAGGTGGTATTATCAGCCTTTCTAAATCTTTAGCGAAGGAACTTGGGCCATCGAATATCAGGGTGAATACCGTTGTTTCAGGAGCTTGTCGGACGGATATGTTAAAAGGCTTTAGCGATGAGGAAGTAAATGACATAGCATCTCAAATCCCACTTCAAAGAATAGCAAAACCTGAAGAAATAGCTGAAGCTGTATTTTTTTTAGCCTCTGAAAATGCTAGTTTTATTAGTGGAGCAGAGCTCTTTGTAGATGGTGGCTACTCGCTTTAGGTGTTTTTTACAATTTTAAAATCTTTTACCATAAGTTTATTGAACTTATCTTCTTTACTACAATTCAATTATGATGTATAATATTCTTGTTTTAAACAAAAGGAGCTATTTTAATGAAATATTTTTTGGCATCAGCATCACCGAGACGAAGGGAACTTTTAAAGTATCTAATAGATGATTTCCTCGCTGAAAGTACTGACATTGATGAAAAATTAAGTGAAGATGATGATATAGAACCCCAACTTATGTCTTTAGCTTACCAAAAAGCATTCACTTTAGAAAAAAGGTTGGTACAAAAAGATGAGATAGATAAAGGTGATGTTGTGATAGGCTCAGATACCATCGTTTATTTAGATGGTATTTTGGAGAAGCCTAAGGATAAAGAAGATGCAGCATCTATGCTAAAAAAATTGAGTGGGAAGATGCATTCAGTTTACACTGCTATAGCTGTCATTAAATCAGGTGAAAATCTTGCTCTACTTGATATCAATAAGACAGATGTTTATTTTAGGGAACTTAGTTCTTCAGAAATATATGAGTATATCGAGACAAAAGAACCCTTAGATAAGGCGGGAAGCTATGCTATCCAAGGAAAGGGCGCTAGGTTTATTAAAAAAATAGATGGTGATTTTTATTCTGTTATGGGCTTACCCATAAATATTTTAGATAAAATGCTAAGAGAAATTGTTTAGATTATAAATATACTTAGGGGAGTATTTATTTTTGAGTAAAACAAATCGTAAAATCGATGGGTATTTAACGGATGAAATGCCTATAGAACGCCTTATCTTAAAAGGGCCTGAAAGTTTATCCTTGACAGAACTCTTATCAATTATACTGGGAATAGGGGTAAAGGGCCTAAATGTCGTTGAACTTAGTAGGAATATTTTACATTCAAGTGGCGGTTTAAAAGAATTGAGTAAAATGGATTCCACGTCCTTAATGGAAATTAAGGGAGTGGGAAAATCAAAGGCAGCAAAGATATTAGCTACCTTTGAATTAGCAAAGAGACTCGACGAACTAAGTCCAAAGACAAAACCCTTAGCTAATAATCCATACGCAATATACGAGTACGCAAAATATAGTTTAAGATTTAAGGATAGGGAACATTTTTTGGTCTTGCTATTAAATACCAAACATGAGATAATTACGCATGATTTAGTTTCTATCGGTACAGCTGATAGAACTTTTGCTGAGCCTAAAGAAGTCTTTAAACTCGCTATAAAAATGGGTGCTTATGCTATTGCTGTGTGTCACAACCATCCAAGTGGACACATCAAACCATCCATGTCAGATATTACTTTAACTAAGAGACTTGTAAATTCTGGCTCTTTGCTTGGAATTCCTCTTGTAGACCACCTTATAATTGGAGAAAATGAATATTATAGTTTAAAAGCTAATGGAGATATGTGAAAGGAGAACGTAAATGGCGTTCAAAAATTTTTTTGCGACCTATCTAGGCATAGACCTAGGTACAGCGAATACTCTCGTTCACTTGAGAGGAAAGGGAATAGTATTAAGAGAGCCATCAGTTGTGGCTATTGATGAAAAAACAAAAACCGTGTTAGCAGTAGGTGAGGATGCCAAGAGAATGATTGGTAGAACACCTGGAAATATAAAAGCAATAAGACCTTTAAGAGACGGCGTTATAGCCGATTTTGATGTTACTCAGAAAATGTTGAGATACTTTATCAGTAAGGCTATCCCAGGAAAGAATATTTTTACCGTTCCAAAGGTAGTCGTAGGCGTTCCCTCTGGTGTTACAGAGGTTGAAAAAAGAGCTGTTGTAGAAGCTGCTTTAAGTGCTGGTGCTAAGGAAGCCCTACTACTCGAAGAGCCCATGGCTGCTGCAATAGGTGCCAACTTACCAGTATCAGACCCCACAGGTTCTATGGTAGTTGATATAGGTGGTGGAACTACTGAAATAGCTGTTATTTCTCTAGGCGGAATAGTAACAAGCAAGTCTATAAGAGTAGGCGGGGACGAGCTTGACGACTCTATTATGAGCTATATAAAAAAGGAATATAATTTAATGATAGGAGAGCGTACAGCTGAAGATATCAAAATGAACATAGGTTCTGCATTTAGAAGCGATGAGATAGTATGCATGGAAGTTACTGGTAGAAACCTCGTTACAGGACTACCTAAGACCTTAAAAGTGTGTTCAGATGAAATTTTAGGAGCAATGAGTGAACCCATTTATCAAATATTAGAGGGAGTAAAAGCTACCCTAGAACAAACTCAGCCAGAATTATCAGCGGACATTATGCTTCAGGGTATCGTTTTAACTGGTGGCGGAGCCTTACTAGACGGTCTAGATAAATTGATAGAATCAGAAACTAGGATACCCGTATATATAGCTGAAAATGCTTTAGACTGTGTGGCAGATGGTACTGCTAGTTCTATAGAAGACTACGATTTATATAAGAATGTTTTTCTAAGTACAGACTAATCTTCTTGTATAGGTATATAAAATGAACAAAGAAACACCAAAATTAAAATCTTGGATGCTAGTTATTATATTGCTCTTAACCCTACTTGTAATAGGTATAACAGCTGGTGGTAGAGACAGTATAAGCTATATTGAAAATGTAATTGGAAATGTACTTAGTCCAGTACAAAAGAGTTTAACATCACTATCTTATTTTATTTCCGAAAAAACCTATCCCATTCGCCACGTTTTTACCTTATCGGAAGAAAATGCCAAATTAAAGGAGGAACTCTTAGAAACGCGTCAGGAACTTATCAATCAAACTATGTTAAAGGAAGAACTTCAAGACTTAAAAACATTACGAAAGGCAAACAATTACTCTAGGAGACACTCTTACCTGAATGCTGTCGCAGCAGAAGTAGTTGCTAGAGACCCCAATAATTTTTACAGTATGTTTGTTGTAAATGCTGGAAGTTCTAAAGGAATCATAAAAAATTCAATGGTATACGATGCAAATGGTTTAATTGGACAAGTCTATGAATGCGGAAATGATTGGGCAAAGGTTTTAACCATAACGGATAGCAAGGGTGGTGTTAGTTTTAGAGTTTTAGATTCAGAAAAAGATTATGATGGAGTTATTTATGGAAGCGGAGATGAAGAACTTGAGGGATTTCTATATGATTATGAATCTGATTTAAACATAGGAGATAAAATTATAACAAGTGGTGTGGGGGTATACCCTAGAGGAGTTGTAATAGGTGAAATTTCAGAAATAAAGGATGCTAGTTCAACCCTTTTACCGGAGATAAGAGTGAAACCCTATGTGAATTTTAAAAGGATAAACAGGGTCTTGATCATCCCACCATATAATGAATATAAAGAGGATAATGATAATGAAGGATAGGTATCTAATTTTACTTTCCATACTTATAGTAATTATTCAAACAACTATTCTTCCATTTTTAAGGATAAGTGGCATCGTCTTAAGTTTGCCACTCATATTTTTGATAAGTGGGACTGTGGTTTTCGGACATTGGAAGGGTCTTAAAATCGCAGTCTATTTAGGTGTCTTGTTGGATATTATGATAGGAAAAGGATTGGGAGTCTATGTCTTTTTATTTTTAATTATTTCCTATCTTATCAGTACATTTGAAGAAAAAATATTTAAGGATAACTTTATAACACCAATTATTTTATTTTTCTCTTCGAGTTTTTTTGAAGTTTTTTATTTTGCAACATATAAATACCTATCAACAGCATACATTATGCCCTTTAATAATTTTTTATTTACTTCCATTGTCTATGCTCTATACAATAGTGTTTTCGGCATTCTAATATATGCTTATTTCATCAGAAAATATCTGGGATATAGTATGCGTTAGGAGTCAATATGTTTGATAAAATAAAAGATAGACGAACCATAGTATGGGCGTTTTTTTCATTATTATTTTTATTACTTGCCTTTAGGTTAGTTCAAATTACAATTGTAGAAGGCGATGAATATGCTGGAAAAGCTTTGGATTTGCGATTAAAAAAACATACAAGTGTCGCTAGAAGAGGTGAAATTTTTGATAGAAATGGAGTCTTATTGGCAGGAAATGGCACCACATTGTATGTCGAATATCTTTATAATTATATGGATGATGAAGACTTTTCAAGGATGTGCATCGACCTTTTTGAATTACTTGAGGCTCAAGGAGAAAAACATATCGAGTTGCCAATTGTGATAAAAAATGGCGAATTTATGTTTGAAAGTGATATTGAAATCGAAAAGTGGATGAAAAAAATGCAATTTGCAAAGTATTCTACTGCTAGGGAAATTTTTGACCAAATATCTGAAAGAGAAGGAATCGATGTAAACTTAAACCCATACAGTAGGCAACAACTCCTCTTATCGAAGGGACAATATTTACCCATATGGATATCAGAAGATGCAGATGGAAAAGTGAGCATGAATTTTTATCAAGATAGGGTAAAGAATCAATTTTTAGACTCCTATGATTTGGATGAGGATATAAGTGCTAAGGAAGCCTTTAAAACCATAAGAGAATATTATCATATCGACGAGAATTTAAATGATAAAGAAGCTTCTTATGTTATGACTATGAAACATTACATAAGAAATCTTGGTTTTGTAAAGTATGAACCAATTGAAATTTCACCTAGGATTTCTGAGAAAACTTCTATTTTAATTAGCGAGCAAAAGATAAAGTTTCCAGATGTAAAGGTTGGAATAAAACCTTACAGATATTATCCACTAAAAAATACTTGTTCGCACATACTGGGCTACATGGGACCAATATCAAGAAAAACTGAACTTGAAAAATACAATGAGGAAAGTGGTTATAGTTTACAGGATTATATAGGTAAAATTGGCATCGAAGCATCTTTTGAGGAAGTGCTTCATGGAACAAGGGGTGTTAAATGGTATGATGTTAATTCATCAGGTGAAGTAGTTGGTGAATTGGATGATAAATATGATGAAAAATTCAAAAATTCGGAACCAATTTCGGGTTCTAATATAGAGTTGACGATAGATAGTGAATTTCAGAAAAAAGTTGAAAAATCAATAAAAAAATATATTAAAGCACTCCAGTCAGGTGGAATTTATGAGTCTAGATTTGGCAATTACCAGTTTAAAGAAAGACATAAATATGCTAGAACTTTAGCGGTAGTTTGTGTAGACGTAGAAACTTCTGAAGTGCTTGCTATGGCTTCTTATCCAGACTATGATGTAAATATGTTCACAGATGGAATCAGCGTGGATGATTGGTTGAGATTACAAGGTAATAATAAAAATGACCCCTTGGGACCTAAACCTATGTACAATTTAGCCACTATGGCAGCTGTACAGCCTGGATCTACCTTTAAAATGGTAACATCCTTTGCGGCCTTAGAAGCTGGTCTAGATCCATATAAAAGATTGGCAACAAACGGTGTGATAAGAATGCCCGATGGTTCAACTTTTGGTTGCTGGATTTGGAATATGTTTAGGGGATCACATGGAAGTCAAAACATGATAGAAGCGATAGCTAATTCATGTAACTATTATTTCTACAGCGTGGGCTCAGCTTATGATTATGGGAGTGATAGACCACTTAGTATAGACATGAATGCAGAAAAGATAATAGAATCTGCAAAGAAATTTGGTCTATCAGAGGCTTCTGGTGTTGAATTAGACGAGGTAGTAGCTGGTGTGCCAGATCCAGAGACAAAGAAGGATTTTGTCATAAAGACATTGCGAAAAAATGTCATTGCTATGGCTGATGATATCTTTCCGAACAAAATTAAGGATGATAGAAATCTTTTAAATTCGAAAGTTGATGAATTGGTTCAGTTTTGTTTAGAAAATTCTGAAGCAGATCGAAGTGAAGTCTATTATTTCTTGAGAGATACTTTTGAAATAGAGGATAATGATATACTAAATAAATTGACGGATACAGTAAAATATGACTACATGAGGCAAATGGGCAGTTTTAATAGTGATGTATTCAATATTTCAATAGGACAGGGTGGCAATATGTATACTCCCGTTCAAATGGCTAGATATGTCACTACAATAGCAAATGGAGGCTATTTACAAAAACTAACCTTAATCAAATCAGTCGATGGAGAGCCATATTCTAGACAAGCTTTTGTGGATATGGATCCAAAGGGAAAGATAAAATATCTTCAAGAGGGGATGAGAGCAGCTGCACAAACTAGAACGAATGGTCGTTTTTTCAATTCCTTCCCTGTTTCGGTCGCAGTAAAGACAGGTACTGCTGAAAGGGAAGGAAAACTTTCCACTATGGATGAGGTGACTTATATAAAAAAATACTGTGAATTGATTACAAAGACACCTTATAAGGAGATAGAAAAAAAGGCAGATGAAATACTTCGTGAAAGATCTATTGAAATTGGTGAATTATACAATCAGATAGATGAAGAAGGGGATGAATATAAACTAGAGGAGTTAAAGAGGGAATTACAGTCTTATAATATTCACAATTATTTAGATAGAGGAAATTGCATGAGATACGCAATAAAAGAATTAAGCGACAAGGTGATTAGTGATGAAGATATTGACCAGTATAAAGACGACTATGATAGTTTCTCTGCTGTTATAGGTTATGCTCCCTTTGACAAGCCAAAGATTGCAATTGCGATAATGGTCCCTCAGGGTGGTTCTGGTTTGGATTGTTTTCCATTGTTTAAAGATATTGTAGGCGATTACCTAGGGCTGTAATCAAGCGAAATGCGAATAGAAAGGGAAAGGTTTGAGCAAGGTACTTACTTTAAGAGGTAGAAAAGAAGGAGTTGTTGTATGCGTCACAGAAGGGCATAGTTTCGATGATTTTTTTGATAGTTTCAAGGCATTAATCGGTACTGAAAACTCTTTTTTTACGGGTGGAAAAATAGTTGGAATAGAAGGTATTCAGCTTTCTGACAATGAAAAAGAACGTTTTACTCAATTTATTAATGGAGTAGAGGGTATAGATTTTATAAGTTTTGATTATCTTCCTAAGTCTAGCATAAAAGAAGAAGAGAGGGTAAATGATTACAAATATGATTCTTCTACTCTCAGTGACAGCTCTCTCACTTCGACGGTCATGGAAGAAGTATTATTGGAAGATGGGGATTTTATGGCAGATTCATTATTTTTTAGAGGCACAGTTAGGTCAGGAGTTAGGCTTGAATCAGAGAAAAACATCCTTGTGGTAGGAGATGTTAATCCAGGAGCAGAACTGATAGCAAAGAGTAATATTGTCGTCTTAGGTAGGCTTATGGGCTTTGCCCATGCTGGTTCAGATGGCTCTGAAGACAAAATAATCGCAGCGTGGAAATTGCAGCCAACTCAGCTTAGAATAGCAGAT